>Ga0114957_1005777_pt1 | contig 10131 bp, 14 predicted proteins | sample BantaG_FD_87175 | JGI IMG/M metagenome (GOLD analysis project Ga0114957, IMG submission 87175) | Marine algal microbial communities from Bantry Bay, Ireland - BantryBay_4 metaG | ecosystem: Host-associated > Algae > Red algae > Unclassified | place: Bantry Bay, Ireland | collected 2014-11-21 | reverse complement strand
TTATTGTGCTTCTCACAAAAACTGGATCCGCAACATCCGCTTCAGCATCATTAACCGCCCCCTGAGCCAATGAAACAGTGATTTTGCAACGGAAGCTGATGCACCGAGGTCCAGTTTTTGTGAAAAGCACAATATCACTCCTGTACCCCTCCGCTAAACCCAGCTCACGTTCCCCATTAGTGGGTGAACAATCCAACACTTGGCGAATTCTGCTTCGCAATGATAGGAAGAGCCGACATCGAAGGATCAAAAAGCAACGTCGCTATGAACGCTTGGCTGCCACAAGCCAGTTATCTCGCGCCGCACCAGTTTCTTCGACAACAAACTCGGCTTTCAGGCAGCTTGGGCCGGCGGGACTAGCTGAAGATGCGGCAACTTTTGCGTTTGGGACGGGATTGGATCCCGACCCAGCCAGCTTTCTGGACAGGGCGACGAGGGGTATGTCTCATAGCTTTCTGCGGGGGCACACGGTGTGCGGATCGACGGCGTCTGTTGACGAGATAGTCGATATGACGCTTTGTAAGTGGGGTCCCGAGAGTGGACCGTTTCCTCCCATGCCATCACTTCCTCTCGGTTTGCGTGACTTGGTTAAGCGTTGGGTTCTGGCTCGGCGAGGTGCCCCGTGAGTGTTGCCCATTTTAAACTGCCTTGGCCGTGCAAATGTAAACAGCCTTCTATTGCTTCCAAACTGTCTTTGTCTCAAAAGAAACTGTCAGTTCCGGTACAGAACGGAGGTCCATCGAGTTTGTTGCGGCGCGGGGAGGCATCCTCATTTATGAGCACAAAAGGACTCATTTTTACTGGCGGACACTCGGCAGAGGAGCAAACAAGTCCCTCAACGGCCCTTCCGGCCCACACAACTCAGGGATATTCCGGACCGCCTCCATCAAGCAGTGCTCAAAGTGAGAACCAATGTTGGCACTCGACAAAGATGCGAGGGCAACCATGTGCCTAATGGCCTCCGGCTCGTGGGGATACTTGTTCTGAGCCGTCTTGAGAGCAAAGCTGAACTCGCTGAAGACCTCCTCGATAGGTTGAAACTCAGGGCTATAAGCCGGCAGCCGCAGTAAAAAAATGCCATTTGACCTAACGAAAGCGTCGGCAGTCGCGGTGTGGATGGGGGCATCGTCGACCAACAAAACGCATCGACTTGGCTGTAAAGCCCATGGCAAACCAGGAAGGATACGATTCATCGTTGGAAGAAGGCCGTTGAGAAAAAGAAGCCAGTCATCACTGTTTTGCGCCGGGGGAGTTGGGGTGGTCACAGAGTGTAGAACGCCGTCCTTGTACGAAACTGCCATCATGGTCGAAGTTCGAAGTAGAACCTTGCTTGCTTTTTCAAGGCACTCGTAGCGCTGCCCGCGAAGCCACCGCCCACGTCGGCGCCTGAGGTCACCGCCGTCCTTGTGAGTCTCGTCGACAGAAACTATGCACCGCAGGGGGATTTCGACAAAAACCGTTGCAAACGCTTCCCGCCGCGCTTGGTCACGATGTCGACACATCCTGTAAAGCTTGCGGTAGGAGTATCCAAGCGCACGAAGAACCCTGTCGAGGGTGGCGATGGAGCACTTGTAGGAGGGGCGGTATCCAGGCAAAGTCGATAGTAGAGCAAACACGTCCTTCATTTCGCCTAGCAAAGCTTCTGGATCCAACTCTAACACCCGCTTGACCGACGTGAGGAAGTGCCCGTCGAAAAGCACATTGTCGGCGTGCCGGTTGCGAATGGCCGGGTCCGGCCACCACTCGCCGCTTGACTTGTAGGCCTTAATCCAGCCCGAGACCGTCTGCCTATCACATGCAAGGTGCCGCGCCGCCTCCGTCTTGCTGACACCTTCGAACAGCACCCAGGAAGCCGCAAGCATCCGGGACGTGTCGTCGAACATGTTGGCCCGACTTAGAGGCCCCACCGTCCAGTTCAAAGTCTGCTGCAGAGGTGAAGACCGACTTGGTCTCTGGGGGTGGTCACGGCACTAACCTCCCTTTTTCTCAGAGAAGGGGTCACTAAGCATGATGTAGCCCCCTGCAGCGCCTCTGCATAAACATCTATTGCATGACCAGGTGACGCTGCTGTGTGATATTCGGATCACCTGAGACAGGTATTTTTTGGACTGCAAAGGCGGTCCGCGTATGGCTGTGCGTACTTGGATAGACCGATCATTGAACAGAATGCGTGCTCACATGCAGTTCTTTCACGTCATTAGAAGGCATTTGTGAGGCACTGTCTGATTTCCTCACTACCGGGGTGTGACCATTATCGAGCCTGCTCAGTCACATCATGAGGTTCAAAAGCTCTTTCGTATAGAACGCGCAAACCCCAACTGTATCAACAGCCTTTCGCAGCCCGCTACAGGGAAGATATCAGCTACCGCGACTCCCAGTACTGCTGGCAGCTGCCTCAGCGCGTCAGATGCTACTGGAAAGTACCTCGCAGTACCAATGCGCGGAATTCCACAGGCAAGGCGCCTGCATTGCTGCACTGTGAGCACTCTCTTGACAGCGCTTCCGGTAGGGCCGGAGCCGTCTTGATGCCATTTTGCCGACCTGCCGCCATTGCCGACGTCGTCGACCGTCAGCCGGCCAGCCGCCGTGCAGGCCGTTACCACTGACCGCAGCTTCCGCCGCTGCGGCTGTAGGAAACTCCGCCGGCTTAGATTGCACTACGCTGTGCCCGCCATCTTTGGTGCTGATGGCTGTAAAGTCCTCATGCCCGAGGGTAGGCCTGCCGCCCGAAGAAAAACAGAAGCTTATGATATCCAGTGGTGGCGTTATTGGCTGGCAACCTTTCGCGCAGTACCAGGCCATCTCCTCTATGATTTGATGGTGCTCAAAGCGCCTACTTCTGTCCGTCCTACTCCTTCCCAATATCGGGGGAGGGAGGGATGTGACCGGGGGTTGCAGCAACAGCTCCGACCAGCGGCCATCACCTCTTCCCGCTGATGAATTTAAGGAAGTTTTGGCCACCATGCAGACTAAAAGACTAACCTAGCGGCGGCCATACCCGCATACTGGAGGCGCGCGGCGAACCTCCGTACTGTAGGCGCGGCTACGGAGTACGGTAAATTCGAGACGCAGCCTCAGTCGGGCTCCACGATGACGACCAGGATCGCCAATAACGAGAAGTAGTTGCTGGGCCGAGCAGCACACGGCCAGACGTGAACATTCATTGGAAATATGAGAGGGAGACTACTTGAGCGGAACACATACGAGACTGTGGGCGTCAGGCGTTGCGGGCGGGTCTTTAGTTGCTTTTGTCGCTGACATGGCAATAGCGACGTCCCTCCGAGGGGAGGCTGCTGGAAACAAGACACCTGCGGGCGGGGTATGAGGCAGCAACCGCGCTGTGGTTGCGTGTGGTGTTCTTCGAGGAGACCTCTGCATGGAAGGATGGGCTTATCAAGGTGGTATGGCCCCTATACCGTGGAGAGATTGGAAAAGAAGTAGAAACGGCGTGGCGGTTGCATCTCAAACAGCGCGTCAGTGGCTTGTGGTATACTGGCCGCCGGCATCGTGTAACGCCGCGCGGGCAATGTCAGAGCGGGATTAAGGAACGGATGGCTGACCTGCTCGAGGGTCAGCCCGCCTGGTTGCGTGGCCTTCGTGCCCGGGAAGGCCCGGCCGCTCTCCCCGGCTCTCTATTGCCTCTATTCATTTGGAGTCTCTTTTACGATTCATCTCCCTCCGTCTCCTGCTCAAGCAAGATTCTCGACGCCTCAACACTCTTTATGTCGTTGTGTTGCATAGTCCGCGCGACCTCGTTTTCTGGCATCACTTGCATGCCTTTCAGCTCATGCTCGATCATCACGTCCCGTCTCCATTCTCCTCCTCAACTATGCGTCCTCGAGGTCTCCGCAATCGTCCCTCACCGTCAGCCGCCCCCTTCAGAGAGGAAAAGTGGAGGGACGGAGTTGGTGACGAGATGTGAAACATACCACCTCTGGCAAGCGACGACTATGAGACGCCAACGGAAGTATAATCTGCCAGCGACAAGGTCGAAGGCGGCAGTGCATGCGCCACGGCGCTGTCCCCTCCCTTAAGGGTGCCACCCCGTATTGTACCCTACGACCCGTCGGCGGCTCTGCTCAGTTCGTCAAGCAACGCGGCAAACGAGCGGGATAATGTCATCATACTGAAAAAGCAGTCACCACGCCCCACGGCGTGCATCAGAACGAGCACCTGCGCTTTCTCCCGTTCGGTGTAAGTAACTCCTCAGGAATTGGGACAAAGCCACCTTTGTCGGGGCGGGAACAGTTCCATCAACTCTGCCTCTGCCGCCGACGCCGATTTGGGCGAGTACCACGTCCCGGCTCCTCGCTTCGCTCCCGCTTAGTGGCTTTCAACCCCGCTGTTGCCACCCGGGGGAGTGGGAGCCCTTCCTCGGACCATGGTCAGTCTCGCACCCTCGTGGTTCTCATAAGAGTATCATAGCCCGCGTAAATACGCTTGCGACGGGTAGTACGACAACTGTTGCGTCTAGTGCGCTCCACGCGCGTGGAAACCAGCCCTTGCGAGCTGTATGTAAGCCGCATATACGTCCACAGATCGTGCGCAGCTGGGTACGTACGGACAGCCGGGTAGTATCTATCCGTCACGTTCTGGTGCATAAGCCCCAAAGCCAGGGCATCCATCCGTTTCCGATCCAGTGCTCGAAGCCTCAGCGCGGCAGTGACCCGCTGCGTCTCCGTCGCTTGAGAAGAGGTCAACATCGCGGTTATGACTGCCTTTGGTGGCAGACCGCCGGGCGTCGTCAAAGCGACCTCTACGTCGGCTGACACCTGCCGTTGCATGGCCTCCTTATACCCATTCATCCTGGCTGCATACTCAATATTGATGACCCACGCCATGTCATTCTCAATGCCCAGCTTGGGTATCGCGTACGTGTGCTCAATTGTTGATAGCAGGGCTTGTACCCGCAGCACGTTTGCACTGCGTCCTGCCGGCGCTATTCATTCTTTCTTGCCGCCGTCTGCCACCTGCGTCTGCGATTCGTTCAGGCCCGCCGTTCTCCACCTATCTCGTCTTTCAAGTAAATGTCCTGGAGCTACCCCCCGTCGCCGAACCAGGCTGTCTTCACTGCCTGGCCGGCATACGTACAGCCAGGGGCGGAGAGGTTGGCCGATGCGTCGCCGCCGGCCAATCGGCCAGCAAGCGCCGGCGTTTTTGGCGATCTTGGAGGCGCAGCTGATGCAGCCGCCACCTGTACGGCAGCTTCGGCCTAGGAAGGGGACGAACTGACCCTGCCCGTCCCCTCGGCAAAAATGTTGCGCCCATTTCGGGGCGGCCCGGCGTGTGTGGCCGATTCGGCAGCCACCCGGCCCCCCCCGTGCACGGGGACGCTTTCGGCCGCCCCGACCGCGTTGGTGGCTCCCGCCGCCTCGTGGTCGGCCGACGGGCCAACAACTTCTTTGTCTTTGGCGGGCCGGGGTGGTACCCCCGCCGCCACTGCCGCGGTTCCAGCGCGTGGGGGGAGTTTCCTCCCCACCGCCGCCATCGCCACCGCCATGCGGCGCTCCGGCTGCCACTCCCCGTCAACGGGAGACCCCGTGTCGGGGTTTGGCGTGCCGGCGGTGGGCGCCGCGATGGATTGCACATCCGACGCGGTGCCCGCCGCAGCCGCGACGCCGGTAACCCCTTCCGCCCGCCCCGGCGGTACGGTCCTGTCGTCGCCGCCGCACTCGTCCGCGGGGGGGGAGGGGGCGTCGACCGCCGCCACGTTCATAACCCTCTCGCGCCGCCGCCGGTCCAAGGCGGCGGCGAAGGGCCCCCGATAGGAGGCTGTCGCCGCAACGGCAGCGAAGGCGACTAACGGGGGGGGGGAGGGGGGTCTCGTCGCTGCGCTGGCGAATATAGGCGGGTCGTCGCCCGTCCTTTTCAAGCCCACCACGGGCTCGGCGCTGGATGGCGATGCGCCCGCGGACGGCACCCCTGCGCCGTCCGCTGCTGTGGCGCCGCCCACGCCGGTGATCGCATCCACTGCGTCCGCTGCGGGGGCCCCGGCGGGGCACCTCGTCGCTCGCCCTACGACCCCTCCGCCCCGTCTCCACGTCGGGGCGACCACGGGGGCGGCCAGCCCGGCGCCCGTGGCCGTAAAGGCGGCCACGGCGATGAACTGGGTGGCGGACGAGGGGGTCGGCCACCTGTCGCCGGCCACCAAGTTTGCGCCGCGCCGCCCGCCGCCGCCGCCCGCAGCCACCGGCACGGCCGGAACCGGCTCGGTGGCGGTCACCGCCGGGCTGCCGAATCCCCAGTTGGCGTCGGGCGCTACCGCGGCGCCGACCGCGGCCGCCCAAGCTGCTGCCACTGCACCGTCAGGGGGAGCTCCCTCGCCCAAATCGCGGCCGGGGGGACCCCCTCCCGCCAACAGACGGCGCCGCACCCGGCCGCCCCGGATCCTCCCCGCCAAGCCGCCGGTCACTAAGGCCATGCCGGCGGCGGCGGCGATGGACATCGACGAGGGGTCGGCCACCGCCGGCGCGGCTGCCCACTCGGCGCTTTCCACGCCGGGTCGCTGGCCGTCGGTCACCTTGCGTGCGGCGCGGGCGGTCGCCACGACTGCCTGATCTGTGGCCACGGTTGCTGGTGCGGCCTTGCCGGCGGGCTCCGGCGTGTCATCGGGTCACGCGGCCGCCGCGCTGCCGCCTCCGCCGCCGCCATCCTCCACACCGAGCTGCCCGCCTTCGGCGCGGGTGTCGGACGTTGCCACTGCACGTTGTCATGACTGAAGACGCAGGTGGTGGCGGCGGCGGCGCCGAAAACGTGTGCGGGCCCGGACCTGCCCGGTCGGATGCAGCTGTGCGCCCGCACGGAGCGGCGTCCAGCGTCGGGCGTGCGCGGGGGGGGGGGGAGGGTGGGGGGGGGAGCGAAGCGCGTACGAACGCAGCGGGGGTGGAGGGAACGAGACACGAGGCACACCCGACACCTCCGACAAGGTCCTTTCGGTGTGCCCGTGCCGCGACTGCGAGGTCGGCCTGCCGGGGGGGGTGCGTTCCAAGGCGGGCCTCACCCACCACGCCAGACACCACCTCTTGGCGGACCTGCCGGAGGCGACGGCGGCCGAGCTGGAGTTGAGAGGCTGGCGCTGGTGCCATTGACTCTTTCGGTCGGTGCGGGGGGGGGCACGGCGATCCTCCCACGCCGCGTACGAGCTGGTGTGCGCGGGCAACCTTCGGAGGCGGTTGGCTCGCAGCGCGGCGGCGGCGGCTGCGGCGGTAGCGGCGAGAGGCGGGGCGACGGCGACGGCGCGTGGGGAGCGGGAAGCAGGTGCTACGTGCCGACGGCAGGTGGGGCTTGCGTCGGCGGCGGATGGGCGGGATGTTGCGGCGGGGCAGAGAACCGCCCGTCTGTTCGACGCCAGCCTCTGGAGTGGATGCGGCGGCGTGAAGCCTTCCTCCGCCGCGTCGTGCCCACGGAAGCCAGCTGGCGGCTGCTGGTGGCGTCGGGGGCGCGGACGGCGGCGCACGTCGCGGCGCCGCTGGAGGGCGCCTGGTTGGCGCTGATGCAGGACGCCCTCCGGTGGGTCGGGCGCGAGCCTGGGCAGCGGCTTGCCACTTTGTGGCAGTTGCTATTAACCTCCCTCGTTCTGCACGCTCCGTCGCGGCCGGCGTCGGATGAGGCGCCCAACCCGTTCACTCTCGCTGCGCGGGAGGAGGCGCTGACGGACGGGGACTTCTTCAAGGCAAAAGGGGACCGGGGCGCCGGTATCTGGCGACCCGGAGCCTTCCCTACGCGGAGAGTTTCGGGTCGGCGCGTCCCGGACGTTCGTACGTTGCAGCGGCGGGCGGCGACGGCGCGGCTGACGGCAGCGTAGCGGCGGGCGTTGCGGCAAGCGGTGGCCGGGCGACCAATCGCCGCCGTCCGCTCGCTGCTCTCCCAATTCCTCGCCCCGCAGACGTGGGAGGTGTGGCTGAAGGCCCTCTCCTTGTTTCCCGCCGCGTCGCCTGACCTCGCGACCCCCAACGCGGTCGTCGCGGCGTTTGCCGCGGAGATGAGGGAGGCGGCGGCGCCAGGTGCCAAGGCATCCACGCCCAAGAGCGTGACGCGGGAGGGCATCACCGCCGCCATCGGGTCGGCCCCGCGCGCGAAGGCGGCCAAGGTCGTCGGGTCTCCATGTCCAACACCTTTGGGCCCTTGACGCGGGGGGGCGCGACGAGCTCGTGGGGGTGGTTATGTTGTGGGCGGGGAGAGGGTCCTAGCGCTTCCCCGCATGAGCGGCGGCTGCGTACGCGGGGACCGACCTTATGCTTCTGCGAAAGCCGGGGAGGTCAAAGCGGACAAGCTGCCGGGGCTGCGGCCCATCGGTATACCCGAGACCCTCCGCAAGCTGGCGGCGTCGGCGCTGGCAAAGCTGGTGCGGGCTGCGGCTGCGAAGTTTCTCGCGCCGCTTCAGCTGTGGGTGGAGGTGTCAAACCCATGGGAGCGCCTTCTCAAGGAGGTGAGCACACATATGGCCGCCCACCCCGACCACGCTGTGGTCTAGCGGGACTATCAAACCACCTTCAACCTAGTGTCTCGTCCGGCCACGGTCGCAGTGCTCGGCGCCGCCTTCCCTGTCACCTCCCCATACATGAAGTCCGTGTATGGTGGGGTGTCGGGGCGCGCGGCGTACAGCGTCTACGGCTGGGCGACCGACCGAGCCGGCGGGCAGGCGGCGGGAAATGACGACACGGCGGCGACGATGACGGGGAACCGGTCAAGCGGTGCCGGCGGCGGCGGATCGGCAGAAGCCGCGGCGGCGGGGGGTCTGACAGCCGGGGGAGGGCGGCGTCTTGGGGCAGCGTGCGGGGCCGCTGGTCGCGCTGGGGGGGGGGCGGGCAGCGGGCGGTGAAGAGGGGCTCCTAGAGCCACCATCGCGCTGCCTGTTTCTCCTTTCCGCGCGGGGTTGCCACCAAGGTGGCCCGCTTGGCTCCCTTCTTCACTCTGCCACAATGAGGCTCGTGCTCCGCTGCCTCACGAAGGAGAGCACTAAGCTCTTGATGGTGGCCTTATTCGACGACTTTGTTGTCGTCGGAGCCCCCAAAGACATGCGCACGCTCCTGTCGGACGCGGCGCGGCTCAGGCAGGAATTGGACGCGGAGCTGGCGCCTGCCAAGTGCGTGGGCTGGTGCCCGTCGGGGGCGCCGCCGCCGCCTGGGTGGAAGGCAGCGTGGGTGACAGAGGGAGTCACGCAGTATAGCGTCCCCCCCGGCTGCCACGCGTTTGTCCGCGCCGGGGTGGAGGAGCCGGTGGTCGAGCAGCGTCGGCTTATCGACGCCAGCGCCGCCCTCCCTTCCTCCGCCCCCCAAACGCAGCTTCTGCTGCTGCGTCTTTGCGCTGGGCTGCGTGTCCATCACTGTCTGCTCGCGCAGCCGCTGGAGGAGGGGGCTCAGCGCTCTGCGGCAGTGGATGGAGACGCGTGGGCGGTCCTCAAGGGCCTGCTGACTGACGCGTTGGACGACCCCGACGTCGTTGCCGCGCTCCTGAAGCGGGAGGCTTTGAACCGCGCTATGGTGGGGATGGGGATTGGGGGGCACGCGCGGGTTGTGTCGGCCGCCGTGCTGGCGCCATGGACCGACGCGTTGCGCGCAGGGTCGAAGCACTCCCCTGCCTTGCGCGCGCTCGGTCGCTGGCTGCGCACGCGCAAAGACGGGGCCGACGGCGAGGCGGAGGAGGGGGCCGGTGGCGACGGGGCGGGGGCCCCACCCCCGTCGGAGAAAGCACTTGCCGCGCGGGCCGCTGAGGGTAGGGTGGGGTCTGCCTCCCCCCGCGCCGGCGAGTCCCCGCCGCTGATGGCGGCCGCCCGGGCGGCGCCCGCCGCTCGGCGAGGGATGAGTGGGGTGGGGTCGCGCACCGCACGGCCGACGTTGGGGTTGTCGCCCAACCCCCGCGGACGCTGCCGGCCGCGTCTCAGCTCACTCAGCCCCGCGACTTGGTGTGCCGGGCTGGCAGCTGCCGGCTTCTCTTTCGCGGCGGCTCGCCATATCCTTGACGCTCCTCGCCCCATCCCGGGTGACACCACCCCCCCCGCCCATGTGCTGCTCCCTTAAGCGAGCATGGCGGCGGGGTCGAGCGGATCGCCACACGGGTTGCGGTACGGCCCAGGCGGCGTACCTTTTGTCCTTCTCCGGTCCTCCCCGGAGCTTCCCCAGCCAGCGCATT
>Ga0114957_1005774_pt1 | contig 10134 bp, 4 predicted proteins | sample BantaG_FD_87175 | JGI IMG/M metagenome (GOLD analysis project Ga0114957, IMG submission 87175) | Marine algal microbial communities from Bantry Bay, Ireland - BantryBay_4 metaG | ecosystem: Host-associated > Algae > Red algae > Unclassified | place: Bantry Bay, Ireland | collected 2014-11-21 | reverse complement strand
CATGCCATCTCAAAATAACATGGACTTTGATTTACTTTAAGACCATAATTGACATCTGAGGAGTATGTTCCCCCTTTGAATGTAATAGCGAGGTCTCCATCGAGTTGCATATCTGTATCTTCTAGGAGGTGGAGTGTGTACTCACTTCCAAATCCATCGGGAGCTACACATACTTCAGAAGCACCTACTCCAAGACGAAATCCATTTCCAAGCGAACTAAAATCTAAGATGTTGATAAAATCTATATTCGCATTTTCAGGCGTAGCTTCGAATCCCACCATTACAAAAGTAAACGACTGTCCCGCTATCTGTTGACCTATGCCCAATGGTAGTGGCACACGCTCTCCATTCGCTACTTTATTTATAGTAGTGACATTAGATACAGCATCACTCAGTGCGCCTAACTCTTGTTGTGATAATGGGGATAAATCACCGAGTGCATTGCCAACCATCTCTACGACATCTTTACTTGGCTCCTCCACTTTGCCTAATATAGTACCTGACAACGCTTCGTTTTGAGTATTCAACACTACTCCACTATACTCCACCTCGACCTTCAGATCTCCTAAAAACTCAAACGTTACAAAACCTGTCCCAGAAAGAGACTGTGCGCCATCGGTGACATCGCTTCGTTCGACTTCATTGACTGTGAAGTGTCCAATAGTAAAACTTGATACATTAGAGTAATCTCCCATCTGGGAAGTATTTTCTGGAGGCGGAATCTGACATCGTTCGAAACAATCTACTGGCTCATCGATGTCATCTCCAGATCCGTCATCATCGTATGGATTGACCCCAAACCAAAAGGTATTGATATTGCTATAGCCTCCACCATCGAAATATGCTCCTCCTTGATTTACTACTTTGACCCTTGCTGCATAGAGATTTCCTTTTGTAAAAAGAGGAAGTCCAAAATCTGGATCATAAATAAAATCTAGATCAGGAGATGGTTCTGTGATAAAAAATGGAACACCTCCAGTTGCTATGTATTCATATACAGATTCATCATTTGCAGCACTGCCATCCACTTCGAAGATTTCAAGTTGATAATTATAATTTTTTACCTGACCTGAACTCGAGCTGTTCGTCCACTGAAAAGTGACTGGTATATCTGGTTGATCCCATGTGGATTCGTGTAACGGGTATTGTAATTGTAGAGAATTGTGACTCACCTCAAATGGCTCACTGCATATTTTAGGACTTAGAAAAATCTCTTCCGAAGGATCATAAACCAATATTTCGAAACACAATTGATACTCTCCCTCTGGCAATTCTCCATCTATATCTAGTGGCACATTAGGAGATCGATCTAAATCATTTATTGAAGCATTAGCATACATGACTTCTATGTCAGCTGGAGTAATGACATCTGTCTGGAAAGCTCCAATACTCAATGATTGACCTGGAAAGAAATCTGGTGACATTCGTGCAAAAACTTCTTCGCCTGCACTTTCGCCTTCGATGCCAACTCGCATATAATATTCATAATCTGTATTAGAATTATTTCTGATAGTGATCATATAATTGGCCCCATTAGAGAGCCAGACATTGTACTGCGTTGGGTAAGGAGGAAAAATATTAACTTCTACACCCATAGGAATCTGACCTTGCAGTCCATAAGACATCAATACAAACAATGAGAGTAGTAATAGATTCTTTGATCTAACTATAAGTTGAGGCATATTATTGATTGCTGTTTTCATCTGGATTGTTGTCTAAGATTATTTCTAAGGTTGTTTAAGCAGTTTTGTAATTCATTACTCATTAGCGCAAACACATTGCAACATTGAATTTTCAGATCCTCCCAAACCGACAATAGACTCATCGACTATGACGTTAGTATAATTTCCATTATCATCCCGAATAGGTTTTATGACTGTCACGTTATTTTGTATGACAGAAGTTCCAGTATTTGACCAGATATATAATTTATCAGAATTGGCGATTTCTCTTCCAATGTATGGTATAAACCCAGAGGCGTTCATACATACTGAGTTTAGTTTTGCTTCTAATTGAGCTGGAGTTATAAACCCTCCTTTTTCTTCGCACTTTTTATATGCATCAAGGTGAGTTAAATAAATTGTTGTACCATCAAAACCTAATTCAAAATTTAGCGTCTGATTAGCAACATTACAATGAGATATTAAAGCATCTGTATTTCGCAAACCGAGTACACATTTAGGATCACCTACAGTTTCTACGATCATTGATATAGTAGAATTACCAGACAAAAATTTGTTGAAAACATCTGAATTTTCTACCATAATCGTAGTATCCCTATTGTAATCAAATTCGCCGCTAAATTCAGGTATATTTAGTAAACTAGCATCAGCGTCTTCAAATCGGATAGTAAATTTTTTGTGCACTGAAATACCTGACGAAATATTTAATTTCACAGAAAATTTCTCAGAACTACCAGGTTCTAATAACTCCTCCACTATAAAATGCTTTTTTCTCAAATCTTCACATGGTACTACGCCAATGCAAAATTTTTGACCATAGAATTCTCTGATTAAATCAATCTCTATCTCATCCGTAGAATACTTAGTATCGACAATATTTGTAAGACCAAATTGATCTTCACCATCTAGAAATACATAACTTCCGATTCCTATTCCTGTCTCATAACATGCATAACCCTCAAAGGTAGTTGGGTTTGCAATAGTAATTTCATCGTTACCTACAGTAGAATATGAAACACCTAATTTGGCTGTTATTCTTTTAAAAAGATAAGGTGTTAACATTCCTCCAGCCGCGATTAGTCCTAATTTTTTCTCACCCGCATACATAGCAACGCCAATGCCAACACCAAATTTTATAGTAGCATCTGCAGAAAAGATCGTCGCTAACTCCATATCAAACTCTTTTTTAACATATTCGGATACAGTCCAAGATTCTAGATCTCCATCCGGTCTTTTTCTTTCCAATCGCATTTCTGTAGTTAGACTGTTATTACTGAAATTGTAGACTCCTAAGACTACATCTATTGGTTTAGAAAATATTCTTGCAGATAAATCTAGACTGATAGAACCATCAAATGTTGCAATCTCGTGCCAAGAAAATGCTAACCCAAAAGCCCCAGATGTTGCACCAGGAATCGGGATATAAGTAATATCTTGTAATGGAGATTCTAAAACACTTACTAGAACTTTTTCATTTTCTGTTAATGCATCTTCAACTTTATCTGTGTCTAATTCTTCACCTAAAAGATCAGCCACACTGTAAGAAAATTTCTTTCCAAATGTAATTTTAGGCGTTAGATCAATGCTGAATCCATCAATTCTGACTTGGGATATGGAAGGATATTTTTTAATATTATTTATATCTGTCTCGTAAAACTTTTCTACTACGTCAGAAATTCCGTCCTTATCTTTATCTGTCTGTAACCCTAGAATATTAAGCTTAATCTGATTATCTCTCTCTCCACCAAATATGGAATCGTTTGGGTTAAGAGCGATAAAATGATCGTTAGGATGTATACTTTTTGCAACGATTTTACCTGTCAACGCAATATCCGTAGAAATCATATTAGCATAATTCACCGCCGTTTCAAAGCCTGACGGTAAAGACTTTTGTAGCTCTCCCTTAATTTTTTTTACAACATTATCTATTGTGGATTCTTTCTTAAATTCGTCTTCTTTAAAAATGTTAGCGAGATCATATAAGATAGTAGTATCACTTCTTGTATCCAAGATCCCAGGCAATGAAGAATCAAAGTAATATGATTTATAAGCTTCATATAGCGTAGCCAATCTGGTCTGCAATACAATCTGTCCTCCATTATCAGAAATGCTTAGAACTTTTCTCATAATAAAATCTTCTCCTGGTGTATCTACAGAACTGATGATTACACTTCCAACTGCCAAGTCTTCAAAAACCGTAGAGTTTTGGAATGTTATGGAAGTCTCATCTCTTGAAATCATTAGATTGCGTGAATCAGACACGTCCAATACTATCGTACTATCTTGATAATTAAAATATGAAGTCTTTAAGTCTTCGAGTGGTTGATCATAGACAGAAAACTCTTCCTTGCTACAGCTATTGAAAATAACTGCGCAGACAAGAATAAATATGATAGCTAACATGTTACTTTTGCATCTTAATTTCATGGCTTTTTGTTTTATCTTCTTACAATTAGAATGAATATTGATATTGAATCCCTGTTCTTAATTCGCTAAAATCATTTGAAATGGTCGATATTCTTTTGATCTGATTAAGCCTTAATCCTATGTTACTTTGTTTGTCTAGCCTATAATTTGCTGAGACCCCATTTCTCCATGTTGTCCCTTCTCTTAGATCGTCACGATCATTGTAGATGAATGATGTATTGGCATTGAAAATCAATTTAGAATCCATGAATCCCTTTGAGGCGTTTAGTCTAATTCCATAATTTGCTAGCGTTCCACTCGCTCTATTGTACTTTCGATAGGTAAGAGAAGACGTAATATTTAGATTGATGTCTGTATCATTTCTACCTATTGTGATGCCAGAATTCCAGCTGTCGTATGCCACTAGACTTTCTTCAGAATCATCTACTGTGACAAAACCATTGCTTCCTCCTCGAACTGATATTCGGTAATTGGTATTTCCGCTTTTGATCGTATATCTCAATGATCCTGTCAATACATTGCTATTTACAGCATAGGTGTAGAGATCATTAATCTGGATCAATCGTGCTTCGAAATCTTGAGTAAAATTGGTATAGGTGAACGTTCCATTGATAGACTTGCTCAATTTAAAATTGGACGCCAGATTCATGATGAAATTTCTCGAAGTAGACAGCTTTTGCCCCGATAGGTTATTTTTTTGGATTCCTACGCTTCCCGAAATATTTAATCTCCGCTTGAAAAATCCAGTACTCCCGCCGATGGTATAATTGAGGATATCAGAGTTGAGAAAAGCAACCGTCAATGGTTGGAAATAGGGTTGTATATACTTCACCTTACCATTTACCGAGAATAATCTATGGGCATAGGTAAGTCCGACATCTCCCGCATACATGAGTCGAGATGAAAAATTTGTTTCAGCCAAATTTCCCGTCAATGCATTATTCCCATATGTAGTATTATCTCCAAAACTGTCTAGATTATCCGTTTGTACGCTTACACCAAAATTAGTCCTAAATCTTAATCCTTTGGCTACTTTCAGCGCGAGTGTACTTCCTACAACTGTATTACTTTGGCGTGTATATTCTTCTAGAAGAACTTCTCCATTGAGACTATCTAATTTATCCGAAGAATTCACTGCATATAGATCAAAAAAGGTACTCGATGTACCAAAACCAAGGGATATTGCATTCACTTTTCTAGAATACGTAGGTGTAAAAGTTGTCCCCAATAATAAAGAATCCTGATAAGATCGTAGGTCTTCAATTTTACCTCGCAATGCAGAAAATCTGAATTTACCTGGCGTCAATGAGATTCCGTACCCATTGACCGTACGACCATTAAGGGTATATGGATTAAATTTCAGGTATGTATCACCGATGTGTAGCTTGACCCACTTATATTCTGGACTGATTCTCAATCGCTGAAATGATCCGCCATAATTATACGTGTTGTCTCTGATAGATGCATATAATGGTATCGATACTCCATAAACTTTGAATGTCAATCGAGCGGTAAGACCATACTGAAAGGGACTGGTTCTGGCCTCGATCCCATCAACAGAATATAGCCCTAGATTACCGCCGATAGATCCTGAAATATCGAACGGCTTAGCCTTTACAATGGATTCTATGGTTTGTGCTTGTAACACAAATGAAGACACGACAACGAGGCTAAGAGTTATAAGAATACGATTAAAACGAGGTGAATTCATCTGGTTGAAGTTGGTATTTTATAGGTTAATTTTGATAGAGTCAAAAGCTGCCTTTTCTTCTATATAAGACAAGTGTAAGAAGAATTGAACAGCTGTCTTACACCCATGTGGGTGAAGGATCAAGTTTTTAATGGATATTATTAATGATATATAAAAAGTTGCTGGCAGGAAGTAAAATTCAGCTTAATAACACCGCTAATTGGCGAAAGAACATCGCAAGTAAAGGTAGCTTATAGATAAAGGCCAAACAGAGAAATATACAAAGACCAAGACTGTAATGGCAAATCAAATTAGATTGTGGTGTAAGTTCCACTATCTATCCATCACAAAATGAAACTAGAAATAAGAAAAACAGAGAAGTATAAACTTGCTTCATTAATTAATATGAATTTAGGGTTATTTCTTAGATCACATTGTATTCATTAAAAGTAATTATAGTTTTAGTACCCTTATCCGAAGTTGTCAAAATATCCCCTTCTAATTGTTCAGTAAGTGCTGTAATCAAAGTAGAACCAAATGAATTATCACGAACTTTACTTTGATCATAACCTACTCCATTATCTTCTATTACTAATTTTAATTTGCCATCTTCTTCATACAGACCTACATCTATCTTTCCCGTCTTGTCTTCAGGAAATGCATACTTAAGGCTATTCGTAAGTAACTCATTTATTATCAATCCCAATGGCACCATTGTATCTACATCCAATTCAAGATTTTGAATATCACTAGAAAACACAATTCTATTTTTATCAACTCGATAGGTTTGAAACAACTCAGATGTCAACTTCTCTAAATATTCTTTGACACCAATACCAACTAAGTTTTCCTTATTATAAAGGTCTTGATGAATAAGGGCCATCGATCTCACTCTATTTTTCCCTTCATTAATTGCTTGTTGAGCAGTAAGATCATCAATAGATCTCCCCTGTAATGTCAGAAGACTAGATACCAATTGTAGATTATTCTTTACACGATGGTGAATTTCTCTTAGCAGAAGATCTTTTTCTTTTAGAGATTTTGCAATCAAAGCTTTTTGTGTTTTTACTTTCTGGTATACTCTAAAAAGAATGAAAGAAAGCAGTGATATCAGGGCAAGCGCAATACCACCACCAAAAATCATTTTTGACTGTTGATCATTTACCAATTCCAGATTCTCTATTTGAATCTCTTTCTTTTCTGTTTCGTATTTGGCTTTCAGTTCATTGATCGTTTTATTACTTTCGATGGTGATGACGCTATCCTTAAGTTCGGCGAATTTCCTTGCATATACATGGGCCAAACGATAGTCTCCTATGTTTTCATATCCTCTACTCAGATAATTGGACATATCTCTTGCGTCGATATACCCATCTAATTCTAAAGCAGTTTCGAATGCTTCTTTAAGCAAATCTATTCCCTTTTGGTTCTCTCCTATCTCAATGTAAATCGATCCTTGTTTGTACCTAATCATATAGTTATGTCTCTTACCAAGTTTGTCTCTGTAGGCATTTGCTTTATTTACATAGACCAATGAACTATCAAATTGAGCCAGTTGGAAATATGCATTCGCCGTATTGTAGAAATTGACATAGATTCCTTCTACGATATTCTCAGCTTCATTAAGTTGTCCCGACCTCTTGTAAAATTGGATACAACCAGTAGTATCTCCACTACTGTAAGTATTATTTCCCATACAAGTCAATATTCTAGCCTGCCCTCCTATATTATCATCTTCTTCAAAAATTACCAATGCCTTATCCAAATAATTTTGTGACACTTCATATTGTTTCAAACTAGTATATACCATTCCAAACACCTGATAGCAATTTGCCACATCTTTCCAATTCTTCATTTTTTCGAATACAGGCAGTGCTTTATGTAGATAAGTAATAGTTGAATCTTGTACACCCATCCGTCTATAACATGACGCCTTTTTATAGTTTCCTTTTGCTACTTCATATTCGTTTTTATGCTCCGAGTAATATTTTATATACTTTTCAAAATCTAATATTCCCTCTCTGTTAGTACCGTTCATAAAATGAATCCCACCACTTGTGTATAAAGCATCATGAAGTAATTTTTTCCGATTGTATTTTTGGTATAGCTCTATAGATTGATCAACTAATAATCTTGCAGAATCGAGTTTAATATTCTTGTAATCTTTAGCTCCTCGAAGTAAGACGTTTGCTTTGATCAGTTGGATCGAATCTTTGTCACATAGCATTGCACTACTACTGTTACAGAGATCAGTATAAGAGTCGAATAGTAACAATGACTTCTTGTAATCTTTCTTGACAGCTGCATTTATTGAATCAATCAATACTTCAAGCCTCAATTCCGATTGTCCAATTAAGCTCGAATCGAAAGAAAAAAGAAATAATATAATCAAAACTATAAACCTACAATACCTTGTGTAACACTTCATATATTCACTAAAATAAGCAATTAAACTATAGTTATAAACAAATTCCTTTAAAAACCATTTGGCCAAGAATCATATTCAAATTGCTTTTCATCGAATGTTTCCCCGAGAGCTTTGAATATTTTTTTTTCAACATCAAGAAATGATTTTGACAATTCCCATAGAAGTAAGTTTTGTTTTATTGCGATAGTAGCAAGCTTATTTTGATTTTTATTTTCTCTCATATTTCTATTTTATTACTAAAGGCTTTCATCAATTCACATCCTGATTGATATATTCATTCGTTTTTATAATTTCGATATTATATAACTCAAATAAAGAACAATGATTAGAAAGAAAAAACACCCATGTGGGTGAAAGTAAAAATATGAAAACTTAAACTGTAGTGAATTGTAAATAATTGCTTCTTCTATAATTGCAAAACTGGTGTTTTTTCAAAACACTTTGACCCGCACAGCCGCAAAGCCACAGGATTTATACTGAAATTAAAAAAGGTAATCAATTTTCACTGATTACCCTTTCTTTCGATTTGTACCCGGAGCGGGAATCGACTTTCCAATCCCGAGAATCTTACAATTCTCTATAATTGAAAAGCTGGTGTTTTTTCAAAACACTTTGACCCGCACAGCCGCAAAGCTACAGGATTTATACTAAAATTAAAAAAGGTAACCAATTTTCACTGATTACCCTTTCTTTCGATTTGTACCCGGAGCGGGAATCGACTTCTCAATCCCGAGAATCTTACAATTCTCTATAATTGAAAAGCTGGTGTTTTTTCTAAACACTTTGACCCACACGGCCGCAAAGCCACAGGATTTATACTGAAACTAAAAAAGGTAATCAATTTTCACTGATTACCCTTTCTTTCGATTTGTACCCGGAGCGGGAACGCAACCTCATTTTTATTGAGTTCTACTAAATGATAATTATTGACAAATAAAGATATTTAAAATCAATACATACGGTGCTTTAAAGTGATTTACTAAAATCGAACTTAATATCAATAGTTATCAATCTTTTATTATAATTATCATTTTATCCGTCACTATTCCGTCACTATTTATTTATCTTTGATCAAATCGTAATATTATGGGAGTAGTTCTTAGAAAGCGAAAGCTTAAAAAAGGTTATAGTTATTATCTTGATATCAACAACAACGGCCAACGCTGGAGGGAATTTTTAGGTGCTAAGATTAAGAAAGCAAAAGATAAGCTTCATGATAAAGATGTGGAGGAGTTCGTCAAAGCAATAAGAGCGCAAAGAGAATACGAACTAATGACACAAGGGCATGACATCCCAAAAATGAAAAAGGACAAAGTAAACTTTACAGCATTCTTTAAAAAGTATGTTGATAACTACACCAAAGCGAGCCAACGAAAATACATAGCCTCTTATAATGCTTTTGAAACATTATACCCACGTCTAAAGATTGGCGAACTTGATAAAAACGTTTGTATATCATTCAAAGAATATTTAGTAAAGGAATATGAGAACCAAACAGCAAAATCATATTTCGCTGCATTCAAAGCCGTTATTAATAATGCTATAGATAAGAAGATACTGACACATTCACCAGCTACCAAAGTAATCATTAAAGGAACAACGGACCAAATACATAAGCAAATACTGACAGCTGCAGAACTTCAAAAGATTGCAAATACTTGGTGTGGATCTAATGAGATTAAAAGAGCGTTTCTTTTTGCTTGTAATACTGGACTTGGATATGCTGAAATCATTCAACTGAAATGGAAGCATATTGAGAACCAACATTTGAAATATAAAAGAGTAAAGAATGACGAGCCGTTATCAATATCATTAAACAAGACGGCCTTATATTTCCTTGGAGATCGTAAGAATCAGAATGATAATATCTTCACCCTACCAAGCGCAAACGGTACGAACAAGACTAT
>Ga0114957_1005772_pt1 | contig 10140 bp, 5 predicted proteins | sample BantaG_FD_87175 | JGI IMG/M metagenome (GOLD analysis project Ga0114957, IMG submission 87175) | Marine algal microbial communities from Bantry Bay, Ireland - BantryBay_4 metaG | ecosystem: Host-associated > Algae > Red algae > Unclassified | place: Bantry Bay, Ireland | collected 2014-11-21 | reverse complement strand
TACTCCTCGTAAGAATCCAACCCCTACAAATTCATCGTTGACCGTATCATCATTTGGAGTAAATGCATTGGGTAAAAAATATCGAACTTTAGGAACAATATCTACAACTTGATAAGTCGTATCAGGACAACCAGATTCAGTTACTACCACTAATTCCACAACTTGCAAACCCGTATCTTGAAAAATATAACTTGGATTTTCTTCTTGAGAATAACCTTCACCATTAAAATTCCAATACCATCTTATATCTCTGATGGATTCATTAAAGAAATTTACTTCAGGTTCAAAATTAGTAATGAGATCAGGCCCAAATGAAAAATGTGCTTCTGGAAAAGAATCCACACGAATCAATTTTGGAAAAAACTTTTCAGTATAACATCCTATAGGAGAAGTAATTCCAACGTGCACATCATAATCTCCTGGATTCTGATAAGTGTAAGATGGACTTATCGCATCTCCAATTCCTCCATCTCCAAATTCCCAAACGATATCATACGTGTCATCAATAGGCGTTGAAAGATTATTGAAAAATATATTCAACGGAGCACATCCTTGAAATGAACTTGGCTCAATAACAATCAATGGCGGAACAGGTTGCCAAGTGACTTCTTGAACACTCGTATTACTACAACCATTTTCGTCCGTCACCAGCAAGGTTACATTGAAGATACCGGGGTCAACATAATCAACAACTGGACTAGGTTCAGTCGAAGTTTGTCCATCACCAAAACTCCACTCCCAACTATCAATATCATGAAAGGCAGTAGGTGTGGATAAATCGGTAAAGGCAACAGGGCCTGCAATACAGGTATCATAATCAAAACTATAATCTGCTAAAGGCGGTTCAAAAATTTCAACCTCAATACTTGCAGTATCTCCACATGGAGTACCTGGATTAAGAATTAATAATCCTTCATAAACTCCATATCCAGGAAAAGTAACATTAATACTTTGCTGATTAAATGACAGCGGGTTAACTCCTCCCAAATCAAATTCCCATATATAATCATTAATAAAATTTGAAGTAGGCGCAATAAAATTAAAGACCGTATCTCCATTACAATTGGAAAACATAAATAATGGATCGGTGGCGATAAGATCATCTCCATTAACAGATGCTACAACTGTTGGCTCACAAAAAGCAACATTAAATTGAAAATCACGCTGTATCACACTTAACAATATTCCATTCCGATATTCTTTTACACATATCCCTACTACAAATTGTCCTTGCGTTGTAGGATGACCAGTAAGAATTCCTGTGACAGGATCAATACTTAAAATAGGCATACCTCCTATCGGATCTAAAGCACCATAAGTTGGTGCATCAAAATTTACATTTTGAAAAGGCGGATATCTATCTGGGTTAGGATTTGTTCCATCAAAATCATCAGGTTCTCCTGGAGAAGTCCAACCTGCTGTTCCTCCACCTTTAAGTGGACTACAAAGACCATAAACTAACAAATCTCCATCTGGGTCAGTTGCAGAATGATCAAATACTAAATCTTCATTTACACAAATTACAATAGGTGGAAGGTCATTAAACACGGGAGAGTCGTTACATAGGTCTTGTGCATCTGCTGTGATTTCTACATAAAAGGTAGCACCTGTTTCTGCGGGGTTAACTAGGTTCGAAATAGAATTATTTCTACAGCACCTTGAGTAAATAATGTAATAACTTTCATCACTATTGGGCAGATTAATATTACCTATATCTGAATCACTTAAATTAAATTGATAGATAGCTTGTTGAACACAAACATTGGAAGGTAATATCAAACAAGGATTATCAATATCAGGTTCGACATCTGTAACCGTAGGAAAAGGCATAGTAATACGGTCAAACTCAATTTGAGAATCTCCATTATATATCGACATTGCCCCATTGGATGGGCCATCAAATTGCGCTCCTCCTCCTTGACAATCTCGATACACTTTAAAAGTGATTTCATAATCTCCATTACCTAAACATACATAGGTCATTTCTCCTCCAATAAGGTGCGCTCCATTTGCCCAAAATTGGCAAACTATAAAAATTGAACAGAATACATATCGTAGATTTTTTTTCATTTCAGTATAGTTTTAAGAAAGGAGAATCAATTTTTATTTTCTTAGCTGAGGTAATGGGAAAATTTCACAATGTAAATTTACACATAATATTCATTTACAATATGAAAAATAACCCGTAATGGTTACGCTAAGATGCGGTTTTTTAAAAATAAAAAAAAAACTAAAAAAATTTTAGTAAAAAGCACGGCAATATTATTTTATAGACACATTCTTTTACATTATTGCTGCTTATCCCCTCTTCTGAGATTTTTCCCTGCAAAATCAAAATGCCCATCAAATTGAGCGCCTCCACCAAAACAATCTCGATACAACACCAGGTTTATTTCATAATCCCCATTGCCCAAACAACGGTAGGTCATTTCTCCTCCAATAATATGTGCTGCATTTGAAAAAAAAGACAAGAAAATAAATAGTGAGGCTAGTAGGGTTTTTACATTGGGTTTCATCGTTTTAGTTTTGTTTTAGTTTTGTTTTAGTTTCGTTTTAGTTTCGTTTTGAGTGATGAATCAGTTACTATTTGGAGCTATCCCAAAAGTAGAGATTTCAATCAAAATCAAAATGGCAATCAAAATCAAAATTTGCCCGCTAACGTAAAAGAAAACGTTGTAATATCCAGATAATCAATCATTTAGGAAGCGCAATTGATGGTCTTTTGATTTTGATTGGCATTTTGATTTTGATTTTTTTTGAAAAACTTTCTAGGATAGTTCATCAACAAGCATCACCTTATCAAGGTAGCAAATCCTTTCAACTGAACATCCTCTCCTCTAGGGCCAGTATAAGTCACTACCACTACATAAACTCCTTGTGGTGAATTTCTACCACTATTATTTTTTGTACCATTCCAACCTTCATCGGGATTAGTTGTTTCAAAAACTAACTCTCCCCAACGATTCCAAATCGTTAGATTGAAATTTTGCATTCCTAAGAAAAATCCTTTTCCAAAAAATAGATCATTTATCGCATCGCTATTCGGAGTGAATGCATTAGGTAAAAAGTAGGCTACTTTTGGAGCGATATCTATAATTTGGATCGTCGTATCTTGACAACCTGATTCGTGTGTAACAATCAAAGTAACTTCTTGCAAACCAGTATCAGGAAAAGAAAAAGATGGATTTGGAATGATTGAATTTCCTTGCCCACTAAAATCCCAAAACCATTGTTCAGCTTTTATAGATTGATCGATAAAATCAACATCAGGTTGAAAATTAGTAGGTTGGTTTGGAGTAAATGTAAATGCTGCGGTAGGCGCCTCATCCACTCTAATCCAATTAGGGAAAAAATCACTAATGAAACATCCAATGGGTGAAGTCACACTAATAGAAACATCGTAGACCCCAGGATTTTCATAAATATAAGAAGGACTAATTTCTGAACTTGTTCCACCATCTCCAAAATCCCAGACTATATCATAGGTATCATCAATAGGACTTGAGAGATTATTAAAAAATACACTTTGCGGAGCACATCCTACAAATGTACTAGGTTCAATAATTAGAACCGGAGGAACTGGAAACCAATTTACTATTTGGGTAGTATCATCGACACAACCATTCACATCTTCTACCGTCAAGGTTGCAGGTATATTTCCAGGAGCATCATATAGATAATTAGGATTTACTTGGTTACTCGTATTCCCATCTCCAAATTCCCAAAAATTATCGGTAATATTTCCCGTTCCCGAAAAGGAAGCATTAGTAAAACTTACTGGCCCTGCAACACAAGTATCATAAGTAAAAGAAAAATCCGCTTGAATCTCAGGATAAATATTTACAAAAATACTTGCGGTATCATCACATTGTGATCCAAGATTTAGAATCAGTTGACCTTCATAAGTACCAAGACCGGGGAAAGCAATTGTTGCATCCCTAGTGGTAGCAATTGCAGTATCGCCATTATTTAAATCAAAACTCCAATTGTAAGAATTAATAAATTGTTCATCAAAACTCTGATTGAGAAATGTAATATTATTGTTACCACAAGAATTAATTACATAATCATCGTTCCCTACAGTTTCATCACTTTGAATTTGTGCAAATACAGTAGGCTCACAACTTTCAACATTAAATTGAAAATCACGTCTTACCACGCCTAGCAATTCTCCATTTCTATATTCTTCCACACACACGCCTACTACAAATTGCCCCAAAGTATTGGGTATACCTGTAATTAAACCTGTAGTTGAATTAATAGAAACTTGAGGGTCACCTGCCATCGGATTGAGTGGACTATAAAGAGATGAAATAAAATTTACATTTTGAAAGGGTGGTGGAGAATCAGGATCAGGTGCCACGCCATTAGGAGAATTAGCCAGAGTCGGGTCAATTATACCAAGTGTTCCTCCTCCTTTTTTTGGACTACAAAATTTATAAACCAGTTGGTCACCATCAGGATCAGTTGCCGAATGATCAAAATCAATTGGTTCATTAGCACAAATAAGAATAGGAGGAAAATTATTATATACAGGACTATCATTTACACATCCTGCCGAAGTTTGCTGAGCTGCTGGAGGAATTTCTATGGTATAAGTTGCTCCAGTTTCACCTGGATTAACAATATTAGTGATGGAATTATTTCTACAACATCTTTGATAGACCACATGATAACTCTTAGGATCATTGGGTAATCCAAGAACAAAAGTATAAATACCTTCTTGAACACATACATTGTCAGGAAGAATCAAACAAGGATTAGATACATCAGGTGGAATCATAGTAATTACTGGAGGATCCAAAAAGATGGTAGGAATAAAAGGAGTATTAATTCCATCTCTATAAATCGTAACAGTACCTATCGTATTGGCACCAGTTTGAGAATCAAACAAGGCTCCATTTCCGTTACAATCACGATAAATTTTCATCGTGAATTCATAGTTGTTATTACCTAAACATTCATAAGTAACCTCTCCACCAATAATGTGAGCGGCCTGAGTACTGAACACCACTAAGAATGATACAATTACAAATATTAACTTTTTCAAGATGTTCAATTTTTTAAGTTGAATTAGTTAAATAGCTCGATGATATGCTTTGTTGTGATAAGTAATGACGAAAAAAGAAAAACATAACTTTTAGCTTTTTAGAAAATAGATAAGCTGAAGAGTCAAAATGATTATTAGAAATTATCAGGTTAGTATAAATTCAAAATATTTATTACCGTTTTTTTGATTTTTATGTCACCTAAACATCTAGTAAATATATTCACTAATCAACTAAAACTAAGGTGCTTATTAAAACGTTTTCGTTGCCTAATGGTTCTTACCTGTTATCTTTAATGTCATACTTTTTACTAAAATATGTATTTCAAATTTATATTATTCCATCGTAATTATTCAGAATTGGCTTACGCCAATTTATTTTTTTACGCAGAGACGGGGAGACGCGGAGTTTTTTAAAAAATTTTTCGAAGAAAATTCTCTGCGCCTCCCCGTCTCTGCGTAAAAAAATAAATAAAATTCAGCTTTGCTGAATAGTTACATTCTATCAATAAATGGATTTCCAAATTAAAATCGAAAATAAAGATTTATTTTTTCAATAAAAAATAACAATCTTAAGTTGATATTCGTTATTTATATCTTTAAGAGACAAGGTAAGATAAAAACAGTTATGATATTATAATTATTTAACCGTTTAAAATTTTATAATATTGCGCCTAGCTGACTAATTGCCAAATTTTTGACAAAAAAATATAAGATTTTAAGCTATAAAATAGTTTTCCCTATACCGATCTAAGAAACTCTTATTTCCCAATAATAAAAGGAGTCAGGTGTCTGGAGCTAGGAGTCAAGAAAAACGTGCGATTGTTTTTTGAATATCGAACAAGGAATAACGAAGTTCGAAGTTTTGACGAATAATGATGAATCTACTAACTCAAAAATTTTCGTCAAACTTCTCAAATCGATATTCCTTATTCGATATTCTAATGATTTCGTGTGTTTTTCCTGACTCCTCGCTCCTGACACCTGACTACTTAAAAAATAAAATTCCTAATTATAAGATCCTTAATCTACTTTAAAAATGATGCAAACAGACCTTAAACAATTAATGTTTGGTAGAGACAACCTCGAAAGAATCAATACAGTATTAGATGATGGAGGTTTAATTCTTTACCCGACTGACACTATTTGGGGAATAGGCTGCGATGCTACCAACCCTGTGGCTGTTCAGCGAATATTCAACCTTAAACAAAGACCTACCTCTAAACCTTTCGTGCTCCTTGTGAACTCTATCGAAATGCTCAAAGAATACGTCGTACAAGTTCATCCACGAGTTGAAACTTTATTACTCCATCATGTTCAACCTTTAACTGTAGTTTATCAAAAAGGGAAAAACCTTCCTGATATTGCAATGGCAGCTAATGGAAGCGTAGCGATTAGAGTGGTGATGGATTCATTCTGCAAAGAATTAATTGGTCAATTTGGAAAACCACTTGTGGCCTCTTCTGCTAATATTAGTGATCGTCCCTTTCCTGCTAATTTTGGAGGAATCAGTTCAGATGTAATTACTGGTGTGGATTATGTAGTAAAATGGAAACAAGGAGAAAAGAAACTCAGCCAACCTTCTGTCATTGCTAAACTTTCTGACAAAGGGGAATTTGAGTTTTTGAGAACTTAAGTTTTTACCACAAAAGATACAAAAGATGGACAAAAGATTTTTCACATAGTACGGTGAAAACTCACAATACTATGTGAAAAAAACTTTTGTCCTCCTTTTGTATCTTTTGTGTTAAAACCAAAGTCCTAAGGATATTCAATAATTTTCAAATTAATCAAACATGCTATATTTAAAATATTTTATTCCATTAAGTCTTTTTCTATTCTCGACGCATCAGGCTCAAATGGAAAATGAAACTCCAGTTACAGAAATCGAATCAGATAGAATTGCTTGGGATAAAAATGATGCTTTGGAATGGGGAGATTTTAAAGGTAAAGCAGAAACCTATAGTTCTTTAGATGCATACACCATGTTAGGTATTTCGTTGGAAGTGCTTGGGCAAAAAGATGGCAAAGTAGATATGGGCGTATTCGGTTATTTTGAAAAAAATAAAAGCTGGGTAAAGTCGAATGAAAAAACGGAATCATTATTAAGTCACGAACAAAGACATTTTGACCTCTGTGAAATCTATCGACGTATGATGATAGAAAAACTAGAAGCAAAAAATCCATATTCATTTGATGGATTTAGTAATGAAGTAGGTGCTATATTTAATGAAATGTTTAATGCCTATACCCAAGAGCAAGCACGGTACGATCATGAAACACATCACTCACAAAAGAAGGAAATTCAAACCCAATGGGATAAATTTATCGCAGCAGAGTTGTTGCGTTTAGAAAAATATGATAAACTTGCAGCGTCTTTGGTAGTTGAATAGGATTTTTATGATTATGAATTCAAGTAAAACAAGATTCAAAATTATGGATTAAGGATTATGGATGTCGAAAAAACGTGTTTTCTTCTAAAAATAGATTCACGCTAAAAGAACAATCTTGAATCCATAATTTTGAATAAAAAAAGGATTCAAGATTTTTCGAAATCCTAAATCATTAATCTTGAATCCATAATCATAAAAACCATGCTTTTCAAAAAAGCCATTCTAGCCTTCAATGACCAATCGGTCGAACTTCCTCCTAACAAAATGACTTTCTTCGATGAACTTTATGTTGACTTTAAAGAAGTGGACAAAGGAGGATTTAAAACTTACCATCTTGTCATCCATCCTAAGCAACCTATTGTTATCAATAATTTAGAACTTATTTTTGATGAAACGTATTCGTCAAATTCAGGGACTCGTATTTTTTGCAATGGATATCAATCATGGTCTGAAAGTCGGGAGTATGCATTAAATGAAAAAATTCCAAAACTTAAATTTTGGGCAAAAAACAAAAGATACTTTGGAGATGAACACATTCAAGAAATCCCTAGAGGTAAAGGTATTTTTCATTCTTGGACGTACACTCATATTCGTCATAACAATGAATTTGCATTTGCAGGCTCTTTAAAAGAAAATGCTGCTTTTACTTATTTTATCCATGATACCAATACCCATCAACTAACCGTCAGAAAAGATTGTGCAAATTTTGAATTGACACACTCCTATCCTATTCTTGATATTTATGTAAGTAATCAGGACGAACAAAAATCTTATAACAATTGGTTTACAGAAATGGAATTGGCTCCACTTCGTGGAAAACCAAGTACAGGTTGGACAAGTTGGTATCATTATTTTACGGATATTTCAGAGGATATTATTTTAAAAAATCTAAATACATTTTCAGAGAAAAATGTGCCTTTGGATTATTTCCAAATAGATGATGGTTATCAAACGCATGTGGGTGATTGGGTCAACATCAAATCTTCTTTTCCCAACGGAATGGCACCTATTGCTCAAAAAATAAAACAAGCCAATTACAAACCTGGAATTTGGTTAGCTCCATTTATTTGTTCTGAGCATTCTGATATTTTTAAACAAAAAAAACATTGGCTACTTAAAGACGAAAATGGCAATCCAATTTCCCTTGGAAAAATAAAATATTGGAATGGTCATTTTTACGCTTTAGATTTTTATCATAAAGAAGTGAAAGACTATTTGATGTTTGTGATTCATACTTTTTTGCAAAAATGGGGATTTGATTTTATAAAATTTGACTTCCTTTACGCAGCTTGCATTGCCCCTAAAAAAAATCAAACACGTGGACAAATCATGCATGATGCTATGGAATTTCTACAAATCCAAACTGGCAATAAATTGAGTTTAGGATGTGGTGTTCCACTCGGAAGTGCTTTTGGGAAAGTGGATTTTTGTCGCATAGGAACTGATGTACATTTGGCTTGGGAAAATAAATTGGAACGGTTCCACGGCAACCGAGAAAGAGTCTCCACATTACTGTCTCTACGTTCCACTCTAGGGAGATGGCAACTGAATGGCAAGGTCTTTTATAATGATCCTGATGTTTTTATTTTAAGAAAAGAAAAAAACAAATTAACGCCTACTCAACAGTATACTTTGCTGGTTATCAATGCTTTATGTGGAAATTTGATATTTACTTCTGATTTTACTGCCGACTATTCCGCCGAGCAATGGAGTGAATTTGATTGGATTTTTGAACTTCAAAAAGGGGAAGTAAAAGAGGTACAAAATTTGACCAATGATAAGTATCTGATTCTATTTACTTTGAATGAAAAATCTTTAGCAGCTGCCTGTAATTTAAGCAATAAAAAGGCTTCCATAATGGTTAAGAATCAGATGATTGGATTAGAACCTTTTGAAACTTTTGTACTTAATATTTAATTTTAAAACCACAAAAGAAACAAAAGAAACACAAAAGAATAAAAAAACTTTTGTGTTTCTTTTGTGCCTTTGTGGTTCAATCCAAAGAGATATGAAAAAATTCCTTTTAATTGCAAGCCTCTTCTGTTTCCTAGTTACAACAATACATTCCCAAAAACCATTTTACCATAAAAACAAGACTATCAGTTGGGTAGGTGAAACAGAATTTACTTACTATCTAGAGAATTATGATCGGCTTAATTTTTCTCCTCCAAGAAGTGAACAAGAAGAAACTCGAACGATTAAACTTGATCCATATGCAACTTGCGAATTTGGTAATGAAAAATATTTTACCAATTTTATTATCAATGAAGCATTAGAAGGTCGAAGAAAAGTTTTTTCATTGGATGGTGATTTTATGACTCAACAAGAAGTGGAATTAGAATTTGGTACCGTCTCTATTGACACCACTACTATTTTAGATCCTGTGACCAAAGAAGAAAGTTTAATCATCACACAGACTGATCCCAAATATCAAGTCCAAGCTTTCAAAGTAAGACAATGGTGGTTTTATGATAAAGAAAAAGAAAGTTTGGGTTCACTAGTGAGAGCGATTGCTCCTATCATAGAAACTGAAAAAAGTGATGGCACTCAAATCCGTAAAACATTATTTTGGATTGAGATGGAACAAGATTATAATAAGGATTATGATTTCAATGATCCATTTGTAATTTGGGCAAAAGAAACCGTGACTAGTCTTTCATTTAAAGATATCAAAAAGAAAAAAGGTCGAACGAAAAAGAC
>Ga0114957_1005770_pt1 | contig 10141 bp, 9 predicted proteins | sample BantaG_FD_87175 | JGI IMG/M metagenome (GOLD analysis project Ga0114957, IMG submission 87175) | Marine algal microbial communities from Bantry Bay, Ireland - BantryBay_4 metaG | ecosystem: Host-associated > Algae > Red algae > Unclassified | place: Bantry Bay, Ireland | collected 2014-11-21 | reverse complement strand
CTCACATAGGATATTTTAAAATTGTCTTGAACACGATTTATAAGATAACATAGATGGACAAGATGCATTAATCTTATAAATCGTTAGCAAAAGACCCCAGCGGGTTCTCATATCGTTAGCCACGGATGAAACCCATGGCGGAGTTATATAGATCATGAAAGACCCCAGCTGGGTCTCATATCGTTAGCCACGGGAGAAACCCTTGGCGGAGTTATATAGATCATGAAAGACCCCAGCGGGTTCTCATATCGTTATCCACGGGAGAAACCCTTGGCGGAGTTATATAGATCATGAAAGACCCCAGCGGGGTCTCATATCGTTAGCCATAGGAGAAACCCTTGGGCGGAGTTATATAGATTATGAAAGACCCCAGCGGGGTCTCATATCATTAGCCACGGGAGAAACCCGTGGCAGAATTATATAGATCAAGAAAGACCCCAGCGGGGTCTCATATCGTTAGCCACGGGTGAAACCCGTGGCAGAGTTATAGAATTGATCGGCAAATTTGGCGAGATTTTTTGTAAAAAAATCATGACAAATTTATTCTCTCCTGAATACCCTCAAGCTAAAGCTTCACAACAATATTCTTCCGATACAACACAAGCGCAAATAAAAAAATGAAAAGCGTATAGCTCAATGCAAATGCAAAAGATCCACTATAGTTGCCCAATGCCGATTGGAATATGTTTTCATACAACCATTGGTATGCATTGGTGTCATCCCATTTGAATGTAAACAACATCAATCGCACAAATAAGCCTGACAGTGCATAGCAGACCAAAGGGTTGAGACCGAACACTCGAAACGGATAAGCCCAAGCAATCATTTTCTTATGATCAACAAGCCATATAAGTATAAGGAGAAATATCGTTCCAAGGCCGCAAGTCAATAAGACGTAACTACTTGTCCAGATTGGCTTGTTGATGGGAAAGCTATAATTCCAAATCAACCCTAAAACTACAAGAGTGATACCGATGCCAAGTAAAGTGATGAGTTGACTTGGAATTGCTAAGGCATGATTCTCATCCTTTTTCAACTCCAGTACCTTAAGACCAATAAAATACCCAATCAACACATGAGCAACACCAGGAAGTGTGCTTACCAATCCTTCTGGATCAAATGGTATTCCAAACCCATTGTATACATGTGCATTGCCAAGAATTTTAGGATCTAACCACGTCGCAACATTTCCTTCCAAAGTATAGGGGCTACCTGGCTCGCCAAAGAAAAACATGATTGCCCAATAGCCGAGTAGAATGATCGTAGCTGTTACGCCCAGCGCTTTTTTATCTTTCAGAAATACGATTAACATGGCAGCTCCACCATAAGCAAGTGCTATTCGCTGAAGTACGCCCAAGATTCGTAAATCAGAAATATGTTTGTGGTGAAATGGAAACCAGTTCAGAAATAACCCAACCAAAAAGATGAGCATTGTTCTTCGCAAAATTTTTCGAATGAGTTTGCCACGGTGTTGTTGAATTGTCCCATCTCTTATGATTTTAGAAAAAGAGATGGACATGCTGACGCCCACTATAAATAGAAAGAATGGAAAGACTAAGTCCGTTGGTGTGCAACCATGCCATTTGGCGTGAAGCAATGGCGAATAAACATATTCCCAAGAACCTGGTGTATTGACAATAATCATGAAACAGATGGTCATCCCACGCATGATATCTATGGAAAGCAGACGATTTTTCATTTTAGAAGTTTAATTGCAACCCAACGATACTTTGAAGATCTATTACTTATTATCAGTTCGAATATAATAAACCCTCTCAACTTCCGCCCTGCCCCTGACTCCTGCCAAACCCCTCGCCCCTGACCCCTCGCTCCTCGCCCCTGACCCCTCGCTCCTCTAACAAGGCAACAACATATTAAATTAACCTACATATGGCACTACATACCCATACAATAGAGTCACACTCGACAAAAAAGATTTAAATTTTTGAGGGTATAGGGTAATATGTAACGTCTTTACTGTACTACTAATAAAGAAATCACACCAAAATGAGAATTATTTTAAAACACGTATTCAGTAAGAAAGAAGGAATAGAGGTGCTTGGCAGTTTAACTACGACAAAGCTACTTACACAATTGTCAGCAAGAGAGTGGTTAGGTGTATCTGCAGAATTAGGTGATTATTTCGAGGTGTTGACTAGACAAGGTTATGGTTGGGTTTTAAAATCAGATTGTCAAAGCAGCCAAGACTTAGATATGCCTATGGCGCATGCTGTTGCCTAATTGAACTTTTTGCTATCATAAAGAATACCTTTTACCCCATCATATCCTGGTTTAATACCCAGATGCATTAAAGTTCGTTTATAAGGAAACTTCTTACTATCAATAATGTAGACTTTACAAGCAACAGCAGAGTCGAATTCTGGATGCTCCTTTTTCCAGCAATGTGCGATTTCGAATACGGCAGCGTTGTACGATTTATCCCACTTTTTTCGCACTTCCATTTCTAGATAGATGATCCCTTTGTCAAAGCGCAATAACTTTGATGAGAGTCCAAATCCTACTCTGTAGTAAATATCTTGAGTGATGTAGTGCTTTCTGTTGATTTCTTCAATATTCATAACTATCGAGAGAAATGCAGAAATTATGCCATAGGCCGATGAAATTGGCCTCCGTTAATTATATCAAAAAAAAACGTATCAGATAAAACATTGATAATGTTTCCTTTATATTCAATTTCTCAAATTTTTTAATTATGAAATTGTTTCACCTCCTTTTGATCTTTTTGGGCCCATGGATACTTTTACAAGCACAAGTACCATCAAGTGCGGACCTTCGATTGTATGATATTGTTAAAAATGTTAGCGCAGATCGTATCGAAAAAGATGTTAATACCCTTGTGGACTTTGGTACTCGGCACACACTTTCTGATACAGTATCAACCACAAGAGGTATAGGTGCAGCTCGCCGCTGGATCAAACAAGAATTTGAGCAAATATCAGCGGATTGCAATGGATGTCTAGAGGTGAACTATCACAAAGGCTTAGTTAAGGCAGAAGACAGCAGACGTATACCTGTCGACACATGGATTGTCAATGTCATGGCAATCAAACGAGGAACGCTATTTCCTGATCGATACATCATCATGTCGGGCGATATAGACTCTCGAGTGAGTGATCCAGTAGATGGGACATCAGATTCTCCAGGTGCCAACGATAATGCTTCCGGTATGGCTGGAGTCATCGAAGCGGCTAGAGTGTTGTCTGAGTATGACTTTGAGTCGAGTATTATTTTCCTAGGCTTGAGCGGAGAAGAACAAGGATTGTTTGGAGGTAAATTTTTAGCAGCTGATGCGAAAGAATGGGGATGGAATATAGTGGGTGTCATCAACAACGACATGATTGGAAACATTACGGGTATTGATGGTGTGATAGACAACAGCAGCTTTCGTGTATTTTCAGAACCAAATCCTCCAAATCCAGAAGAACAAGAATTGATTTGGAATCGATTTTATGGTGGTGAAGTTGATGGTCCTTCTAGGCAATTAGCCCGATATATTGATCGAATCACAGATCAGTATACCACAAATCTTGACGCAAAAATGATTTATCGCCTTGACCGATTTGGCAGGGGAGGACATCACCGACCATTTAACGACGAAGGCTTTCCAGGTGTAAGAATTATGGAGACTCATGAAAATTATGTGATGCAGCATCAAGACATCCGCATGGAAGATGGCATAGCGTATGGTGATGTCATAGAAGGTGTCGATTTTGATTATGCAGCTAAATTGACAGGAGTCAATGCTATATCGCTTGCATCCATCGCTTGGGCTCCACCTGCTCCAGAATTTGTGTCGATTGGTGGCGCTGTCAAACCATCAACCAGATTAAAATGGGACCCAATTGAAGCTGAGAATTTGGCTGGCTATAAAGTATATTGGCGAGAGACAACAAGTCCTCAGTGGGAGTATTCTAAATTTGTAGGGATGGATACAGACGTCACGCTCGATGGAATCATCATTGACAATTTTTTATTTGGTGTAGCTTCTATCAGTAGGGACGGTAATGAAAGTGTAGTGACTTATCCAAAGACTTTGATTCCAAGACGATAAATTTTATAATGTATCTAGAAGAGGTGATGTGTAAGTTCATATTGCATAAAAAGCAATAAATTCCAATTGTTAGACTTGCCCTATGCTCCCTCAAGGTGGCAAGCGGGCAGAAGTCCTTTTGGAAAAAAGGCGCGCACAGGCAAAGTCTTATTATTAGGTGTGTCATAAGTCTTATACTCATAGAGGATCTTAAATAAATAATGTCCTTTTTACATATAAATTGAAAATTAATTGATTATAATATCTGATTTAATCACATCTTAAATTGCTAACTATACCACTAATAATATGAAACACTTATTTTTTTTAATTGTATTCTGCTTTTTTATTGCCTGTTCTACACAGAAGCCTGTCGTGACTAATACAACGGAGAAAGTAGAAATGGTTGAGGATAAAGTCGAGGAAGTGATGGTAGAGAAATCTGCCCCTGGACTAGAATTATCAAACATGGATTTGAGTGTCAAACCAGGAGACGACTTTTTTCGATATGTGAATGGCACTTGGCTAGACAACACAGTGCTCCCATCTGACAGATCTCGATGGGGTAGCTTTGATGAATTGCGCAAAAAGTCCAGCGAAAACGTATTGGCAGTATTAGAAGAAGCTAGCAAAAGTGGTGCTTATGGTCCAAAGACAGATCAAGGTAAGGTCGCCATTATTTACGCGCAAGCAATGGACACCACTGCTCGAAATAAGACAGGTGTCACACCTCTAATGTCTTACATAGATAAGATTAAGGCGATTCAGTCTATTGAGGACATTCAAAACTATAATGTAGAGACTAGCTTTATCGGAGATAGAGGATTGTTTGACTTTGCGATATTCCCAGACTTGCAGAACAGTAAGATCAATGGCTTATATATGGCCCCAGGAAATCTTGGCTTACCTGAGCGAGATTATTATCTTGAAGAAGGAGATGAAAGTACAGAGTTGAGAGAAAGTTATAAAGAGCACATTGAGCGGATGCTTGGATTTATCAATTATCAGGGTGATAAATCCGACTTTGCTCAGTCGGTTCTGGACTTCGAAACTAAGTTGGCAACAGCAATGATGACCAAAGAGGAATCAAGAAACCCAACCCTATATTTTGGCAGAAAGACAATGGGAGAACTGAGTGAACTAGTCCCTGCCATTAAATGGAATGCATATCTAGAAGGAATGGGTATTGATGGTGTGGAAGGTCTCATTATGGGTGATAGTCAGTATTTTGGAGCGATCAATGACATAATTAAATCGACCCCTATCGAACAAATAAAAAACTACATGCTTTGGGGTGAATTGAATGGAGCTGCGAGTCTATTGACCATGGAAATGGATCGCGCAAACTTTGATTTTTATGGCACGACTTTAAATGGGACACCAAGCCAGCTTCCATTATGGGAGCGATCTGTAGGTGTTGCAAGTGGTGTAATGGGTGAAGCCATTGGTCAATTGTACGTGGACAAACATTTCCCACCTGAAGCAAAGGAGAAAGCGCAAGAAATGATAGCCAATATTATGAATTCGTTTGATGGTCGAATTAAGAATTTGAGCTGGATGACAGATGAAACAAAAGTAAAAGCAATTGAAAAACTTAATAATATTACTGTTAAAATAGGCTATCCAGATAAGTGGAAAGATTACAGCGATATGGACATTAAATCAATTGACAATGGAGGCAGTTACATCACAAATATGATTGCGGCTTCTAAGTGGTTTTTTGCTGATAACATTTCTAAAGCTGGTAAAGAGGTAGATAAAACAGAATGGGGGATGTCTCCTCAAACTGTGAACGCATATTACAATCCACTGAATAATGAGATTGTATTTCCAGCAGCTATCTTACAACCGCCTTTCTATAATTATGAGGCAGATGAAGCTGTTAATTATGGTGGAATCGGCGCAGTCATCGGACATGAGATTTCACACGCCTTTGATGATCAGGGAAGCCGATTTAATGCTACTGGTAACATGATCAATTGGTGGACAGATGAAGACAGAACGAGCTTTGAAAGTAGAAATCAAAAATTGATCGATCAATTCAATGTGTATGAAGGTTTGCCAGGAGAAAAATTAAATGGTGAGTTCACCCTAGGTGAAAACATCGGTGACTTAGGTGGTATCCATGTCGCCTATGATGGACTTCAAAAATTTTTAGCAGAAAACGGAAGCCCAGGATTGATTGATGGATTTACGCCAGAGCAGCGATTCTTTATATCATGGGCGACTATCTGGAGATCAAAAATGACAGCAGAGCGAGTTCGCACATCTATCCGAACAGATCCCCATGCACTTGGGAAATTTAGGGCTATCGGTCCACTAACAAATATGCAAGCTTTTTATAGTGCATTTGATGTGAAAGAAGGTGACAGCATGTATCGGCCACAAGCAGACCGTGTACAAATTTGGTAATTAAACTATTGATGTATGCATATTGATGAATTTCGAGATTATTGTTTAAGTAAAGCTGGAACAGAAGAGACGTTTCCATTTGATGAAACAACTCTTGTATTTAAGGTGATGGGTAAAATGTTTGCACTCACAGGATTGGACAGTGACGACTTTAGAGTCAATTTAAAATGTGATCCCGAATGGGCAATCGAATTGCGCGAAGAATATCCAGACATCATCCCTGGATACCACATGAGTAAAAAACATTGGAATACGGTCATATTAGAAGACAGCATGCTCGAGGAAGACTTTGTACTTAAATTGATTGATCATTCTTATGATTTAGTTGTCAGTAAACTCACTAAAAAGTTGAAAGCAGAATTAGCCAAATATAATAATGTCTAATATATTTGTTCTTTAGCGGGGCAAATTCTCCTCCATGGAAAGATTGAATGGTTCCGCCGTAGCGGAAATTAGATGTACTTAATGTACATCTAGTTAAGAAGGAACCTCGACTCTTGGAGAGGATGGGTAGCTCGCCTGCCCGGAAGACGAGGTGGTCAAACCAGATATATCAGAATATTTATTTTAAATCATATAGAACTGTTACAATATGAAATACGCATACACTATTTTTTATGTCACCGATGTCGAAGCCACAATCAGCTTTTATGAAAAAGCCTTTGGTTTCTCACGCAAGTTTATCACTCCTGAAAATGATTACGGTGAATTGATAACTGGAGAAACTACCATAGCATTCGCTTCTTTAGAATTAGGGCTTTCTAATTTTAAAAGAGGATATAACCCAATCATCCCCATTGAAAAACCAGTAGGTATGGAAATGGCATTTGTCACGGAACAGATTGATGTTGATTTTCAACAAGCAGTTGAAGCAGGAGCAACTATTTATGAAGATGTTGTTGAAAAACCCTGGGGCCAAAAGGTGGGATATCTCAGAGACATTAATGGAATATTAATTGAGATTTGTACGCCGATAAAATCAGCTTCCTAAAATTTATAGCACTTTAAAATATCCTTCCAATTCTACAAGTGTTTCGTCTGTCTTTTTTAAATCTTTTATAAGTAGTCCACTCTCCAAGAGGATGATTCTATCAGAGGTATCTGTCACCTGACTAAGATCGTGACTGGAGATTAAAATGGTTCTGTCTTCGTGACTGAAATGTTTGACCATATCTATTAATCTCATTTGAGTAGTCGGATCGAGATTGGCAAAAGGTTCATCAAGGATGATGAGTTCTGGATTACCAATAAGAGCAGCGACAATTCCAGTTTTCTTTTGATTTCCTTTAGATAAATCACGAATGTATTTTTTAATGCCTCTAATTTCGTTATTAAATAATTCATCAAATTGATCTAAGAATTGACTGAGTTTTGTAGAATTAATATTTCTCAATCCAGCAACAAAGCGAAAGTATTCATCAGGCGTATAAAAATCTAAGAGAAAATTTTCAGATATATAAGAACCAGTATAGGCTTTCCAATCCTCAGAAATTGATACATCTTTCTTTTTAGAAAATATGGTTCCTTCGTCAAGTATGATCAAATCAAGAATGGCATTAAAAAGCGTTGTCTTTCCAGCACCGTTATTGCCGACCAAGCCGACAATTTCACCAGGTCTTATCTGCAGTTCGTCGATTTGAAGAGCAATTTTATTGCCGTAGGATTTCTTTATGTTTTCTATTCTAAGCAAGCTGATTAATTTGAGAATTTATGATGCAAACTATATTTATATTTTTTAAAACTAGAGGTCATCCTGTCAATGATCCAATCGCGAAAAATTATTCCAAGACTCCCAATGACAGCTATAGAAATCAAACCGAGATTATGAAAGCCTGTTAAGCCAAATGGCAGATAGAAAAGCATAGGCATGATTATTATAGGAATCAATATTAAAAAATGAGCAGCTGATGTTCCTTCATAATTTGTAAGTCCAGAGGCATTGGCATTCATTTTTTTTGAGAAGTGCATACTAAACCATATGAAAAAATAGGGCATAAAACCAATATTGAACATTAACAAAGCTATGCCTGCCAAAGCTACATTAGGAACGACGATTAACAGTGGAAGAGCAAGAAGAGAATTGAACACACAGGATCCGGCGAGCAAAATATATCTGGCTTTAATAAATGATTTTAATGTTATATTATTTGTCAAAATAAAATCTAAATGATTTGTATTCCAAGAGAAAAGATATAAAGCATAATTATACATGAAAAAACCAGTAAGAAATAAAGCCAGAATAATTATATTATAATTAGAATCAGAATTATAATAAGAGCATACCACAGGAAGAAGTAGGATACTTAGGATTAAATATGTTTTAGCTTTTTTATAGCGCCAAATCAAATTGAATTCCATGTTGATTAATTTTCCTACCACACCTTGTTTATTCAAGAAACTAGATTCAATCGTTATGGTGTTTTGAGAAAATCCTGCAGTCGAATGTTCGTCTATGTAAGCATTGGTTCTCAATATTTTATAATCAGCAAATATTAGAATTAAGAGTAGACAGATGGGAATGAGAGCAATTAAGGAATTAGATAGATAAAATATTCCAATACATAGGTATTCGTGAAGGCTGACAATGCCTTTATATTCTAAAAATACGATGAGACTAATGCTGGAAAGTATGCCATAGGCTAAGATTGGTTTTTGAATCGATTTTAAGTGTAACCAGTAACTAAAAAAGTGATTTAAAAGAACAAGAGTAATCAATATAAACAACCAAGCTATTGCATACCCTACTGTCAACTTACCAAAAACAGTCATTAATAAAAAGGGTATCAGAACGAATAAAGGCAAGAGATTAAAAAAGCTAAATAGAGATTTAAATAACAGAAATTTGACAATTGTCTTTTTTTCAATATTTAAATTCACATACTTGTGTACATCAAATATTGGATACTTTTGTATCATGTACCTCATTACTAAATCTATGATGAGATAGAATACAAAGTATCCGCCAAATACATAAACGGGATCCCTATCAGGAAAATATTCTGAAATGAGCAGATGTGCTCCGAAACCAATACCTAAAGCAATGAATAAACAATAAAATGCAAAAAATCCCAGTAGTATCTTGACACCAACACTCTGCCCGAAAGTAGGGGAGCGACGAAAACTTAACCATTGGGATTTCAGGATTTTAATAAACATGTATAAAGTCTTTCTAGAATGAATATAGATAAAATTTAAGCCATTAACTAGTATCCAATCATCAGTATGTAAAACATAAAGCCTGACCATTAATTAGACTTTCCCGCATGCGCCTTCTGTTCCTAAAGGACTCCTGCGCACTTGCACCCTTTAGGGTAGATTTGGCGAGCGTAGCTTATTGGATTTTAATGCTATTTGTGCTATATGTTTTATACACGAAACATTATCTCTCATTACTGTATTTTTCTGATATAAATTATAGGTGTAAGTAGTTTTTCCTTTTAGCTTTTTAATATGCTCTAAAGAGTTAAGCACTTGAAGGATAATTAATTAATTTCATCAATCAATATTTGAATTGAGATCAGAGACGTTATGAAAGACAATACATCCACCACACTAATTGCGGAATTAATCAAACTTCTTGGACCTATTAAGGTGCTCACTAGAGATGCGTTATCTCAACGGTATGAACACATCTGGACAATGAACAAGCCATTAACAGCTCTTGCCTTAGTGACACCG
>Ga0114957_1005769_pt1 | contig 10144 bp, 7 predicted proteins | sample BantaG_FD_87175 | JGI IMG/M metagenome (GOLD analysis project Ga0114957, IMG submission 87175) | Marine algal microbial communities from Bantry Bay, Ireland - BantryBay_4 metaG | ecosystem: Host-associated > Algae > Red algae > Unclassified | place: Bantry Bay, Ireland | collected 2014-11-21 | reverse complement strand
ACCAATATAAGGAAGGAACTGTTGCAGACCTGCAACAGCAAGCAATATCTCTATAAGAATTCTAAACACAATAGCAGTAGCATGCAATATTTTTCAGTAATGCCTGTGCGACAACTTGTTGGCGTGCCTGTGCGACAACTTGTTGGCGTGCCTGTGCGACAACTTGTTGGCGTGCCTGTGCATCAGTGCTTTGAGAAAATAAAAAATATCGCCAGAAGAAACATTTTTGGTTTTGTGAGTTTTCGGAGTGGACTCAACATTGGTATTTTTGAGTTTGACAATGAATACCGATGATAGGCTTACCATCTGTTTATTTTCCCATACAAGATTTGGGTTGAATATAGACAATAATATGATCTAGATTGACCATTGGACTGTTGTAATAAATGGGGTCTGTCATTATATTAAGTTGAGTCTAATATTGTATTAAATTTTTTTTGCGTGAAGGATGGTAATGGCTGATGCTTCTTTGCATCAGGTCGGAGCTCGAATGTAGGCTGCGATAGCTTGCCTGCAATCGTGCTACGACGGAAGCCGAATGGCGGACCCATGCACAGCCTGACAGTACTACTCCTAGATATTTTGGTCAACCAATTCACTTTAGAGGAGAGTAGTATTGGCACGCCCAAATAACGATTATTAAAAGTGTTGTTAGGCTTTATATCTAAGTGTATAGGAGACAATAATTTTGATTAGCCTCTTGCTGTGTTAGTAATACATCATATTTTATTAAATAAAAGAAATTTGTACTATGAGAAATCAAATTGGTTGACCAAAATACACAATAAGTATTGGTTATCAATATTTTGTATATTATTTTATTCCGATTATGTTGTAATAGGAAATTGCTTTTACGTACTTTTGTAGTCTATTTAATTACTCACTAAACATAATTGTATTTATGAATTCTTTTGGAATCAAAAACCAAGCATTTAGCGATTCTGAGTTGGGCATAAAAGGGCCAAATACGTATTGGAACTTGTCACCGTCAGCGCTAATAGAGAAGACAATTACACTAGGACAGGGAAAAATTACGTCCTCTGGCGCGTTAGCTATTGATACTGGAAAATTTACGGGACGTTCACCACAAGATAGATTTATCGTACTTGACAATATTACGGAATCAAAAGTGGATTGGGGTGATACGAACAAAGCATTTAGTCCAGATCACTTTGACAAATTATATAACAAAGTGATCAAGTACATGAATACTAGAGAGGAGATTTATGTCCGTGATGCGTATGCTTGTGCGAACACTAACTACCGACTCAATGTAAGAGTTGTCACAGAATTTCCTTGGCAAAATCTATTTGCTTACAATATGTTTTTGCGTCCTGATAAGAATGCTAAAATGGAATTTCAACATGACTGGTTGGTTTATTCATTTCCTGGTTGCAAGGCAGATGCGAAAGAAGATGGCACACGTCAGGATAATTTTGCGATCATCAACTTTACTAAGAAGACTATCATCATTGGTGGTACTGCATATACTGGAGAAATAAAGAAGGGTATATTCTCTGCTCTGAATTTTTTATTGCCAACTGAGAATGGCGTTTTTCCAATGCACTGCTCAGCTAACGTAGGTAAGAAGGGTGATACGGCATTGTTCTTCGGATTATCTGGAACTGGAAAGACAACACTAAGTACAGATCCAGATCGAAAGTTGATCGGGGATGATGAGCACGGTTGGTCTAAAGGTTCAGTGTTTAACTTTGAGGGAGGATGCTATGCTAAAACGATTGATCTTTCTGAAAATCGGGAGCCACAGATTTTCAAAGCGATCAAGTTTGGAGCGATGTTGGAAAACATTAATTTCAAAGATGAGAGTAACCGAGTTGTTGACTATACGAATTCTGAAAAAACACAAAACACTAGGGTGTCTTATCCAATAGGGCATATTGATAATATAGTTTTTAACTCTAGGGGAGATATTCCTGAGAATATTTTCTTCTTGACTTGTGATGCCTTTGGTGTGTTACCTCCTTTATCTAGGTTGTCGAGAGAACAAGCGATGTATTATTTCTTGCTTGGATATACCGCAAAGATTGCAGGTACAGAAGCAGGCATCAATGAGCCACAAGCAACATTTTCTGCATGCTTTGGATTACCATTTTTGCCATTGCCTCCGACTGAGTATGCTACGTTGTTGGGTGACAAGTTAGCAAAAGGATCAACTCGTGATGATAAGAAAATTAATGTATGGTTAATCAATACAGGTTGGTCTGGTGGAGAATATGGGAAAGGAAGTAGAATAGATTTGGTGTATACAAGATCAATGATTCAAGCTGCTTTGAACGGTAGTCTAAATGAAACAGAGTTTGTTACTGAGCCATTCTTCAATCTTTCTATTCCTACCTCTTGTCCAGATGTTCCTAATGGTATGTTGAATCCAAGAAATACATGGCCAAATGAAAATGAATACGATGCGAAGGCAAAGCACTTACAAGATTTGTTCGCCAAGAATTTTGAGAAGTACGCCTCCTTTGAAAGCGCATAAATATAAATGATAGGAATATAAAAAAGCCTTTGCAAACTGCAAAGGCTTTTTTTATGGATAATCTATTTAGACTTACTCCGCCAATAAGCGGTTCCATCCAAAGTTCGCTTCAACAATCCGCTTCCCCACATCAGTCTTCGCATCGTAGCGGGGTCTCTAAAGGCAGTTTGTGCATTGATTATTTCATTCACTTGCATTTCAGTATATTCATTATCGAAGTCAAATTTAGTTGCTAGGTAGATTAGCATAGCTTCCAATTTTTTCTTTTGCTTTTTACCAGGCATACTTTTTAGCTTGCCTTTATCATCTAAATATCCGTCAAGAATTTTAAAATTTTCCATATTTTAAGGAGGTATTAGGTGTAAAAAAAAGCCTCTAGGGGCTAGGTACTAGGCAGTAGCCAAATGTACCTTAAATTATTCTTTAAAACAGTTAATCTTTAAACTAACTAACTCTTCCTTTCCATATTCTTCTTGATTGCCTCTTGCATTGATACATTACAAATTTTGCTATCTAGCCAAGAGATAATATCTAGATAAAGGAAAGGTCTACGTTCAAAAGGATCTTTCTTTAGTTGGTATAATTTGTCTCGTAGAGTTTTGAATTCAGATTTCAGATTTTCTTCTTTAATCTGCGGAGTACGTCGAAGGAACTTGAAAATCTCTTGCAAGACTTTTTGCAATTGATTTCGTTGCAACAAAAAGCGGTATACAGATTTTATCATATAACCAACCAGAATGTCATTTCCCAAATCAAAATGAACTATCAAATTTAGGATGCGGGCATAGCATTGAATATCCTGCCCAAATTCGGTCATGCTATCATTCGTCACCTTATTTAAAAATTGGGCAGAACGATCGAGGTTATTCTGACCAAATGAAATACATCCAATTTTATAGTAAAGCACCAAAATACGATGATCATCCCAGTTATATGGATTCTTTTCTAAAATATCGATTAACTCTTCAGTGAAGTTGTTGGACAGGTGATAATCAGCCGTAATAAAATAAGAATTGATCCCATGTATATATCTGAAGAGTTGATATAGGGATTGTTCATTTTGAGTTAAGCTGATATTGTACTTTTCTTCAAATGAACTAAAGTCTTCATAAGCTGGGTCAAATTTATCGATGCGCTGAGTCATGTACAAAGCGGCTAGTACATTATGATAAGCCTTGAGTAGATTAGGTACTTGTGTGCTAATCATCTCAGGATATTCATAAAATAAGTCAAGCCACTTTTTTGCAAACTTGTAATTATTTGCAAAGTCGTGCACCATGCTAAAGTACCAAACATAAGATTTGTATAGAGATTGCTTGTCTTTAAAACCTAGATCCTTAAGTTTGACTTTAGGCAATCGCTCTTCAAATACATTTGTGAGGGATTTAAATTCCTCCTTTGTCTTCACGTAACCATGATTGAGAAACGATCCATACAGAAATATCGATAGATTGGCCAATTCGTTTTCCCTTACTATGATGGCCAATATTTCATTTGTATCTTCGATGAGCTGAGTGGCTTTTGTTCCTGTACTACCTGTGATATGTTGTGATTCGATTTTTCGCTCTATTTCTAATAGCAAATATAGATGTGTGTTGAGCTGGTTATTAGTGGCAATTTTTTTTGCCTTCTCCAGCATGTTAAGGCTCGCCTTATACATCCCTTTATTATACAATACCAATGCAAAATCCAAGATCTCTCTCAAATTGATAATTGGATTGTTATTTAATTGCTGTTTTCTGAGGCTTGTCAAGATTTGCCGATACAAGTTTGCCTTGAGATTAGATAGTTGGCTATTCTTTAGTCCGGGGATCTTTTTGGCAAGTTTAGTCTCATCATAGGTCTTCTGCTTATCGAGTACATCGAACAACTGCATGAAGAGTTTTTCCTTTTGGCCATATTTTCCTTGAGCACTGAGCCTAAAATGTCTCTTATCACTCGGACTGAGCGACTTTATCAAAGAATATAAAAAATCGTATGAGGACTTAGCCATTGTATTTATATTCTTATTAATATATTGATATGTAAGGATTTATGCAAAATGTGTTACTCATTTCAAATTGTATAAAGAAGGATATTTGGTTACCATATGTGGATTCACTAGGATATTTTTGATCGGGACAAATGTAATTGTCAATAAACCAATTGCAAAAAATAATTCATATAATGAGTAAAAAAAAGATTCATATATTCGATACCACGCTGAGAGATGGGGAACAGGTACCTGGTTGCAAACTCAAGCATGAGCAAAAACTAAAGGTGGCAAGGGGATTAGAGTATCTAGGCGTGGATGTACTAGAAGCTGGTTTTCCTATTTCTTCGCCAGGAGATTTCCAAGCTGTCGATATGATTTCTAGAGAAATCAAAAAGCCAATCATATGTGGATTATCCAGAGCAGTGGAGAATGATATAAAAGTAGCGGCAGAGTCATTGATGCACGCTGTAAGACCGCGAATACATACGGGTATTGGTACCTCGCATGAGCATATTCGATATAAGCTCAAGAGTACCCCAGACGCCATAATTGAGCGTGCAGTCAAAGCCGTGAAGTATGCCAAATCGTTCGTTGAGGATGTTGAGTTTTATGCAGAGGATGCTGGAAGAACGGATAATAAATATCTTGCTAGAGTCATACAAGCAGTTGTAAAGGCAGGTGCTACAGTCCTCAACATTCCTGATACTACTGGGTATTGTATGCCGAATGAGTATGGAGATAAAATTGCTTTTCTACGCGACAATGTGATCGGCATAGATAAGTGTATAATCTCTACACATTGTCATAATGACTTAGGTCTAGCAACTGCAAATAGTATCGCAGGGATAGAGAGTGGTGCTACACAAATAGAATGTACCATCAATGGTTTAGGAGAGCGAGCTGGTAATGCAGCCTTAGAAGAAGTAGTCATGGTGATCAAGCAGAGATATGCTGAAAAATATAAGGTGGACATAAATACTAAGATGCTAAATCCAATATCACGCTTAGTGTCAGACGCAATGTGTATGATGGTACAGCCCAATAAGGCTATAGTCGGAGAAAATGCTTTTTCGCATTCTTCGGGTATTCATCAAGATGGCGTAATTAAGCACCGCGAGAATTATGAAATCATGAATCCCGTAGATGTTGGAGTTGATAAGTCAAAGATTGTGCTTACCGCTAGAAGTGGTAGGGCAGCTTTGGCATATCGTTGCAAAGCCATAGGAGTGGATTTAGGAAAGGATGAATTAGATATCTTGTACCCGAAATTCATTCAATTGGCTGATCAGAAAAAAGAGGTAGAGGCGCATGACCTTTTACCACTTATTGAATCTGCTATTGGTATACAAACAAGAGCATAGTACATGAGCAAAACACTTTTTGATAAACTATGGAACGCACATTTGGTCAAATCTATTGACGGAATAGATGTGCTATATATTGATAGGCATCTGATCCATGAGGTCACTAGTCCGCAGGCATTCGCGGGGCTAGAGACTAGAAAAATAGCCATGGCTCAGCCAAATAAGACAATTGCTACACCTGATCATAATGTCCCTACACAAAATCAGCATTTGCCGATCGTAGATCCACTTTCCAAATTTCAAGTAGAGACCTTGCGCAATAATTGTGCAAAACATAATGTTGAACTTTTTGATCTGGGGCATCCGCAACATGGTATTGTACATATCATCGGTCCAGAGAATGGAATTACTCGGCCAGGGATGAGTATCGTATGCGGAGATAGCCATACCAGTACGCATGGTGCATTTGGGGCACTGGCATTTGGAATTGGTACTTCTCAAGTTGAGCAAGTTTTTGCCTCTCAGTGTCTATTGATGAAGCGGCCAAAGACCATGCGGATTACCATAGATGGGGAGTTGGCGAAAGGCGTTACCAGTAAAGATGTTATTCTTTATATTATTTCAAGGCTAACTGCTGCTGGGGGCACAGGTTATTTCATTGAGTATGCTGGCAGTACCATTGATGCAATGTCTATGGAAGCACGAATGACTATCTGCAATATGAGTATTGAGATGGGTGCTAGAGGTGGAATGATCGCACCAGATCAGACTACGATCGATTATCTGAAAGGAAGAACGTATTCTCCTAAAGGTGCACAGTGGGAGGAAGCTGTAAAGTATTGTTATACCTTAAAAACAGAAGCAGATGCTACCTTTGATCGAGAAGAAAAGTTCGACGCAAAAGATATACATCCCATGATTACCTTTGGGACAAACCCAGGTATGGGGATCAATATTACCGAATCGGTACCAGAAACTATCGCAGATGCCAGCTTTCAAAAATCACTTCAGTATATGGATTTACAAAGTGGGCAGCGAATGGAAGGTAAGCTCATCCAAAACGTTTTTATTGGTTCTTGTACCAATGGTCGGATTGAAGATCTCAGAGCTGTAGCTTCATTTGTAAAAGGAAAAACAAAAGCAGAGCATGTCAAAGCGATGATAGTGCCAGGTAGCAAGCAAGTAGAACTGCAAGCCAAGGCAGAAGGCTTAGATAAAATTTTCGCTGAGTCTGGATTCGAATTAAGAGAACCAGGTTGTTCGGCTTGTCTTGGAATGAACGAAGACAAAGTGCCTGCCAATGAATATTGTGTAAGCACCTCTAATAGAAATTTTGAAGGACGCCAAGGGCAAGGAGCGAGGACTATATTAGCAAGTCCCCTCATGGCCGCCGCCGCAGCAATCAATGGTAAAATTGTAGACGTAAGAAAATTTATATAGCATGGAAAAATTTACTCAGATACAGTCTGCTGCTGTTCCATTGTATATGGAAGATATAGACACAGACCAGATTATTCCAGCCAGATTTTTAAAAGCTACCACGAGAGAAGGCTTTGGCGAAAATTTATTTCGAGACTGGCGATACATTAGCAATGACCAAATTAACAAGGACTTTATATTAAACAACCCTTCATACGGAGGTGAAATACTAGTAGCTGGCCACAACTTTGGATGCGGTTCTAGTCGAGAACATGCGGCTTGGGCTATATCCGATTATGGATTCAAGGTTGTGGTGTCCAGTTTTATTGCAGATATTTTCAAGGCGAACGCTTTGAATGTGGGTCTACTTCCGGTTCAATTAACCAGGCCTCAACTAGCGATAATTTTTGAGCATATTAGTGAGCAAGCAGATACAAAATTTAAGGTTGATCTTGAAGCTCAGACATTTTCCATACTTATAACCGATCATTCTTTTTCATTTGAGATAAGCAAATACAAAAAAGATTGTTTTCTCAAAGGACATGACGATATTGATTTTTTGCTGAGTATAAAAGATGATATAGAATCCTACGAAAAAAATATCCCAGCGTTTTTATGAAAGAAAAGAAATTTACCATTGCCGTCCTTCCAGGAGATGGTATTGGGCCTGAAGTGATAGAGCAAGGTGTAAAGGTGCTCAAGGCTATCGGTACGATTTATGATATTCAGTTTGATTTGCAATACGCCGATATAGGTGCTGTTGCTATAGATAAGACAGACGAAGCATTACCAAAGTCCACCTTGCAAACATGCATGGAAGCGGATGCAGTTTTGTTGGGTGCTATTGGTGATCCTAGATTTGATGATCCAAAGTTGAAGGTAAGACCAGAGCAAGGACTTTTGGCACTCCGAAAATCACTTGGCTTGTTTTGCAATGTACGTCCAGTACGTGCTTACGAAAATTTATTGGATTTATCTCCGCTCAAGTTAGAGTATGTCAGTGGTTCTGATTTGGTGATCTATAGAGAGTTGACTGGTGGTATCTACTTTGGTGAGCAAGGTCGAAAAAAGAACAATACCTACGCCTATGATGTATGTGGATATCATATTTTTGAAATTGAAAGAATCGTAAGATTAGCATTTGAAGCAGCACGTCTACGCAAGCATAAAGTGACTCTCGTCGACAAAGCCAATGTGCTAGAGTCCTCTCGGATGTGGCGCGAAGTGTTTGACGATATCAGTAAGGAGTTCGCAGATGTCAGTACAGATTATGTATTGGTAGATAATGCTACGATGCAGATGATTCTCAATCCTGCCAAGTTTGATGTGATCGTTACTTCTAATATTTTCGGAGACATTATCTCTGACGAAGCGAGCGTGATTTGCGGTTCATTGGGTATGTTGCCTTCTGCATCGCTAGGGGAGAAGCATAGTTTATTTGAGCCAGTTCATGGTAGCTATCCGGCGGCGGCAGGTAAGAATATTGCCAATCCTTTAGCCACTATTTTGAGTGTCGCATTGATGCTTCGCCATCTGGGTGTAGAGGCTGGGGCATTGCAGATAGAGGAGGCCGTCGCGCACTGTTTGGACGAAGGATTTTTGACGGAAGATCTTTGCATCGATAAATCAATGGCCTGTACTTGCTCTGAAGTTGGAGATGCAGTCGCCACGGCTATTCGTCAGCCGGTTGTCTAATTAAAAATTAAAAGTTAAAAATTAAAAGTTGCTGCGTTATGGTGTTCTTTTAATTATTTTTATTTATGACTTCCAATTTTCAGTTTCGAGTCTTGAGTTTCAAGCAAGAGGAAGGAAGTTTAGTTTTGTTCGATAGCAAATTTTCATAGTATTTATTTAGGGGCAAACCAGTTTTGAGTTTCGAGAATGAGGAAGGAAGTTTAGTATCGTACGATAGCAAATTTTCATAGTATTTTATTTGGGGTAGACTAATTTTTAGTTTTGAGCAAGAGTAAAGTAGTATAATTTTGTGCAATAGAGAATTTTCATAGTTTTTATTTGGGGCCTACCCATACCGCAGTAGGTTTACTGCGGTTCCATCACTATCCAGATCCACTGGATCTAGATTGCTTTGCATCGCTATGTCAGGGTCGTTACGTTTCGGGACTCGACATTCGTCTCGGTCCTATGGACGGCCTAGGCTTCAGCACCAGCTAACCCGTACTATTCCCCCCTGCACATCACTAGTCCGTTTTCTAAGTTGAAAGTGAAAATGCAACACTTGGATGCTCGCTTAATATCGAATTCCCCTGAAGAGTTTATTAGTGTAATTGGGTGATTTATTGTTTCGTAGTTTTATTATTCAAATATTATTTTCTTATTATGAAAAAGGCGAGGCGAACAGCTGTAGCCTCAGCAAACGGAGTGCGCGAGGAACGAGGGATCGGCAGCGGCATGAGATATTGAGGGCTGCTTAGGAGGGTAGGACATATCTCATATAGTAGAGAGCCTGGTCCCGATGCATCGCATACGGGATGGTCCCTAATGAATTAAAAGTTAAAAATTAAAAGTTAAAAATTTAAAGTGCTAATTTATCGTGTGCTATTAGTTGCGTTTTGAGCACTCGCGCTTGGCATTCATAATTCATAACTCATAATTCATCATTTTCTTAATTGTGTTTCTCCCCAACTGATATTCATGGACTTCATCTGGGCCGTCGGCAATACGTACGAAACGCGCGTAGCCCCACATGTCTGGTAGAGGAGTGTCCTCACAAACACCCATGCCTCCGTGTGCTTGTATGGCTCGGTCGATGACTTGCTGCGCCATACGAGGCGTGACGATCTTGATCATGGCGATGAGATCCTTAGCACCTTTGATACCTTCTCGATCGATTTTATCTGCTGCGGAGAGGGTGAGTAATCTAGCTTGCTCAATCTCACATCTAGACTTTGCGATTTCTTGTCGGATACTGCTATATGTAGAAACTTCCTT
>Ga0114957_1005768_pt1 | contig 10144 bp, 11 predicted proteins | sample BantaG_FD_87175 | JGI IMG/M metagenome (GOLD analysis project Ga0114957, IMG submission 87175) | Marine algal microbial communities from Bantry Bay, Ireland - BantryBay_4 metaG | ecosystem: Host-associated > Algae > Red algae > Unclassified | place: Bantry Bay, Ireland | collected 2014-11-21 | reverse complement strand
GATTCCAAGGGTGTGCCGGATGGCAGGCTCTGGTACGTCCGAGAACCTATTCTGTGGGCGGCCCGGTAGGTCCCAACGGATAGGGGGCGTGGGCATCCTGCATCCAAGGCGTAGGTGTGCCACTGTCGGCGACGTGCGCCGTCGAAAGCCGTGCGCGTCACCGTCGTGCTCGCGATCGCAGTGCTCTCTACCGCCGTGCGCACCACCGTCGTGCTCGCAATCGCCGTGCTCGTTGCCGCCGTGCGCGCCCCCGTCGTGCCCGCGACCGGTACGTGGTTCCTTCACCATGGACGGCATGATGACTTTGCCTGGGTGGGAGGAGGACAAAGGGGCTAACGATGACGTCACGACGTCGGTTGTAGTGGCTGCTCACGTCGCGACATTGCTGGAGGCGCGACGGCGGGCACTCGCCGCCGCGCAAATCCATCGGCCGCGGTACCGGGGCTCCGTGCCCGGTAGGTTGGCAAACCGGCCTTGCAACTTTGTGCTTGGTCTGCAGTGCATCATACGCGATTCCTTTGGCGTTGACGGCCTACCGCCGGTTTTCGGTCCAGAGCAATTTGAGCGCCGGTTCCGCGTTCCGATGGCGGTCTTGCTTAGGATTTACCGCGCGATCAAAGACCGCCCATTTTGTGTGCAACGTGTCAACGCGACGGGGCAGCCGCAGGCACATCCCATTCAGAAGCTGGTTGCCGTGATTCGCGTGCTCGCCTACGGCAAATCGTATGACCGCGCGGACGAGTATGTGCGGCTGTCGCGATCGACTCTCTCGACGGCGGTTAAGCTCTTCACTGAGGTTATGGTCGATGACTTCGGCCCACTGTACCTGCGGCCGCTCACGCGGCGTGAGATTGAGAGCATCCTGGGCCGCAACGCTGAGCGGGGGTTACCTGGGTGTCTTGGATCGCTTGATTGCTCGCACTGGGAGTGGTCGTCGTGCCCCAAGGCGCGTGCGGGCACGTACCAGGGCCGGGACGGGCAACGATCCATCGTGATTGAGGCCATTTGGGATGAAAACACGTGAATTTACCACATTTTCGCGGGGAGTCCTGGGAGTCTCAATGATTTAATATCAATTATCGTCCTGTATCAATCGCCTATGTACATGGATGTCGTTAGAGCATTGTTAACAATGAGATGCTATCGCCATATTCACGCCACGTTGCACAACGTGCCCTATGAAGCACCTGAAGTCCGATGTAACACCACTTTTTAGACGAAGAAGCCCTTTTGTTGTTCGCGCCATGGAAATCGAACTACCCACTTTATTATGGCTTCCGCTGACCAAGAATAGCTGTGCGGCTATCGCTTTTCTATTTCGAGTCGGAATAGCTGTTAGGATAGCCGAGGCTATCCCACTGGAGTGTCTGATTGGCCCATGTGATGGATCAATGACCCGTTTCACACCACATAGTATCACGTGGCTGAAACGTGTGCGCCACGTCTGCAAGATTGACTGCCAGTTTCTTCTTTGCAGAGATGGTCGCTGTTCCGGAACATCCGCAGGAGCTGTCGTACATGGCAATGGTCCTACAGCGACGCCCTTCTGGGCGTGGACGTCATCAAGCGCTGCACATTTTGACATGCTTCTTTGTCCGTCTGCCGACGAGCGTTCTCTGCGCCATCGTTATGGATGATACGGCTGCTCACCACAGTTGTCAACTGCCGCTACAGTGAATCAAGTCCTGGCGGAAAATATCGTCTTGATCGGGCCAAGAAAGGACGTGGTGCAAGGGATCCTGCAGGCACTTAGACTCATGACAGCAAAGCAGCCAACCGCTGACGTACATGTGGCTGTCTAGGGACGCGGACTTGGTTCGAGAATGGAATAGCCGATAGAGATAGCCTGAGTTGTTGACAATGCTCTTACGGGGAAGTGGCCACCGCGTGAAATTTCGTTTACTGTCAATGGGAATACCCGGACCTTGCTGTATTTCCTTGTGGACGGCATTTTCCCCCGCTTCGCGTTTTTCGTGGCTCCCTACCCCAACCCCCAGACGCCTGAGCAGCGCACGTTTAATCGCCTGCAGGAGGCTCTGCCGAAGGACGGTGAGCGGCTTTTCGGTATCTTGACGGCACGTTTTCACGTGATGTTGCACCCTTGCCGGATGTGGACCGTGCCCCGCATGGTTTTGACAACCCAGACGGTCGCCATACTACACAATATGGTGGTGGACGCGCGCCGAGACAGCTTCTTGTCGCGGTCGCGATCGAACCAGTACGGGGCGGGTGGAGCCGGTGGTGCGGGCGCAGCAGACGGGGCAGGTGGGGGTGGCGTGGACGCCGCGGACGGCGCGGGCGTCGGCGGCGCCCCCGCGGGAGGAGGCGGCGGGGGGGCTGCTGGGGTTGGTACGGCGGACGGGGCGGGAGACGCCGGCCTTGGCGCTGGCGCCGCTGAAGGCGCGGGCGCCGGCGGCGGCCCTGCGGGAGGCGGCGGCCAGGCGGCTGTTGGCGTGGGTGCGGCGGAGGCGGTGGGCGGGGCCGGCGCGGGCGCTGGCGCCGCCGGTGGTGCGGGCGCAGCAGGCGCTGACGATGGCGCTGGCGCTGGCGCCGTCGATGGTGCGGGATTCGGCGGCGGTGGGCTCGGAGGCGCCGGAGAGGGCGGTGAAGAGGAGGAGCGTGCTGAGGCAGGAGAGGCCGCGGATGGAGGGGGAGCCGGTGCTGCCGCCGGGGAGCTGGCAGATCTGGGTGGTGCACCCGGTTATGCACCTCCTGCTGTCGGGGCCGCCGCTGTGGCGCCCATGAGCGAATTCATGCGCATTCTGGTGGCCACCGGTGAGGCCAAGTCGCGGGAGGAGCATGAAGCGCTTCGCGAGGACCTATACGCACACGTTTTTGCGCAGCGCGGTGAGCTCCTCGATCCCTATGTTGATTGATGTTTTCTCTGTGTGGTGTTCTCCACGTACTTCTTGTGTGCACCGTGAGATGTTGTGTGTGAATATTGTCTCTCTGACGATAAGGGTTAGTCCTTGAATGTCTTCTTCGTCCCTGTTAACATTGTCTGCACCTACGTCTTATCAGATTTAGCAAATCAACATGCCGCATGAGACCTGCTTGGCGGCAGCGGCGACCTCCCCTCTTGACTGTGACGTGCGTCGGCGGCCACTGAGAGCCGTCACGCACGACACGGCTGTGCGGCGGCCGCCGCAGCACCTCCGCACCCGACACCGGCTACCAATAACTTAGTTTGTCGGCGGCAGCCGACATTGTCACCACGAGTGAGCCAGGGCAGCCGCCGCACTCGACGTCATGGTCGGCGGCCGTCGCCGAGCGTCATCACACACGCCGAGTTCAGGCGGTGGCCGCCGCCGACCACAGCCGCACCCGGCAACCGCACTCGTTCTTGCGGATGGTCGGCGGCGGCCGCCGTCGTGGACGCGTACGCCGCGGCGGCCGCCGCACTAGACCTTAATGTGCGGCGGCCGCCCCCAAACGCCGCGGGGCACGCTGGTGTTGGGCGGCAGCCGCCGCCGAGCACCGCGACACGCTATGACGGAAGTTGAGCTGGCGGTAGGTCGGCGGCGGCCGCCGTCGTCGACACTTGTCAGCCAGGGCGGCCGCCGCACTCGACGACATGGTCGGCGGCCGTCGCCGAGCGTCATCACGCACGCCGAGTTCAGGCGGCGTCCGCCTCCGACCACAGCCACACCCGGCAACCGCACTCGTTGTTGCGGTTGTTCGGAGGCGGCCGCCGTCGTGGGCGCGTACGCCGCGGCGGCCGCCGCAGTAGACCTTAATGTGCGGCGGCCGCCGCCAAGCGCCGCTGGGCACTCTGGTGTTGGGCGGCAGCCGCCGCCGAGCACCGCGACACGCGATGACGGCAGTTGAGCTGGCGGTTGGTCAGCGGCGGCCACCGTTGCCGACACTGGCTCAGCATGGCGGCCGCCGCACTCGACCACATGAGGGGCGGCCGCCAGGCGCAGCTGCAGCTGGTACCGCGCAGTGGTGGCCGCCGAGCGGTTTCAGGCACGGTGCGCTTGGGTAGCCGTGGCCTCCCTCCCACTTGACGTTGTGTGAGGCGGCCGCCAGCCGCAGGTTTGCCGGTTACCGTGCGTCGCCGACGGCCGAGCTCCGTGGCGCACGTGATCGCTGAGCGGTTGCGGCCGCCACGCGCCGCCCCACCCGGCAGCGGCTGCCATTCTCGTGGGTTTTGGGCAGAGGCCGAGCAATTTCGGGCCTTTCCATTGGTCGGCCTTGACAGCGCGTCGCCAGCATCAGCGGGGGAGGCGTGAAAGCTCCCCTGCAGTGGCCGTCCAGCGACCGCAGCACCACCTGGTACCGCTCCCCTCTCGAGAGCACCACCTCCGTTCCCCTGTCCCCCATTGGCCGATTCCCGTCCTCCTGTGCACGGGCACAAGCGGCGCACAGCCCCAGCGCAGAGGTGACTAACCGCGGGTGAGCCAAAAACGACACTTAAGGATCTGGAAAGGCAAGAGCGAATTCTGGAGACACCGGAGGACGCCAAAAATGACACACATAGGCATGATTTTGTGGTGGATCTTGTGGGTTACTGTTCGTGAGTCGACCCACCGGACATCGGCACAAAGTATTTCCCCAAGAGCAGACAGCCTGACAGTGTGTAACAGTTAACCAATACATCGTCTATAAGCTGGTAATGCCCAATGAGCGCCGCTTCATCATACAAGTCAGCCTTCGTTTCTATCAAATCGCGGCGGGGAAGAGGGCCCGCAGCGAGGCGCGGCCTTTCAAGCACTTTTGCCACATGTAGCCGCGGTATTGACGTCGTCTTAAAGAAGGGCTACGTCAGTCTTAAAATATTAGTTTCACCGATATAAGCCATTGTTAACAAAGAAAAATCAGTTAGTTCTCGGCGCGAAAACAGCAGCCAACCAGGAGACCACGAACACCAGTGCGCTTTTGTACGGACGGCGGCACGACCCGGAGCTTCGGCGGCGAGGATTCTTCTGCTGCTGCCCGTGGGGCGGAAACTCCACCTGCGACTGGCGCGCCGGTGCCTGGCCAACCTGCGGCGGCCGCAGAAGCGGCGGGTACGGCATCGCTGACCTCCTTAAATAGGGCAGGAGCGCGATGCCGCTCTTGCCTAATGACTCTTGTGGAACGGCTGCGTCGGACGCCACCAACTGGCGCAATGTTCTGCGGCCTACCCACAACAGCCCTCACATAAACGCTTTCGAAGACAAATGACACTCTCTGGCTCGAGCCACGACTTTGCTGTTACGAACATGTTCACAACCAAAGTGCGCTGATAGCAAGCAAGTTGCCAATGGATAAACGAACCCGATAAGAAGCTGACCAATGAGTGTCCTGCTAGCCAACGAGAGCGATGTTGTTATTTTGCGGCGCTCATGTGAGTGTATTGCGCTTCTGAAAACAGCCAAACGAAAGTCTCGCACACATATTTGCATCGAAAATGTGGCCTGATTGCCCCGTCAGAGGGGTCATACCACACATAGCAATATCAAGAAGAGCAATAACGGAAATTGTTCTTCTACCCCCCTTTCTGAGAGCAGGGCAGCGGCGGCGAGCCGACCGCGCGCCCACGCCCACCAATCCCGCCCCCACAGGGCACCGGTGCCAGGCCAACCCGCGGCGGCTGCACAAGCGACGGGCGCGGCAGCGGTGGCCGCAGGCCAATCGACCGCGCGCCCGGGCGCACCAATCGCGCGGCCGCCGCCCCCGCCTCGGGCACCCTCGCCTTTCTGCCAGGCGCGGGTCCCGCTACGGCGGCCGCTGGCGAACCGACCGCCCGCCCGAGCACACCAATCGCGCGGCGCGCGACCCCACATCGTACTCCCGCGCCGAGCTGCAGCCGCTGCCGCGGTCGCGCTGCCGAAACGGCCGCCCACCGTAGCGCACCAATTGGGCGGCCGCCGCCACAACCTTGCGCGCCCGCCAGACGTTCCGCAGTGATGGTCGCCGTGCCGGCGGACGCAGGCGCGGCGGCGGCGGCGGCATGTGCGCACTTGTCCCGCGGCGGCCGCCGCTGCCTCGGCTGCGCACACGTCGCAACACAGCGGTGGCCGCCGTGGCTGCGGCGGCACGCCCGAATCTCTCCCACGGCGGCCGCAGCTGCCGCGGACGCCTGTGCGGACCTGTTTTGTGGCGGCCGCCGCTGCTGCGGGCTCCCGCAAGCTTCAACGTAGCGGCGGCCGCCGTGCCGGCGAGCGCGGGCGCGGTGGCGGCGGCGGCACGGGCGCACTTGTCCCGTGGCGGCCACCGCTGCCTCGGCTGCGCACACGTTGCAACACAGCGGTGGCCGCCGTGGCGGCGGCGGCACGCCCCCACCTCTCCCGCGGCGGCCGCAGCTTTTGCGGGAGCCCGAGCGCACCGGTCTCGCGGCGGCCGCCGCTGCCGCGGGCGCCCGCAAGTTTTCAACTTAGCGGCGGCCGCCGTGACGGCTGGCGCAGGCGCGGTGGGCGCGGCAGCAGGCGCGCATTTGTCCCGCGGCGGCCGCCGCTGCCGAGTGCGCCCACAAGATGTTCTGCAGCGACGGCCGCCGTGAAGGTGGGCGCGGGTGCAGTTGAGGCGGCGGCACGTGCACACCAGTCCCTCGGCGGCCGCCGCTGCTGCGGTCACCCACAAGTTGCAACGTAGCGGCGGCCACGGTGACGGCGGGCGCAGGCGGGGAGGCGGTGGCGGCGGCACGCGCGCACCTCTCTCGCGGCGGCCGCCGCTGACGTGGTTGTCGACAAGTTACTACGTAGCGGCGGCCGCCGTGACGGCGGCTGTAGACGCTGTGTTGGCGACGGCACGCGTGCACCTGTCTTGTGGCGGCCGCAGCTGCCGCAAGCGCCCACACGCACGTGTCCCGCGGTGGCCGCCGCTGCCTCGTTTGCGCACAAGCTGCGACGTAGCGGCGGCCGCCGTGACGGCGGGCGCAGGCGCGGTGGTGGCCGCGACACGCCAAGCGGGGTGCGTGCTGTGCGCGTGCGTGACCGCCGCTCCCGCCGCCGATGACGATGCGCGCACATGCGGCGCTGGCGTGGCAGCGGCGGCCACACGCGGACGGACCGGGGGCCCGCGCATGCCGTTCCACCGCTGCCGCCTCCCTCGGCAAGCGCCGAGAGACCTGCCGCTTTCGTGGCCGGTGGGGACCGCCGTTGTGCCGGCCGCAGGCGCGGCCATACTCTGTGTGGGTGCGGCAGCCAAGTTGTTCGCGGCGTCGCGCGCGGAAGGTACGGCTCTGAGGGGTGCGTGGGTGCGGAGGCGGTGGCATCGCGCGGTGCATGGTATGAGCGCACAGACAAGTTGCATAGGAAAAAAGAACCCTGCCCAACGGGGAAAAAATTCCATGTATTGCTACAACCGGCCCCCCTCCAGCTCCTCGAGGCACCAGAGTCTCACAGCAACACAAGACACAAGAAACAATCCCGTACAAAGCGGCAGCACAACACGTCAGGTGCGTGGTCTCGGCAGCAGCAAATAAAGCAAACTGCACAGTGGGCACAGGCACGTTGGTCTACTCGGCCTCGTCCGACTCGCTCGAAAAGCGCCTACCGTTACGCTCAAACGCCGCAATGTTATCACTGTCAAACCCATCAAAGCCCCCGCCGTCAAAGACGGAGTCAGAGGCGAAACCGGACTGGGGCGGCGGCCGCTTCCGGCTCGCCGACTGCGGCGTGCGGCGCGCGTCCGTCGGTGTTGCCGCAGCCGCCGCGGCCGCCGCCACAGCCTCCGCGGCCGCCGCTGCGGCCGCCGCCAATGAAGATCGAGGCGCAGGCGCCGCGGGCAGGGCCGGTGTTGGTGCCGTCAGGTCGACAGTCGCCTGTACCGACGCGGCCATGGAGGCGGTTGCCTGCTGGCGCTTCGTTGCCTGCGCCCGACGGCCGCGCCGCTTGTTGGCAGCCGACCGAGCTGGAGACGAAGAAGGCATTTTAGGCGCCGGTGCAGCTTTTGACGTGGGCGGTAATGATGTCGCCGCTGGCGTCGACACAGACGAATCGGCGGCCGTCGCTGCGGCTGTCGTCGGTGCTGCGGTCGTCGGTGCCGCCGACGTCAGCGCCGTCTCCGCGTCCGCCATCTCCTCCACCAGCTCCGGCGTCGCCACCGGTGGCGGCACAATCGACCTCGTATCCCCCACGACCGTCACGTCCTCCACCGCCGCCGCGTTCCCCGCCGCTGAACTGTCGTCAATGGCAGATACGTCGTCAACATCCCCCAAGGGGGGCGGCGCGACGACCTTGTTCTTGCTATTCGTGTTGGCAGCAGACGCATCGCTCGCCGGCTTGGCCGACTTGACCTTGATGCCTTCCGTCGCGAGCATCTTCTTGGCCTGATGAGCCCAAAAGGCTGCACCCTCGGGCGTCGTGCGCATGAAGGGGAGGCTAAAAGCCATCATCGCCGTCCGCTGCGTTGTGGCGTCGCCCAGCTTCTCGACGGCGCTCGCGACGCGACCAATGGTGTGGTAGTCAGCAATGCTGTCGGCGCGGGCGCGCTTGGCAGCCTTGCAACCGATTGGGCGGCCCGCCCACGAGCCCTGCTCCTCGTCATCGCTACAATCCGTGTCGGTCGCCGCCGTGGCGCCCACTTCACTGCTTGCGGCCGCCGCGTTAGCGACCGCCGCGTCAGCGGCGGCCGCCGGAGTGGGATCCACCCCGGCAGCCGCCTGCTCAGCGGCAGGCCCTCAGTCGCCCGACGCGGCAGCCGCCGCCGCCCTCGCCGCGGCACGAACGTGCGCGCTTGCCGCCTTCTTTTGCAGCGCTGCAAAATCAGCAGCCGCCGACTTGAATCGGTCCTGGTCCTTCAGCTGCTCCCAGTACTGTGCCCACGGGCACGACACTTGATTGTTGCGGCGCTTCGTCGTCTTGCCCTTGGCAACTTCGTCGGCGTGGTCACCGCGGATGCGGCCGTACACGTTCGTCCCGCAATACAGCCCCTCGGCGCAGTTCACAAGATCAGCGTGAGTGGAGATGCCCGTCGGCTTAGACAGCCGCGCTGGGACGATGCAACTTGAGAACTCCATCACCCCGGCAACCATCTTGGCCCATTGCTTGCGGAGCGCTTCAAAGCCGCGCTGGTCCCGCGACGGTTTCGCCGACGCGTCCGTCTCGTTGCGCAGCACATGCTTCCAGCTCTTGAGCACCCGCGTCCAAAACTCCTTACCCGACTAGTCCGTCCCCCGGATTGGGTTATTTGCCTCGATGAGCCACGCCTTGATGAGGGCCATATTCTCCACCACCAGCCACGTAGTACCCCGCCCCATTTTGGCCGACAAAGGCGTCGAAGACCTTCTTGGCGGCGCCGCCACCACGGCGCCGAGAAGACGGATGAAGAGGAGGTCGGCCGCCGTTGCAGCCCCCTCTGAGGCGCTTAGATGCCGGCCGATCGGCGGAGCCGCCATAGGTGCTAGTGTCGTCGGCCGACGCCACTGGCGGCAGCACGTACTTCCCTGCCAGGTGAGACACGGCCGCCGCGGCGGCGTTTGAGGCCACCGCCGCCCGGGCCGCGGTCGCCTGGGCCCTCTTCGCCACGCGCTTCGCCAGCGCGGCGACCGCCACCGCCTCCCGGTACGCCGCCTGGGCAGTCGCCGACTCGGCCGCGGAAGTGGCGGCTACAGCGGCTGCCTTAGCGGCTGCGGCAACCGCCGCCGCAGTTGCTTCTGCTGCTGCGGCGTGACGCTTGGCCTCAATGAGCTCCGGTAAGCAAGTGCGCTCAATCCTCCTCTTCCGCACAGCCAGTTGGGCCCACTGTTTCTGCGGTGGCCAGGCACCGAACAGTGAAAAGGAGGCGGCAGGCGGGCTTTAATCTTGTGTCAAACCGGCCGCCGATCCACCTGCACAGATAGCACCTTTGTCGCCCTCGCAACGCGCGGTAGTCTCAGCCGGCGCGGCGGCCGTAAACCGTCCGCCAGCAGGCTGCCCGACAACGCTGTCGGCCTTGTTACTCAGTTGTCCGGCCGCGACGCGCTCCCCCACCTCGGGGGGCTCGGCGTGCGGCGGCCGGGCGGCGGCCCGCCCCCCCACCACTGCGGGTTCGGTGGTCGGCAGTGCGGTGGAGGCCCGCCCGTCCACCTCGGTGGGCTCGGCGCTCGGCGGTCTGGCGGCGGCCCGCCGGACCACCTTGACGGGCTGGCCGGTCGGCAGTCCGGCGGCGGGCCGCCCGTCCACCTTGGTAGGCTCGGTGGTCGGCGGTAGTTCGGCGGGCCGCCGCCGGACGGCCGCTT
>Ga0114957_1005766_pt1 | contig 10145 bp, 14 predicted proteins | sample BantaG_FD_87175 | JGI IMG/M metagenome (GOLD analysis project Ga0114957, IMG submission 87175) | Marine algal microbial communities from Bantry Bay, Ireland - BantryBay_4 metaG | ecosystem: Host-associated > Algae > Red algae > Unclassified | place: Bantry Bay, Ireland | collected 2014-11-21 | reverse complement strand
GCCGCCCCCGTGGTCGCCCCCACCGCCGCCTCCGCCGCCCCCCCCGACGCCGCCGCCGCCGCCGCCTCCCCCCCCGCCCCCGCCTCCACCTCCGCCCCTGCCCCCAGCGCTGCTGGCTTCTCCGTCGACAACGCCGTTGCTGCCGTCCAGCCCGGCCTTAGCCGGTCCGAAGTCGGCAGCGTCGGCCGCTGCCGCCTCGTCCCCCAGTGGCGCCACCTCCGCCGCCGTTAACACGGTGCCGACCGTGACGCAGGCGGCGCCGGTGGCGCCGCGGAAGCGCACCACTGGCGAGGAGCAGTGGTTCCTGGCGAATGAGGCGCGCAAGGCGGCCAAGCGCCGGTTAAACGAGACGACGTCGGCTGTCCAGCAGCTGGCGGTTAAGCGGCATGCTCTTGTAAAGAGGCTTGAACGCCAGCACGCTACCGTTGACGCCGCGCATAAGGACGCAAAGCGTTTCCTACACCGCGCTGTGGCGGCGATGAGGTCTCTGTCTGAGGTTATTTTTGACGCTGATGACTGATTGCGAGTATGAGGGCATAGTGGCGCGCTGTCGAGGGGAGAGAAGTTGGGACGGTTATTGACCTTCGACAAGGACTAGCCCCGTGGAGGGCAAAGGAAAAACTACAGCTTGACTCGATGCGCTGACGTGTGTCGTCCAGCAGTGCCAGCCAGCGGCGCCAAGCAAGGAGGACCGAGAATCGCCATCAACGGCACGCACAAACACACCCCCCTCCCCCCCCCCTCAGGCGCTCGACAGACGAAAGGTGGAAAGCGCTGTCTGAGCGGCAGTTGAGATTGAATTGGTTCACAAGAGCGCGCCCTTTCTCTCGCTTGAGCAGCCCTTCAGAGTCGAGAGAGGGGACTTTTTGACGGCTCGACAAACCATTGAGGAGCCCTTGAGGTGGCGCGTTCAGGCTTGCGCGACACTGTTGCATCTCATTGCGTGGTGAATATAAAAACTTCTCCAAACGCAGTGCGTGCCATGTGTTGGGCGTCCCAAGAATCGGTTTATCTATTGAAGTACTGTGAATGTCCCACACAAGCCGAGATTGGGAAGAACTGGCACGGTTGGGAAAATCTGGTGCTGGACGGATATGCCTCGACATCTTGCCAATGCTCATTCAGACGTTTTAAAAGGGTGAACTGTTTGGCCGTTATGTTGAAGTGTCTTGTCAGAACATGGTTGCTGCTTATCTAAAGTGGTTCCTCGACGGAAGTTTTGCGTTCATGTGTTGATCGATGAGCACAGCTGCCAATAACTTTGTGCATCCGGACTGAATGAGGTAGATGCGGTACATCAGGCGCAGGCGGGAATGAAAGGTGCGGAGCTGACGAGCAGAGAGGGCTCTCGGAGGGGGAGGCTGGTTCTGGGGCGGGTGGAGTGCATCGTGGGGATGGATCCAGCGACGAAGAACGTTGTCCCTGTTCTTTGCGCTCTTCTTCCGGTTTTGCCGTCTTTTCCTTGCTTGCGACGGCCATCTGTCCTGCCGGTCTGCCTTCGGAGAATAACGGACTGCGAGAAATTGCATTCTGCTCAATTTTGCCGGTCTGAGCTGGAACAGAACGCGATCGGGAGGGAGTCCTAGTGTCCATTCTACTGACCGCCTCAATTGAGCCTCTCAGGCTCATTTGAGCCTATTTTTGATGCCTCTCTGTGTTCAGGTTCTGGCCTCGGCTGCTCTTTATGAGAATAGATCTGGACTCAGCGCAGTCCACTTACCTATGGGCCAACTCGGCGGCTGTATACGATGAAAACTCGGAGGGGGTGCCCCAGACACCCCAAAAAGGCCGCGTTTCCAGGCCATAAGAGAGGGAGCCTCATTTGAGCCTCATCTGAGGCTCATTTCAGCCTCGGGAGCAGTAAATGGACACTAGTTGCCATCAGCTCTCATCCGGCTGACTGTGTAGGAGCGGGGTGTTTATGCATTGCTGATCCCCTAATTTTGTCCAGGAGGACAGAAAAAGAGACTGACTGTGAATAACAGCACTCTATTAGTCTAAAACGCCAGTGAGAAGGCATCGAAGCCAATAGGAAGCCCGCACTCGGTGCCAGGACCTTGCAACCAGCAGAACTCACTGTTTGTTGCCGCTTGATCTGATTTTCTTGGCATGGAGCAAGCTGCCCACGCGAGATTTTGATATTTGCTACTGGCTCCTTGCCAGAAGTGTAGGAGAGGAGCTGATGTTGATTTCCAGGCTGTATGGGCACATGAAAGCAATCAGGAGCACCAACTCAGTCCCAGAGGTGCATCTGATTCGTGGAGAGAGTCAGTCCGCAAGTCAGTCTCTGTCCACCAGGAAGAAACTCGGGGATCAGCAATGCTACATATTGACTGTATTTGAGTCGTCTATGGAAGTAAAAATCTGGTGCCTACCGTGCATCTAGAGACAATCCCCTTAGAGCAAGCCCAGAGGTGCCCACCAACACCATCATATGGTGATTTCTTTCGGAATCGTGGCGTGATGTGAGTGGCTCCCCTATGATATCGTGGGACGGATAAGCGTTGTGCTGCAGCGGTGCGGGCACCATGACGGGGAATGTTGTGCTGTCTTTTTCGCATCCATTGTGCACTTTCCGTCCAATTGTGTTTCATGTTTCCATCTGTCCTCTGCGCGGCACCATGTGGCGTTGTAGACGTCGCCGGCTCTGGGAGCCGACCACGATGTCGCATGCCCCACAAACCCCACGACCCCTACTCCCCCCTGTCCGCGACGCCCTATTTGTAGTGGTCATGGATCTTGACGCGGCCGCCCAGCTTCTTTGGAGTCCTTCTTCATGATCATCGTCGTGTGCGGAGGTGGTGCTGTCTGCGGTGGCGGCCGCGGCGGCGGTCGGCCTTTTCTCTAGCCGTGCTCTTCGCCGCCGCGGACTCCGCAACTCGGCCCGTTGTGGTGGGTCAACACCAGGGCGGCTGCCCAATTCATCTTCTCTGCGGCAGCATGCCGCCAAGGGGCTAGACCGGGACTACTTCTGTCGCGACAGCGACGGACAGCCGGCGGCCTGGCCGGCCCGTTTTGCCCAGCAGTGGCGCATGTCAAGGGCTGTGTATAAGCGCATTCGAGTAGAGTTGGTAAAGGAGCCGTACTTTGACGAAACAAGGCGCGACGCGACCGGATGCCAATCGTGCTCTACGGACCAGAAGATGTGCGCCGCCTTGATGCAGCTCGTCGATGGCGTGTCATCCAGGGCTGGGTGGAACTACCTCAAGATCGGGACATCCACTGGTACGGAATCCCTGAAGCAGTTTTTCAGGCGCTGTTGTGCATCACTTCAACGACGAGTACCTCCGTGACCCGTCCGCCGAGGAGCTGCAAGGCATTGCCAATGAGTACGAGCGTCTGGGTTTTTCCGGCTGCGTGGGCTACTTGGACTACGCTGGTTCGGAGTAGGACGCATGTCCAGTCGGGTGGCATGGAAACTACAAGGGTGCGAGCAAGAAGCCGACGCTGCGGATGGAGGCGGTGTTCGACGATTACCTGTACTGCTGGCACCTAAAAGTTGGCGTGCCCGGCTCCAAGAACGACATAAACATCCTCTCCTAGTCTACGCTCCTCCAGCACATCCGTCGCGGCGAGTAGCCACCGTCTCAGCCGAAGGCAATCAACGCTGGAATGGCACTCACCTGGTTTTACTACCTGACCGACAGCATCTATTTTGATTGGCGGGTCTTCGTCAAAACGTGCAAAAAGCCCCTAAACAAGAAGCAAAAGACTTCTGGCAAGCACCAAGAGGGCGTCAGGAAGGTCATCGAAATGTTCATTGGCGTTCTTCTCCGTCGCTACCGCCTTCTCCGGCAGCCGTGTACTGTGTGGTTTCAAGAGGACATGGCCGTGATTATGGGGGCATGCGTCATTATGCACAACATGACCGCGAAGGAGCGCAAGGCCGCATGCACGGGCACGCGCGTCGCCCGAGTGGCGGCCGATGCTGCCGAGGTCGAACATGCAGGCATGACGACGTATCACAAGATCGCGGCGCCAGAAGAGCCCATCGCTCTCGTTGAGTGGTTGCACCAAGGGGCTGGCCAGATGGAAAACAGCAAACACCACCACGACATTCAAATAGCGCTGACTGAGCACGTGTATGCCCGCGCAGGTGACAACAAGGCAAAATAGAGCAGTAGAGATGAGTTTGACGAGGGGTTGGAGGCGTTCGTAGGGGGCGCGAGCACTGAGAGTGAGATATACACTGAGGCCGAGTAGCGGCACCAACATGCATGTCCATCAACTACGCAGGTCCTACGCACTCTCCCGTTGAGCATGATGCATTTAGTCGAACCACTATGACGCCACTGAAGGCAACACATCATGGTGCGATGTTTCCCTTTACTGCCACACCCCCGTCCCTACCCCCCGACTCAATTGCATCAAAAAAACAGGTATGGATGCCAAGTCGGCGGCCACCGCGTCGCCGCCTGCCACACATTCAAGCGCCGCGCGCCACAGATCCTGCACACAGCACCCAAGCACGGTTTTTCCGCCGCAGACAGACCACCCAAAGGTCAAGCAGGTCCAGATGGAGGTCCACTGACGCCGAACCGATTGGTGACTACAAAGAAATAAAAGGAAAAAATCACCACAACGTCAGTTCTTGCGCCACGAACACGCACTTTGGCTACAAAGCCGCGATCGATATGCAATACAAGCTCGTGAAGAGAGCGGGGCAAAGTCATCAGTTCCCCCTTATGCAGACCCCCCCACTCCCCCACCCCCAGAGCAGTCCAACACGCACATTTTTAGGGCTACCCGGTTGTCCACTTCCTGACTATTGTCCGGGATGATCTAGACATAGGGTTGTTGATGGTGCCTAGTGGGTCGCACATGCGCACTCGGGATGGACAGAGTGGTTCAAGTGCGCGGGGGGTTGGCGGTGGGACTCGTGAGTAGTGTCTGAGTGACACGCTTCGGTCAGAGACGCACACAACAAGCAGACAATCACCGCACCATTCGGCTCTCTCATACTAGCTATCTCGCTTGTACTCCTCCCCGCCCTATGTCTCGCATTCTGGCCGTAAACTGCAGCGCTGCATTGACGTGCGCGACACAGGGCATCTACCGGCGCGCCGGCAGGGTCCTCGGGATGGACACGGGTCTTGGTGGAAACGGTGGGTGGAGGGGTGCTCCCATCATCAGCAGCGAGGCCCGGTTTACCCCCAACGTCGGCTGTAGTCGCTTCGTTCGTTGCGGCCGCCTTCGGCTGGAAATCTTGCTGCAGCTCCTCCAGTGCGGCTCGTCGTTCCGCCAATGACATCGAGACCCCCGCGTACAGCGAATTAAACGTATCGAGGGCCAGCTTGTGCGCTTGAACTCGTAAATTATCCTCATGGCGCCGCCGCTTGAGTTTGGTATCTTGCGTGATGGCCTCCGCCAGGGAGCCCAGTTGTGCCATGATTTCCCCACCGTCCTCGTTCCCTTCGACCGACTTAGCCTCGGCCTTGCGCTTAAGCACCTTGTTTCGCTTTGCGGCCTTGTCACCGCCCGGCCGCTCAACTCGAGGGCTGCTCCAAGCCGGACCAGTTGCCTGGTGGGGACCAACCCCATCCTTGTCCACTTCATCACAACCACCAGCTCCCTCTGCTTCCTTGCATCCGTCCCCTGCAGCTCCGGCGTGGGCGGCTCTCCCATTGCCTGCAAGGCCGCTCGCAGATTCTCGTTCCGCACCCCGAGGGTCCTCCCCAGCAGCTCCTACCAACTCGATGCCACATCCCTTAGGATTTCCTGTAACGGCCATACCAGGGTCCTGATCCGCTACAGACGTCACAAGCAGGTTGGTGTTCTTGACTGGAGCATGGTAGCAGGGAAGGTACTCAAACGACGGACCGATCGGGTAAAAAGCGTCTCGAGCAATTGTAGTGAGTTGTTTCGACATTCCGCCCATCCCGGACCCATCGACGTGTGCATTGAAGCAGGCCAGGTAGCACCTGGCCTTCTCCGTGCCCGCCGGGTCGCTGGTCATGTTGGCCCCGTCCACAAAATCCACGGCCTGCTTGTACAAGATGCAGGAGGCCTTGATGGCGTCCCACCGCACTTTGCACGCCCGAGCATTCCGCCCCCCCCAGCGACGCGGCTCAAGGTTGCCCCCGGACTCCGGCTTGGTGCCCTCCGCAGGTGGCGCATGCGCCGCAAAACGGCTGTGAATGCGGCGCTGCAGCGCGGCCGCTGTTTGACAGCTCCAAATTGCAGCATCTTGGAGCACGAGGGGGGCCGTCTCAGCGAGGGCGAGCAACTCAAGTGGCGACCACGCCGGGCCCCGCCCCAGGCCGACCACCTTCTTGAGAGTTGGCTCCATGGCGGACGATTACGGGTGCGCCGCACGCTGACTGGGTAGAGCTGTGGCGATCAGTGGGGCTGAGGCGGTGTCGTCGGTGTCGTTCTGGGCGGGCACGGCGTCCACGAGGAGGTGATGAGTTGAAAAGCACAAAACCCATTCATGCCACTGCCATGCCCCGCCCTGGCGGCCTGCGAAGGCATGTTGGACCAACATCGTGGCACTCAACGATGGTGTGGCAGTTAGGAGTTCAGACGCTTGGCCAGCGGAGAGCGCTCGGCTCGGGATTGCGAGCGTCGTGGCACATAATCATGCAGTATATTTGGTTACATTTCAATGGCCTGACTCTTTCCGATCGGGGGTTTCCCCCATACGCTGCACCAAACGTTGGGATGGTGCAGATCTGACCCCCAACCACCGGATTATGGTGTCGGATCGACACCATCGCAACACTTCGCGCGGATCGTGCACTATAAATCTGACCGCTGGGCACCCTTCCGCACGATAATTTGGTGCTGCACTATATTGCTGTCTTCTCAATTTTGGCCGATGCGGACAAAGTCAAGACAGGCTCTCGGTCAACTACCCATTGGTCGAACAACTTTATCCGGCTGAAGGGATGGCTGAGAAACTGTTTCGCACAGGTGATCACCCCTCTTGACATCGACGGCATCGGCCAAAATTGGGAAGAGAGCAATAGTTTGGAGCAACATGCGCACCGCTGGGCTTGCTCTTAGAAGCGACCGTCAGACTACATGCTAACTTCTCTCTAATTCCCTAACCTTTAGTGAAGGGTACTTATCAACATGCGCATGGGGTCACACACAAAACTTTTTTTTTCTCCAGTGCACGCGCGGGAGTACTTGCGGTTCGCCCTGTGTGCACACCTTTTCGGGCGGTACGCAGTGTATTGATCACTGCTGCGGGTCGTTTGGGCATGGTTCGGTGCGCAACATGCGTCCAGCAGTTTCTGTGGCTTTTTCTCGTTTGTAGCATGTCAGCCGCGGTCAGACGGACGCCGTACGTCACGTTTCGTAGGATTTCCGGGTCAGCTGCCTCAGAATGAGGGTGATGCGTTCAGACCTCCGGAAACGTCGATCTGGTCAGACGCGTGGACTGTATTTTGTGGATAAGTTCCGCGACGGCGCTCCACGGGACAACAGGAGCTGCCTACGGCCGCAGAACTGTTGTCGTTGGGGTCACGACCGCGGCGGCCGCACACGCCCGACCCCCCACGCGCGCGTCGGTGCGCGACCGCCTGCAACCGACACAGCCGGCGCGCGGTCGGCCGCCGCGCCAACGAGGCGACCAGCACCACCCACTCCCCCTCGCGCGCGTGTGAGTGTCCCCACCATGGCCACCGTGGCGCCCGCGAGCCTCGGCGTCACCTGCACGGACCACGGCGCCTGACACTCCGCCCCGCCGGTGGCCGCACCGCCCTTCGTGCGCGATATGGCATGGTCCGAGGCGCAACCGCCTTCGCGCCGACGTGGTGGCAGCGTTGACGGCGGCGCCGCCCACTGCGGTGCTCCCCCACTCCTCGCCCCCGCCACTGTCTGACTGGGGACGAGCTCCACCGCCGTTGGTAGCGGGGAAGGGCGCCGGCAGCGCCACCGCCGGCTCCCCTGGCACGGCTACCGCCGCTGTTGCGCCCGCCATCGCCGCGACTGCGACGGGTAGTGGATGTAACGGCGGCGGCGGCGGCGGCGGGCTGTGGTCCATGGCCCCACCGTCGCCGCTGCCGCCGCTAGCGGGCTTGCGCACCGCCGCCGACGCCCCGGCGGGGGACGGCGGCGCGGAGTTCGACGGTGGGCTGCCTGCGGCAGCGTCGGCGGCGGCCAACTGCCGCGCCCGTGGCGACCGGGACGGGTGGGACGGCAGGCCGGCGGCGGTGTGCACGTCTGGAGGTGCAGGATTCTTCGTCTGCTTGTCTCTGGGGGGGGGAGGCGCGGCGGTGACGGCTGCTGCGTGGGCGGCGGCGGCGGCAGTGCTTGTTGGCGGTGGCTTGTTTGCCGAGGACGCGGGGCCGCGCGAGGGAGGTGGTTCGCGCGGGTTCGTCGTCGGCGGCTGCTTCGCATGTTGTAAGCAAGTCCAGGTTAATTCCGCGCACGCGTTTTCCCCTGGCCTTAAGGACAGGGTACTATCCAACATGCGCATAGGGGCCCCCAGTCTACACTTTTTCCGAGCTAGTGCACGTCGCGGGAGTAGTTGCGAAAAAGCGGGGTGGCCGCGGAGAGTCCTCGCACGGCTCAGGCGGACGTCGCCGTACAGTGAGTCCGACATGGTTAGAAGCGTCACTCTGCAACGTATCTCTGCATGTGTTTTGGCAGCATTGGTGTACGTTGGGCGTTTGTGAGGTCCAACCATGTGAAGGAAGGGTTTTTTTTCCAGTTCTGATGGCATGAAACGGGGGGTCTGTGCTTCAGACGAGCTGGAAACGAGGATGCGTGCTGCATGTGACCGCGTCGGGTGAGGAATTGAGAGCATTATTTGTGGAACCTGCTCTGAGATGCTCCAGACGGTGTTTTTGTCCTGCAAATTTTGGAACACGCAGGAGAGGGCTAAGATCGGGGACAGCCGAGACGCGTGGCATGTGGTGTGACCGTGGCGCGCATTGACTGAAGCGGGCAGTCGCGAGTGGCGTGACTCAGCTCCCCGCGTGGTGCTGCTGTGCGCGGGCCGGTGACGAGGAGAGGGCAGCGCCGTGTGTGTGGCCCGTGCGAGGGGGTGGTGGTGTTGCGGTGGCGACACTGGCCGTGCGGGATGTCGCGCAGCTGACCGCGCGGTACGTCGTGCGGGGAGGAGACAGGACAGGAGGGTACGTTTGGGCGGTTTTGGAGGGGTTGAGGGGCCGTGGGGATGGAGGCGGGGGGGGGTGAAGACGCCGCTGGCTAGCCGGTGGCGGCCCCTACGGCGGCGGCGGCGGCCCCTGCGCCTGCGCACCCTGCTGCGATAGGCTTGCTGTTGGCAATATACCTAGCCACCATGGACGAGGGGGCGGTTGTGGAGTGGCGTTTGCCCCGGGGAGCGGGTGGGCTGCGCGGTAACGGCGGTGAAGGCGAACGTAGGCGCAGTGCCCGCAAACGCCTGTTGTGGTTGGCTGCTTGATTCGACCCAATATCGTGACACGGACTCGCGCAATTTGTGAATACCCCCCGCTGGCCACCCCGTGCTGAGGGTATTTCTGCAGTCGTCTGAATTAACACAATACAGGCAATTTGGCACGGATGAATGTACCCGTTCCACGTACGACTGCATGCACCACACAAAAAGAGAGACAACCCATGATTTTTTTTCTTCCGGAGGACGTGTCCTAGTGTCAATACCCGAACGTGATAGACATGGCGGCGCAAAACGCACGACAGGCCCAGCCGTGTTGCGCAATACCGTCGACGTGCTGCCCGATCCGCGGGACACCCATGTTTCAAGGGCCACCGCATTTCCCCGACGTCCGTCATCGGGCAGGTACAGCCGGGGCGACTGGGCATCCTCATTCGTCACGAGTACGGACTTGAAAGCAGACGCATGTACCGAATGGGCGGGGTGGCAGCACATACTGCAAGGTACGGGGGCTCTTTCAACAAAAGACCGCGGTGAACAGCATCAACCTAAGCCCGTGGTGCAGGGCACGACATTGCTTTAACATTTCCATGGGCTCCCCACCCGGAAAGGACCGGTGCAGCGACGCGAGCTTTCGCAGTAGCGTGTCAACAGCGTTGCGAATTGCCTTGACGTGCACAATGTTCTTCACCGACCATGACAGACAGTCCCTCCCCCCCAACTGAGCACGGAAGAGGCGCAGGAGAGTGTCCTTCTCGTCGACACGGTCCACCGACGCAATGTCCACGTCCTCGGACACGGAGTTGTCCGCGTCCTC
>Ga0114957_1005764_pt1 | contig 10146 bp, 10 predicted proteins | sample BantaG_FD_87175 | JGI IMG/M metagenome (GOLD analysis project Ga0114957, IMG submission 87175) | Marine algal microbial communities from Bantry Bay, Ireland - BantryBay_4 metaG | ecosystem: Host-associated > Algae > Red algae > Unclassified | place: Bantry Bay, Ireland | collected 2014-11-21 | reverse complement strand
TTAAATAGATTGAGATAAAAGGCGAACTATTTTTTCATCAATCAAGGCGCTGAAATGGGCGTTATGCACCGCATAATAACCATTTTAGTAACGAAGCGTGATGGAAAAAGAGCAAGCATAGTGTCTTAATTTGCTTTTATCAACATTCCTTATATAACGGCAAAGTAAGCAAATTCAATATAGCAGACAATATTTTGAATTCAGTTTACCCGAATTGATCCACTGCTTCCTTTCCAATCAGACTCCCAATCGCGACTCCCATTCCCCCCATACGTACCGCCACTACAAGACGGTCATTCAGTACTTTAATAATAGGCTCCTTCTGGTCGCCAACCCCTAGAATACCGCTCCACCAACGATCAATAGTAAATTTCTGATGAGGAAGAATGACCGTTTCCAATAGCCGGAGCAAAGCCGCTTTAACAATTGGGTTTTCACCAAATTCAGTCGTCGTTTCTACTTTAAAATCGAGGTTTCGACCACCTCCAAGAAGAATACGATTATCAATATTTCTAAAATAAAAATAGCCGCCATCGAGGTGAAAACACCCTTTGATTTTTAGATTCCTAATTGGGTTTGTGATTAACACCAAATTTCGGGCGGGACGAACGGAGATTTTTGGAAGCAGTTGTTGCGCAAAACCATTGGTCGCTACGATAGCATGAGTCGCTTTGATTTCCCAGTTATTGGTCAGTTTTAGGGCAATGCTATTAGGTTGGGTCACCAGTGATTCCACGCCTACCCCATTGATGATGCTTATATTTTTTTGATGTGCAATTTCCAATAGACGGTACATCATCTTACCCGTATGGATCATCCCTTCTGCACGGTTCCAAATCAGGCGGCTTGTTTTTCCAAGGTTTAGCTGAGGAATAAGCGCATCCGTATTTTGAAAAACATTCTTTTCCTCAATCACTGCTTCTAGGAGTTTATTAATATGGGGCAATGCTTGCTGACATTGTTCGTATAGTTCCTGATCGCCTTCGCGAAAAATTTCGTAGTTCCCAGCGGGCTGATAATCCATGTTTTCATCTCCGATGAGATTGCGAAGTCGTTGTAGTCCCTTCCATCGTTGTTGAACTAGTTTAATTACGGTTGCTTCATCATGGTTTTCAAGATCAGCTAATAGCTCGCTCAAGCTACCGAAGCATGCAAATCCTGCATTACGAGTACTTCCTCCTGCTGCTATCGGACTACGTTCAATAACTAGAATAGCAGCCTTGGGATATTTTTCTCGATAAGAGATCGCGGCGGTCAGCCCTACAATCCCACTACCGACAATAGCAAGGTCAGGTTGACCAATAAAACTGGATTGTTCCCAGTAACTGAGGTTGGGGGAAAACATAATACGTTCGATTTTTTTGTTTTTTCCTATCTTTGTGAATTCAGAAGTATTTAACTCAAATCTAAAAAAAATGATCCAACGAATTCAATCTATATTTTTATTGCTGGCATCCGGTTCTGCCTTTTCCTTATTTGCGTTTCCATTTGCAAGTGCAGGTGACATGGGCGCAACATCCGTATTTGCTGATGGACTGTATAATATCATGGACAATATCGCTCTGATTATACTGTTTTGTCTGGCTGGGCTATTGACCTTTATCGCCATCTTCCTTTTTAGGGATCGTAAAAAGCAGTTATTAATCGGACGAGTTGCCATTACCGCTAATATTATCGGGTTGGTGCTTGCGGTAGTTTTATTTATAAATGATACTCAAAATATGGCTGCGAATGTTACCCCTGATGATGGCTTTGGCGCTTATCTGCCTTTTCTATTTTTGGTCTTTGCTTTTTTAGCGAATCACTTCATTGGTAAAGACGAAAAGTTAGTACGGTCAATGGATCGTTTAAGATGAAGCATAGTGTCTTGATTTATTTTATCAACATTCCTAGAAACGTATTTCTCCTCTGCTTCTTAAAAAAAAGAATCCCGAAGAAAGCAAGCTGCTCTTTTCGGGATTTTTTATGGTCAGCATAAAAAGTATGCTATTATTCTGATTTAGGTTTGGCGGAATAGTTTACTCGAAGCTGGTTTGACTTACGCAATTGAGTTTTGATATCCTGCACGATTCCCATGGTTACCTTACCATCTACTTTCAGAGAAGAAGTGATACGGTTCCGTTTATTCTCTGCTACTTTAATTTTGTGTTGTTCCAGAAAGAGTGGAATATCTTCCACAGTAGCAAATTTATCACCCAGTTGTAATCTAGGACTAGTACCATATTGTTCCTTATATTGATCTTTAGGTCGACCAATATAGAGGTAATTCACAAGTGATTTTTCCTCTAGCTTCGTCAATTCTGAAGCGTTTGGAGTAACTACTGCTACCATTAAAGAAGAGTCTCTCAATACCGTTACTACCATAAAGAAGAACAACAACATAAAGATGATATCCGGTAGTGACGCGGTAGAAATAGCGGGAGTAGATTTACCTCTTTTTTTGCTAAATTTTGACATACAATTTAAATTTAAAAAATTAACAAACTTCAAGTGCCTGAACATCCTGATTGAGCTAACAACTCAACTGATCTGTAATGATAGCCTAAGCCAAGCACTTAACTACTTCTCGTCTCCAAAAGAGGTAGGTTCAGCTTCCGATAATACGAAAGGAATTTTCCCCTTAATGGCTCGTTTCTGATCTATAGGCATATTATCACTATAATCTTCGCCGTACTTTCGATTTGCTTCTTCGTTCCACAATTCGTTGTAAGCAGCTTTAAGCTCATTGTAAACTTCCAGATAAGTCTTGTAATTGGTACCCCGGTCATTTTTCAGAGAAATAATGGCCTTGGTGGGTGCCTCTGCTAAATCATCCCGTTTAGTCGGGTTGATGATAAATTCCTTAGCCCGTTCTTTAAGTTCTCCAATATTAGCTGGTTCATCCCTTACCAATAATTGGTTTTGAGCGTTGACCAACACAGAGAAAACGTTACGGGTTTTCAATCTGGTGGGATCTACTTCTTCTTCAGACCAAGGTGGTAATTTCACCAGGATTCCTTTATCCTGTACGATGGTAGTCGTAACAAGAAAAAAGATCAGAAGGAGGAAGGCGATATCCGCCATGGAACCGGCATTGATTTCATTCGTCAACCGGTCTTTACTACTTTTCTTTGCCATAATTAAGATTATTTAAAGAAGTTTCGGATTTCAGAGAGTACAAAGGTAACCACCGCAATGGCGATCATAGCCAGACAAGTCCAAATAGCACCTGTGATGAATTTGCTGGCTCCATCCGTCACACCAAAATCTTCCATTAATGGGTCCCAAAATCCACCAGACTCTACTGTAGCGGTGGAGTAAGCGATGGCAAAAATTATCAGCATAACGCCAAAGCCAGCTAGTCCTTTTATAGATCCTTTCAGATCAGTGACAATCTGCAATATTCCAAAAATGAACATCGCAGCGACCCCTAAAATGGTAAGTGCAACAACTGCATACAGACCAAAGTTAAAAATTCCAGTTTCGTATTGTCCTTCTTTGGACATACCATTGAATTCCTCTATTCCTGAGAAAACGGAGATCAGAAAAGCTACCGTAATAAGCAAGCCTAAACCGAAAGCGAACATCTGACCGTTTCTTGTGAGTGTTTTATACATAATAATATCGTATTAGTATTTAGGTTTAGGAAGATTATTTAAAAACATTGTTAGTCGCCATAATATCTACCAGGCCGACGGAAGCATCTTCCATTCTATTGACAATGCTATCAATTTTAGAAACGATATAATTATAAAAAATTTGAAGAATAATCGCCACGACAAGTCCAAATACAGTCGTCAAAAGTGCTACCTTGATACCTCCCGCAACAACGGATGGAGAAAGGTCACCAACTGCTTCAATCTTATCAAATGCCTGGATCATACCGATTACCGTTCCCATAAACCCGAGCATGGGTGCAATGGCGATAAAAAGTGAAATCCATACGAGTCCTTTTTCTAAAAGTCCCATTTGTACACCACCGTAAGCAACGATTGCTTTTTCAACGGCTTCTGGTCCACGACCTGCATTACGTAGTCCTTCATAAAGAATACTTGCAGTTGGGCCCTGAGTAGATTTAGCTACTTCCATCGCACCATTAATGTCACCTGCTTTAAGCCGCTCGTCAATGTTTGCCACCAACTTATCGGTGTTGGTCGTCGCAATATTGAGCGTGATAATTCTTTCTATACAAAAAGCAAGACCAAGAATAAGACATACAAGTACAAGACTCATAAATCGCCAGTCTCCCTGAATGAAATATTGTTTTAATAGTTGAAATCCAGTAGCCTCTGCAGCTTCCTGTGCCGCCAGTTCTAGGCCGCCTGTCATCAGGCATACGCCGAATACAAGTAATAATGCTATTGATTTACGCATAATTCTAAGGTTTAACGATTGTTTGATTTAGAAAATAAGGTTTTTACTATGTTTGTTTAAAGTTGTACGCGCTCTGGTGAACGGCCCAGTGTTAAATAGTGCGGAGAGAGAGGGATTCGAACCCTCGGTACGCTTTTGACGTACACACGCTTTCCAAGCGTGCTCCTTAAGCCACTCGGACACCTCTCCATTTACTAGATCTTGTGTTTCAATTAATTAGGATGCACAAAAATTGGAAAATAATATAACATTTCAAAATTTTTATTCACTCAAACATATAAAAACTAAATTCTATGGCTTTTTTCACCATTTTTAATAGATTTTATTGGGTAAAAGCGTTTTTTTATAATCCAATAATCTTTTCCAAGGGCTAAAGATGGTTAATTTTTTTGTTTATCAAATATTTGACGGGCATTATTTGTCGTTTGTTCGGAAATTTTTTCAAAAGGCAGTTGTTTAATAGATGCTAAAGTAGTGGCAATTTGGTGTATGTAGGCACTTTCATTTCGTTTTCCTCTGAATGGTACCGGTGTTAAATAAGGGGCATCTGTTTCCAAAACCAACCATTCTAGCGGTACTTCTCTAATCGCATCGGGTAAGGTAGATTTTTTATATGTCAACACGCCGCCAATGCCCAAATAAAAGCCCAGTTTTATAATTTGCTGCGCCTGATCGGCATTCCCACTGAAGCAATGAAAAATACCGCGCAGTTTAGGGTGCTTTCTTTCTTTTAAAATTTCAATAACAATATCAGTACTCTCACGAGAATGTATTACTATTGGTACATCTAAATCAATTGCCCAGCCAATTTGTTCATGGAAGGCTTTTTTTTGCGCATCAAAAAAAGTTTTATCCCAATATAAATCTATCCCAATTTCTCCTACTGCACAGAAGGTTCTTTTGTCTAACCATTTTTTCATCAATGAAAGTTCCTCTGCCACATTTTCTTTTACAGAGCAAGGATGCAATCCCATCATCGCAAAACATCGCTTAGGATAGGCTGCTTCCAGCGCCAGCATGGATTCAATCGTAGTGCTGTCTACGTTGGGTAAATATATTTTTTCGATTCCGTTTTCTAATGCGCGTGCTAACACCGCGTCACGGTCTTCATCAAATCGAGGTAAGTACAGATGTGCATGGGTATCTATTAACATTCGTTTTTTTTAGCGACAAAAATAGGATATTTTTAAGGGCTGATAACGAAGCTGTTCAACAATCTAAAATCTGATGGCAAAAAAGAAGAAATACTATGTGGTCTGGGAAGGAAATGAAACAGGCATCTTTGACAACTGGACTGATTGCCAGCTACAAATAAAAGGATATCCCGGTGCGCGATATAAATCTTTCTCTACATTGAATGAAGCAGAAGTTGCTTTTGGTGGAAACGCCAGCGATTTCATCAAAAAGGGCGGACGTAAAGCCCCTACCCCATCTACGGTACTCAAAGATCATCCTGATATCGTATGGAACAGTATCGCGGTAGATGCTGCCTGTAGTGGCAATCCTGGGATAATGGAATATCGGGGCGTAGATACCAAAACAGGATACGAATTCTTCCGGCAGGGGCCTTTTCAAAGAGGTACTAATAATGTGGGAGAGTTTCTCGCCTTGGTACACGCTTTGGCTTATCTAAAAAAAGAAGGGAAAAATGAGTTGCTTATCTACTCTGATTCGCGAACAGCCATGAGCTGGGTGCGTAACAAAAGGGTCAAAACTACGCTGACCAAGACGGCACAAAATGCAATTCTTTTTGACTTGATAGATCGGGGAGTCAGCTGGTTAAAAAATAATACTTATAAAAATCCAATTGCAAAATGGGAAACAAAAAAATGGGGAGAGATTCCGGCAGACTTTGGAAGGAAATAGTCCTATTTTCTAGCGTTTTACGTAAAATTTCATTCGATATTTAGGATCAATTTTTCCGGTCTTAATCCGATCTAGTTTTCTTTTCATCAATCGTTTTTTAAGGGGTCGTAGATATTCTGTAAATAGGATACCATCTACATGGTCATATTCGTGTTGGATGACACGGGCATTCATTCCTGTAAATATTTTTTCGTGGGTTTCAAAATGTTCGTCCTGATACCGAAGTTTAATTTGAGCAGGTCGCTCAACGTCGGCACGGATGTCGGGTATGCTCAAGCAACCTTCTTCGTAATCCCAGGGTTCACCCCCTTCTTCAACTTTTTCAGCGTTAATAAAAGCTTGTTTGATTCCTTCGTCCTCTTTTCCCTCATCCATAATCTGAATGGTATCCACCAAAAATAAACGAACCGATAACCCTACCTGAGGAGCGGCTAATCCTACCCCCTGAGCGTGGTACATCGTTTCCCACATATTTTCCAATAGTTCTTTAAATTGTGGATATTCCGGTTCAATAACTTTGGTTGCCCTGTTAAGTACGGGATGTCCGTAAGCATATATCGGTAAAATCATGTTTATCTTTTACTTTCTAAATAAGTTTGTAAAATAAGGACTGCACTAATCTTATCAATCAATCCTTTATCTCGTCGCTTCTTTTTTCCTGCGCCACTGTTTACCAGAATTTGTTTAGCATCCTGCGAAGTATAACTTTCATCCTCATAAGAAACCGTAATTGCTGGAAATTGTTTTTGAATCGCTGCTGCCACCTTTTCAATCTCAGGTACCAAATTAGTCGGATTACCGTCCGCATGACAGGGGTAGCCTAACACGACATGCGTTACCTCCTCTTCCGTTAGGTATTTTTCCAACCATTGCTTTAACGTCTGAGTAGGAACCGTATCCAATCCATTTGCGATTATCTGCAACGGATCAGTCACCGCCAATCCAGTTCGCTTGCGTCCATAATCAATACTGAGGATTCTGCCCATTTCGCAAAAATACACTTTTCATTTAATAGACTTTATTCTAAAATAAGATATAAGGAATATTGACAAAATAAAAAAAGCCCCCTCCCGAACATGTCGGGAAGAGGCCATCCCAAAAACCGATTTTAAAGCATTCTTAAACCGATTTTTGAGCTAAATATCTAATACCAATTACTTAGTAACGATCATTTTCATGGTCGCAGACTGAGTAGGTGTATCAAGTTGGTAGTACAATACGCCAGTTGCGTTCAGGTCACTACTATTAATAGTTGCTGAATTTAAACCTTTGCTGTAGTCACCCTTGATAGACTTCAGTACACGTCCAGTGACGTCATAAATGGTAATGGTTGCAGTAGTTGCTTCTGGCAATGCGAATTCGATAACCGTTTCATTTCTGAATGGGTTAGGACGGTTCTGGTGTAATGCAAAGTCTGCACTTGTTACCTGACCGTTGAATGCAAATGCTACGTCAAACAAGTCGCCGTTTGTGTTGTAAGCTTCTGCAGTAGTAAATCTTACTTGATCTACAGAGATTACGTCACTTAGGTTTCCGTCTTTCTTAGCTACGAAGCTTAAGCTAAATAATGCTTCACCATCCTTAACAGTAAGGGCAGTGTTTGCATTCCAGCTAGTAATGATAGCACCTTCGTTCAACTTGGTGAAACCGAAGTTATCAGCAGATAGTCCTCGTAGAGCACCAGCAGTGAAATCTTCAAAAGCAACCATGTTTTCATCGAAAGCTACTGTAAACTGGTAACCATTGATAGCCGTAAAGTTATTCGCTTTAACCGCTACTTCATAAGTTTGACCAGCAACCAATTTCTGCTCATCCAAGTTGAATACCAACTCATCATCAGCAGATCGAGTATCACCTGCCGCTAGTGCCAATGGACTGGCGCTATTGTTAAGGTCACCCACTTTCACAGCAACGAAGTCACTGTTCATCTGATCATTTGTCAAGTTGTTAAAGCTAATAACTTCAGGGAAGGTAGTCGTGAAAGGATTCGTTGGATTAGGGAATACATAAGCAGTTTCCACAAATCTCCAGGAATTGTTATTCGTAAATTCATCATCAATTAACAAGATCATTCTACGTAGAGCGATCATATCCAATGAAGTGATAGAACCAGAATTGTTAACATCCGCAGCAATCAGCTTGTATGGAGAATCCAACGTCGTGGTTCCTAACAAGTGCTGACCAAGTAAGATCAGGTCATAAGTAGTGATTCCACGTAATGGATCATCGTTACGAACTGGCTCAACAGAGTAGTTCATCATGGTAGCTAATTCATAATCATACGTACCATCATCAGTAGTTGTCATTGAAGGCGGCATCGTACTTGCGTTTCCGTCAACATTCATAGTTACGTTACCAACCGTCTCTAATTCTTCTGTCATGATTGCACCTGCTACAGTAGCAGTTGTTGATCCAGGATCAGTACAGAATCCTTGAGAATCGTCAACATTCACCAGAACAGTTACATAAGCCCAGTTACCTGCGCCATCCTGTACCCAGAAATCAACGGGGATAGTGGCATCGCTTGCACCAGCAGGAATGTCAGCACAGCTAAAGCTAATTTTGTTGTCAGAACCATTAGGAGGAGCAGTTTGACCGTCTCCACGACTAGGCTTCACAACAATTGTCTGTAAAGTATCAGAGCAAATATCACGAGAAGATATATCAAATTCAGTAGACCATACGAACGTACTCGCATCAGGGCCAGTGATATTAACATCAAGCTCAGTTATTGCTACAATTTCTGGTGGTGTATCATCCACTACAGTAATCAATTGTACACAAGGATCTCCTGCGTTTCCACAGAAATCTTCAACACGCCATACAACACGGATAATCGTGTTAATAGGCAAGTTGCTTTGATCAATAGTACTACCTGTTCCAGTTTCATCAACTGTTCCATCGTTACCTAAATCAAGCTCGTAGGTAATGTTTAACGTTTCACCAATACAATTATTTGTATCCTCCGCCTCAATAGATACAGAAGAAGCAGCTACACAAGTTACCGGATCAGCAGATACGACTACGTTACCTGGGCAAATCAATACAGGAGGAGTATTATCATTAATCTTGATCGTCTGTGTAAACTGCCAGAAACCAGCAGTTGGTTCTCCAGAAGCGTTATCAAATTCAAACTGACAGTGGTCAGTGATTGTCCATGTACGTAAAATCTTACGACATTCTTCGTTACCAACAACTGGTAATTCAAAGTCTTCGTGCGTCATCGCGATGATGTCACATTCGTCATTACGTAGAATTTCTGGTTGTGCATTACGATTGTTTAGCGCAATCAGATTTGCTACAGTAGGATCCATTCCACAAGTCAAGTCAATATCACATGGCCAGTTTACATCATCAGCACTAGTAGGTGATTGACGGCATTGAGTATCGGTGATATTGAATGGATCGCTATTCACTACACGTACACGCTGTGTGCAACGCTGACTCATGCTTCCACTTCCGTCTTGTGCCTGGAAAGTACGCGTGATTGTACCTACTCCACAGTCGAAGTTTCCTACGTTTTCGCGGATAAATAAATCAGCACCACAGTTGTCAAATACAAGATCAGTAAATCCTAGGAAGTCACCAGGGTTGTTAGGTGTTCCAGCAAATACTTGAGAGTTAAAGGTTGCAGTCTGTACAGGAGATAAGAAGTCAAATCCAGGAATTGGATCACCACATTCTACCACTACATCAGCAGGGCACTGAACAAGTGGGTTCACTTTATCTTCTACTACTACTTCTACCATACAAGAGTTAGAATTTCCGTAGATATCTGTAATTCTCAACTCAACCATAACAGGAATTGGAGTTGTTCCATCTGCTTCAAACTGAATATCGCAGCAAGCGAAAGGTACAGCTGGGTAGAAAGAAAGTAATCCTTGATCTTGGAATTGAACAAATCCGTTAGGATCGCTATCAATACCA
>Ga0114957_1005757_pt1 | contig 10151 bp, 10 predicted proteins | sample BantaG_FD_87175 | JGI IMG/M metagenome (GOLD analysis project Ga0114957, IMG submission 87175) | Marine algal microbial communities from Bantry Bay, Ireland - BantryBay_4 metaG | ecosystem: Host-associated > Algae > Red algae > Unclassified | place: Bantry Bay, Ireland | collected 2014-11-21 | reverse complement strand
GATTTTTTTCTTTACTTTTATATAAAAGTCCCCTACCTTGCGCGCAGCTTACATATCCTCCACGCCAAAACGATACCTACTACCTATTCATAACTTCATAACCAGGAAAAATACCATTCGGTGAAAAATATTAGGGAAATCTTAATGTTTTCTTAATTCCTGCCCCCAATAAGTATCTTTTCGCGAAACATACCGTCTAAACTATACCATTCAAAGGATTAAATAGATTTTTTCTATTTGTATTCCTCTGAAAATGAATATATAACAACCCATTTGGGTTACAACAGACCAGAGTATACTGACCAAATTTACTTAACGTCAAAATATTCTCCCATGAAGAAGATTATTATTTTACTAGTTATATTTGGTACTGCTGTTTCAACAGCTTTTTGCCAAATTAAGGAACAATATCAGGATACTGCATCCAAGAAGACCACTGTAGTAATCAAAGAGGATGGTGTTAATGATCTCGATTTACTCAATAGTCACTTCAATCTGGATGATTATAGTGTGAACGACCAAATCAGGATTACTACCGATCAGGTAGCTATGCTTAACGCTAAATCAGTGGCTGAAGTACCTTCAGAACCTGAAAACGTCACCACTCCTGCCCTAAACAAAAATACCACTTCAACTGTAAACGAGGGTTTTCAACGACCTAAAACAAACATGAAACGCTGGTCTGTTCGCGAAAAAAAGCAACCTGTTAATACCGCTGCTACTCCTGAAGAAACCACAACAGTAGCTGCTGCTCCTGAAACAGCCGCCTCTACCACCAAAGCAACGCCCAGCCGAATCAGCAAAAGGAATACGCGTAGTAAATCTTCTACTGTAAAAAGTAAACGTAAGGCTAAAAAAGTCAAACGTAAAAAGAGAACCCGACGAGTGAAAAATAAGAAAAGAAAGAAACGGAACCGTAAAAACTTGGGTTGTTATAAATTTTAATGGATTTCAACCATTATGTTGGCCGAACAATTGACATACAATTTAATTTTTCCTATATTTGTTTACATATATAAGACCCCTCTTTTTCTTTACAACAACGAATAATTTCTAGGCTGAACATGAAACACCACAATTTAAAGGTATGGCTGCGCCTTATGCGGCAAAAATGGGTTACAAATAATACTTCTACTACTAAAAGCAAATCTGTTGCTAACAAGGAAGAAGACATTTCCATTTACGAATTTGATCATAATCCACTACACGGAATTGATCAACGATTACGGGATCAACAATAACTTAACAAGTACACAAACGCACCTTTTATTACCGTCCGTAATCTTTTCCTTTTATTACTCAAATCCTTCCTCCGGCCTCAATATCTCAATTGAGCTGCCCTAACCTCCTGCTCGTCATGTTCCTATTTTAGATGTCTTAGCATACCAACTACCACTTATAATTTGGTGATCTTTTGGAAATAGACTTACATTGTTTATTTTTACGAAAGTTTATTCGGAATGGCGATTAAATAGATGGAGATGAAAGGCGAACTATTTTTTCATCAATCAAGGCGCTGAAATGGGCGGTATGCACCGCATAATAACCATTTTAGTAACGAAGCGTGATAGAAAAAGAGGAAGCATAGTGTCTTAATTTATTTTATTTTATCAACATTCCTTCACCAATAAAATCTAAAATATGCGCTGGCAAGGAAAAGAAAGAAGTAAAAACGTAGAAGACCGGCGAGGTTCGGGAAGAGGAGCAAAGGTAGGGGCAGGAATGGGTATTGGTACAATTATCCTCCTCATACTTGCCTTTTTGCTGGGAGGCGATCCGGGTGAAATCCTCAACCAGGCACAACAGCAACAGGCTCCTACCCAGCAACGGGCAGAAATGCCGGGGCAGGACGATGAGTTGTCGCAGTTTGTTTCAGTCGTACTCCGACAGACGGAGCTGGTGTGGGGAAAATTATTCCAAGAACAATTAGGCAAACAATATCAACCACCAAAACTGGTGTTATTCAGTGGACAGGTAGCTTCAGCGTGTGGAAATGCAAGTGCGGCTACTGGCCCCTTCTATTGCCCTGGCGATTATAAATTATACATCGACCTTTCTTTTTACGATCAGCTCCGTACGCGCTTTAACGCGCCGGGCGATTTTGCAATGGCATATATTGTTGGACACGAAGTAGGCCATCACGTTCAAAATCTATTGGGAATTACTCGCGAGGTGCAAGGTAAAAGACGAAGCTTACCCGAAGTGGAATATAATAAGCTATCCGTAAAACTAGAATTACAAGCCGATTTTCTGGCGGGTGTCTGGGCACACCACATGTACCAGATGGATCAGAATATTCTAGAGGAAGGTGATATTGAAGAAGCCATGGCGGCGGCCGCAGCGGTGGGTGATGATAGAATTCAAAAACAAGCCAGAGGATATGTGGTACCTGATTCGTTTACCCACGGTACTTCTGAGCAGCGGGTGAGATGGTTCCGCAAAGGACTGGAATCTGGAGATTTGAGAAAAGGAGATACTTTTGATGCTTCCAGTTATTAAGGATCAATAAAAGAATAAGGCCATTATCCGCTTCCTTTACACAATCAATCCATGCTCCCATTATGTAAATCCTGCATCCAAATCTCCCGACTGAATAACGGTCTCTTCAGCTTCCACCGTCGGCCATAGTTTTTTCCCGATTACATAATTTCTTTGAATTTTTTTGGTGAAAAGCGCAGGGCTATTTTGCTGTTCCATCCAGTCATTAAGTTGGGCATGAAAGCTCGTAAAGGTCTTGATTTTCCATTTCACCAAAAAACTAAAAAGGGTCTTTCCCACTAAATCAATACTGGCCCCTTGAAAATATCCATAGTGCAGTTTCAGATGATCTCCTCGATGTAAAAATATCAGGATGGCAATCAGGTCTTTTTCCTTATTATAAATTTTAAGTAACCGATGGCGGCATTTTTTTTCAAAAGAAGAGAAGTAATATTTTTGATGCAATGCATCAACAGTAGGCGATTCTAAAATCCACGGATGTTCAAGCATCCAATTAAACGCATCCAGATCACGAGCAAATACTTCTCCCGATTGATGATGATTAATAAATTGATAATCTACTTCGGTCAGTTCTTCCAATGTCTCTACGCGAACATTAGCGGGAATGGTAAATTTTTTATTTAAAAACCGGAAGCTGAAAATAATATTAATCAGCTGATCCGCTAATTTTAATAAAGGTTTTATTTTACGAAACAACGGTTTTTTAGGTGGCAAAATACGAGCAAGATTAGCGCGTACATACAAGCGTAGTCCAGATAAATCATACGGCTCCGTATGGAATCCTTCACTTCGATCATAAATTTTTTTTATTCCAGGTACATAGTCCGCTCCCACCAGTTGACCATCATATAACGCCAATGCTTTCCTAACTAATTTTTCTGCAATCCCCTGTCCCCGAGCCTGCGGGCTTACCCAAATACAAGACATCGCTCCAACCTTCTGAACACTTCCATCCGAAAAATGAAATTGCTCAGGGACAATTCCCAAATAACCCAACACTTCTTTTTTGTTTTTTGAAATAATCAATAAAACATCATCTGCTCCTACTCGTGGATTAGCGATTTGAGACAACGCACGGTGATAACTGATCGGTATCGCAGCCTGATTCCGGTAGGTTTTTGACTGGATATAAGTAGCCAGTTCGGCACGATTAAAAGTTTCGATCATCATCTACGGTGAATTGTATTTTTTCCCAGTGGCCCTTTTATTAAATAATAAAGTAACTCTCCATTAAGGACTTCTCTGGCTGTCAGGTTACCTACCTCGAAAGGAATGCGTTGAAAATGAAAGGGAATTCTTTCTTTTTTTAATCCGGCAGTACCGAAGGTCAACGCGATCTGTTTTTCTTTCTTTATCGTATTAAAAAAATCAGCCGATACCTTATGATCTGTAAAAGGAAACGAAAACGTGCCGTACTTCATTTTATATTTTTCCATCACCGACGCTACACTTTGATTCGTTTGTTCCAACTGCTGCTCCAATTCAAGATATTGATATTCAGGATGGTCTACACTATGTCCACCAAAATAAAATCCCTGATCCTTCAATTCAAAAATCTGCTCGCTAGTCAAATATGGTTGTTGTGTTTTAAGATAATGATCAAAATCCAATCTTACCAGTTTCGCTAATTCATCCAACTGGTCGCGATTATCGTATTTGATGGTAAGTAGTTTTTGAATTATATTCGAATAGCCGGGTTCTCGTTCCCGCCATGCATCCACCGCTTTTATTTGGAGATCTTCCCGATTATTTTTAAAGTGATGAATCAGTAAACTCACTTTATAGCGAAAAAATAAATCCTGATTGTCCACAAATGCCGTATTCAAAAAGCAACCTGCTGGAATACCTTTCCTCAATAATATCGGCGCTATATAATCGTAAAACTCCCGCAGTCCATCATCAAAACTAAGGAAAAATCCAAGTCGCTTTGAAAGCTCCCCCGTACGACTAATCTCTACCAGATCTTCTATCCCTAATGGTTGATAATGTGTTAATAAAAAATCCAAATCCTTCTCAAACTCCTCTATCTTTTTCACCCGATACAACTCCGATACATGCGGAACAGGTACATCACTTACCAAGTGATAAAAAGGTAAAATAAGAGACGCTCCTGCCCGGTTCATCAATTTGGTAGTAGACAACACCGCAGCAAAACGAGAGATTTTTCTTTTAAAAGTTTGACTAAATAACATGGATGCAATATAGGGATATTAGGGTGAAACCAGTCTAAGAAAAAAATAACCAACAACCCACCGCATCCAAGCTGGCGATTTAATAAAGATGGAGCGCGAAGAGAAGGAAAACAACGGGGCAGTATCCGGTAAAAAAGAGGTGCGACTTCAAGGTAAATTTTCCTTGCAAAATCCAGTCAAAACCCCTATCTTTGCGCGGCGAAAGCATATTTTTATTAAAATTAAATATTTTTAGATGCTAATTATTGAAGTAAAAGACGGCGAATCCATTGATCGTGCATTAAAACGTTACAAAAACAAGCACCGTAAAGTGGGTTTAATTCAGGAACTACGAAAACGTAAGGAGTTTGTAAAGCCTTCCGTAAGCCGTAGAAAAGAAATTCTGAAAGCTGAATATATCAATCAGAAATACCGCGTAACAGAATTGTAACGGAATACTCCGTTTCTTGAATGTTTCTTAAATATAAAAAGGCATATCATGGTTGAAAAACGATGATATGCCTTTTCTGGTTTGTAGTTTGTAAGGAATGGCGATTAACTAAATGCAGATGCTAGGCGAACTATTTTTTTGCCAATCAAGGACGTAAAATGGGCGTTATGCCTAGCATAATAACCATTTTATGGACGCGGAGTGGCGGAAAAAAAGGAAGTATAGAATCGTCATTTATTTTGTCAACATTCCTAACATGAAAAATCTTAAACTTCGTCTCTTATCTAATATCATTATTGTCTACCTGCTATTTGCCTTCGCATGGTGGACACTATTACTATACACCAAGAATAAAGATGCGTTCATGGCAAAAGCCAATTATACACAATTGGTCATGGCCGCAGAGGGACAGATTAATAGTCGGGCTGCATTTGAGCAGACTACCTTCTTTCTGGAACTTCAGCAACAATATAAGCGACAGGAATGGATGATTTTTGGGGAAGCGCTGTTTTTCATCATCAGTCTGGTGATTGGGATTTACCTTATCAACCGAGGTTATCACAAAGAAATGGTCGCCTCGCAGGAGCGTCGGAATTTTCTATTGTCCATTACGCATGAGCTAAAGTCGCCGATTTCCTCAATTCGACTGGTATTGGAAACCTTTCTTAAACGCAATTTGGAAAAACCCCAGATTAGCCAGCTCAGCGGTACTGCCCTCGAAGAAACTGAACGACTCACCTCACTGGTAGAAGACCTGCTACTCGCCGCCAAAATGGAATCCGCCTATCAACCTTTTCTCGAATCTGTAAACTTGGATTCCATTATTGATAAAATTGTCAACCGATTATCGGAAAAATTTCCCAATATTAATTTTTCATTTACCCACTCCCCTGCTATTCCTACCATCATGGCAGATAAAACGGGGCTATCTTCTATTACCTTAAATCTACTCGAAAATGCAGTGAAGTACTCGCCAGATAAATCAGACATTAAGATTCATCTTCATAAAAAAGACGATCAGGTTATTTTAGTATTCGCAGATCAGGGGTTTGGTATTCCCGATAAGGAAAAGAAAAAAATATTTAGAAAATTCTATCGGATTGGTAATGAGGATACTCGCTCAACAAAAGGAACCGGGCTAGGGTTATATATTGTGAAGGAAATTGTGGAAGCCCATCGGGGAAAAATCACCGTAAATGACAACCAACCCCGTGGAACCTTGTTTACTATTACATTACCGATCAATCCGAAAATTTAAATACTATGCGTATCCTACTGGTTGAAGACGAAAAAAATATCCGTGATCTCGTAAAGATGAATCTCGAACTGGAAGGCTACGAAGTAGTCGCTACCGGAGAAGGAAAAAAGGCGATCAAATTTTTTGAAGGTCAACATTTTGATATTATCCTACTGGATGTGATGCTTCCTGAAGTAAGCGGTTTTCAAATCTGCGAACAAATACGGCTCTCCAATATGGACGTGCCGATCATTTTCCTTACGGCAAAAGATGCCGCAGCTGATCGAATTGCCGGTCTGAAAAAAGGAGCAGATGATTACCTTACCAAGCCCTTCAACCTCGAAGAACTCCTCCTTCGCGTACAAAACCTCCTCAAGCGCACCCAGAAAAATCCAGAAGACAAACCTGAAGTATTTGAGTTTGGCACCAATAAAGTTAACTTTCTTACTTATGAGGCAACGAGTAGTACGAAGAAGAATTTTGTATTAACTAAAAAAGAAGCCATGCTGCTAAAACTACTCACTGACCGTGAAAACGAGGTGGTAAGTCGGCAGCAAATTTTGCAGTCCGTTTGGGGCTATGATGTCTTCCCTTCTACCCGTACGATTGATAATTTTATATTGAGTTTTAGAAAGTACTTCGAACAAAATCCGAAGCATCCGCAGTTCTTCCTATCTATCAGAGGAGTAGGCTATAAATTTGTGAATAGCTAGTAAGTGAGATGATCAAATTATTAGGTCAACCTACTTGTAGCCATTTCTCGAAAAAAAGGGTATCTTTGCCACCGTTAAAATCCGGAGCTTGCTTGCAAGGAAATCCGGCATGGTTAAACCAATTAAATTTTGACTTAAAATGTCCGTAAAAATTAGATTACAAAGACGTGGTCGTCGTAAAAAACCTTTCTACCATATCGTGGTAGCTGATGCACGAGCACCAAGAGATGGTCGCTTCATCGAAAAAATTGGATCTTATAATCCAATGACAAAACCTGCCACCATTGATTTGGATCGGGATCTAGCCTTTGAATGGCTAATGAAAGGAGCGCAGCCTACTGATACGGCAAGAGCAATCCTACGCTTCAAAGGCGTACTTTACCGCAAACACCTCATGCGTGGGGTTGCGAAAGGTGCCTTGTCTGAAGATCAAGCGAATACCATGTATCAGCAATGGATCGAAGCGAAAGAAGCGAAAATCGCCGAACGTGTTGAACAAACTCGTAAGGAAACAGAGGAGCGTCACAAGACGATCTTTGGTAAGATTAAGCCTGCTCAGAAGCCTGCTGTTGAAGTTGCTACTACTGCTAGCAGTGGTGGTGATGGGCCGCAAGAAGCAAAGTCTTTTGCAGACTCTGTCGAGCAAACAACGGTTGAATCTGTAAGCGATGCGCCTGCTAAAGAAGAAGAAGCACCCGCTGCTGAAGCACCAAAAGAAGTACCCGCGACGGAAACCGTAAATATAGAAGTTCCCAAAGAAGAAGCACCTGCTGCTCCCGTAGCAGAGGAAGCACCTGCTAAAGAAGAGGCACCCGCCAAGGAAGAAGAGGTAGCCGTTGTTGAGGAAGTAGCGGTACCTGTTGTAACTGCAGCTTCTACAAAAGAAGAAACACCTGCTAAACCAGATGACCTGAAGAAGATCGAAGGCATCGGTCCTAAGATTGCCGAGGTACTCGCTGGAGGTGGCATTGGAACTTTCGCTGCATTAGGTGGAAGCACTCCTGAAAAAATACGTGAAATCTTAGACGCCGCAGAAGGTAGTTTTGCTGCTCATGATCCTGGTACCTGGCCTAAGCAAGGTCAAATGGCTGCTGATGGAAAATGGGACGAATTGAAGAAATGGCAGGACGAACTAGACGGTGGTAAAGAAGTAAAAGCTTAATTATTATTAGCAGCTGCACTTTATGCCGCAGCATAATTTTTTTGAAATAGTATTAACCCGGATTTTAGGTAACCCTGAAATTCGGGCTTTTTTTTGTAAAAAAAACAAATCCCTATTTCCGCTTCCAGTTTTTTAAAAAAGTACGATCTGTAAAACAGGAAATATTGGGGCCAATTCCTATAGAAATTTATACAGCTCCATAAAATCATCCAATCACTCCTTATATTATTTTGATTTACTCTTAATTTTACCTAATTTAGCTGCCAGATAAAAAATTACATTATTGTGCTAAACCTGATAAGGCTTAATTGTCTTATCAGGTTTAGATTTAAAAAGAGCTACCTATGACGCCTTTAAATAAAAAATATCAGGAACAACTGGACGAAATTGCAGTTCAGATTCAAGCATCCGAACACCTTACCCGTTATCTGGAGGAGGAGGAAGAAGAGGATTATTTACAATTGCGATCTGCCTTTGAGCCCGCGATTATGGAATTGCATAAAGCCGTTGCAGATAATCATCCCTTGGAGTTGATTTCGTTTGAAGAGTACCTGTTAGATGAAAAATTTGAAGGCTTGTTTTTACCTCGTATTTTGGGGTATTCAGTATTGCGTGGAGAAATAGATGAGCATTATCGCTATGTTCGTCCACAACCTCACTTTAAGAAAATTTTACTGAGTGTTTGTCATTCTTCTAATTTTGATTCTATCAAAAAGCGAATGGGACAAACAATTCAGACGGGCTTTGCGCTAAGTAGTGATATTTGGATTACGAGTTTAATCAATGAAATTAATAACAAACGAATCCGTTATTTTCTACAGGGATTGAAGGATTTGAAATTTAGAAATACGAAGGAAAGAAAAATTTTATACGTCCGTTATCACAATCAATTTAAATCTGAAAATTATCACTCAGCAAAATTTCCTTCTAATCTTTCTGAGTTGAAAGTAGAGTTTTCTAGTCTAAAATTATTTATCATTCAACGCATTATTGCCAAAAATGATAATTCTTCTTTTGCACCGAAAATTATTAAGTTTTTAGATAATCCTGAATTTAAAAATACAGATGAGTATATCGAAATGCTCTCTATCTACGGTTCGTTTATGAATATCGCAGATAAGGATCAGCCACATTTTGCGAAAGTCTTAAATGAAGCACGTAAGAATATCGAAGGCTTTGACGAAAAATGGATGCAACACCTCCTCTTTCTCCACGGTAGCCTACTGCCTGTAAACGCGGAAGCAGAAAAAAGAATTTACGAATCCTTTGACAAAGGTATTGACGATCAACTAACCGAATTATATAAACTTACCAATACGATCCACACGAAAGGATACGCTCACGCCGATTCGATAGAGGCCGTACGCGTAGCATACGGACAACATGAAGGTGTTTCTACTTTCAATACCGTCATCAGAAAAACTGTTTTCAATTATATCGCTCAGGCACTCAGCTATCTCAAAACAGAGCAATACACCGACTTCATGGAACTGGCTAAGATTTTCCCTACCTACATGGACATCTTCAGCAACCAACAGTTCAATCAGGACATCAAAGACCTGTGCATGAAATATGTAAAAAAATTATTAAAAGTATATGTAGACAAACGAGGTCGAGACTATCAGGACATCAAGAAATTTGTCGCCGCTACCTTCAAGGATCTCGGCTTTCTTACCAGCAAGCAGATTACAGAATTATTTAAATCAAAAAGAAAAAAGAAACCAACTGCTAGCTAAGGTATGTTGATAAAATAAATTAAGACACTATGCTTCCTCTGTTTCCGCAGCGCGTGTCCTAGTTTTTTTTAAGTTAAAATGGGATTTTGAATGTATATTCAAAATCCCATTTTACGTTTCGGAATGAAGCATCGCCTTTTGATGATTTATAGCAAGCACTCTCCCCTATTGTTCCACAAAAT
>Ga0114957_1005754_pt1 | contig 10152 bp, 8 predicted proteins | sample BantaG_FD_87175 | JGI IMG/M metagenome (GOLD analysis project Ga0114957, IMG submission 87175) | Marine algal microbial communities from Bantry Bay, Ireland - BantryBay_4 metaG | ecosystem: Host-associated > Algae > Red algae > Unclassified | place: Bantry Bay, Ireland | collected 2014-11-21 | reverse complement strand
TAATTGTATGGCTTATACATACTTTACAGCACCACGTTCGGACAGGTGTGACTTAAGATATGAAATGGATTGGGGTGATGGAAGTATTGGTTCAATAAATCCTTGGTGGGCAAGCCATATTTATGAAGAAAGTGGTAACTACAGAGTTTGTCTCGATGTTATTGGGACATCAGGTGAGGGCGAAGAATGTATATTGTCTTTCTGTACTTTCATAGATATAGATTGTGATGGAGAGAAAGGTGAAGGAAAAGATTCGGATGTTACCATAACTTCTAGATCTTCAATCAGCGATGAAATTGCTGATGTTACAATCTATCCCAATCCAGCATTTAATGAATTTGATTTGAAGTTATCGGGCACTTGGGGTGAAAGCTTAAACTTAGAAATTAGAGACATTCAAGGAAGGGGTCAAAGCTCTTTTGTTTCTCCAAATTTCAGTTCAGGAGATACTCACAAGGTGGATATATCTGCTTTTAACTCGGGTACTTATTTGATAAGAATCAGTGATGAGCTTGGAAATATAAAAATTAAAAAGTTAGTTAAAATCTAGTCGTTTTTAGTGGTTGTGCTTAGGCACGACCACTTTGATATCATTTTAATAGATCTAAGAAAATGTAATCGGAGGATTTTCTATTCCAATGTTACCTTTTTCAGTTTAATGACATTTACAAATGTATACTTCATGATAATCCTCAATAGGTTATCACAAATTTTATAACATCAAATATATCAAATGAAAAAAATCGCACTGTTTTTATTCTGCATCTTCATGATTGCATGTCAAAATGATGAAGAAACTACTCAACTTAATAATTCCAATGAAATTTCTGTGTCTACGAGAAATGATGAAAAGGATTGTACTCAAAATTTCACTGGAGGTAATATTTGGGAAAATTTATTTGGAAATCCTTCGAGCACAATGAAGGATCCAGACTGGAAAGGAACTTTTGAACAGCAGTACTATCCATGTTCACAATTCTACGAGGTACATGATTGTTGTAATAGTTCCGTAACTAAAGAATTTGGGCCTCTTGAATTACCGTTTACTACGACTTGTAATAGGAATTTAGATGCTACGGAGTTACATCAACTTGCCGATGTAATCGATGAAATCGCAATGGCAAATCGACCTCTTTGCGAGGAAATGTTTTTAAATCCTGTTGCTATTAACGTTTCGGTTGCCGTTACTTCCTGCTGTGTTTATAACCAACCGCCATGCCTTGATGGAGGAATGGATGCATGCGAATGTATGGATGAGCATCCCAATAATCCATACTTTGAATGTTGCAGGACCTATTATCTTTTTGTACAAGTTAATTATTCAAGAACAACTCCTTGTTTGTCGTCTATACCTGAGGAATTTGACGATTCTATGTAAAGGGTTGAGAATAGGAAGGAGCATCTTATTTGTCTCCTTCCTATCCTCAACTTTATTTCAAGGACCTCTTCTTACGATAAATAAATACTTCCTTTGACCAAGGTGAATTACCAGATTTTATAATTTCTCAAACCTAACAGATTAAATCATTCTAAGTTTCTATTTAGGTTGGATAACTTATAACTTCCTTCAGATTTTGAATAAAACTGGAGTAAAATATAACAACTTTACCTATCTAATTTTTTAGGCTTTAGATCCTTTAAAACTTATAACTTTAGAACTGTTCCTTAAACCATATTATGAAAAACATTCTGCACATCATCATCTTCCTCTAGCTTTTCTAGAAGCTTATCTACATCTGCGGTTTGCTCCTCGTTTAGTTCTTTTGTCTGTTGTGGGATACGTTCAAAACCACTAGACTTAATATCAAAACCTTTTTCTTCCAGAGCCGATTGTAGAGATCCGAAGCTTTCAAAACTTCCGTAAATTACGATCTGACCTTCCTCTTCAAAAACTTCCTCTGCTCCATGATCTATGAATTCAAATTCCAGTTCTTCTAAATCTTTTCCTTCTGCCGGAATTCTAAAATGACAATGATGGTCAAACATAAAAGAGACACTTCCTGTAGTGGCTAGGTTACCATTAGTCTTATTGAAATAGGATCTTACATTAGCTACTGTCCGTTGATTATTATCGGTGGCACATTCTACAAGCACTGCAATTCCATGAGCTCCGTATCCTTCAAAATTTACTTCTTTATAATCTGATGTATCTTTATCAGAAGCTTTTTTTATGGCTCTATCGACATTGGCAAGGGGCATATTTGCCGCTTTACAGTTTTGTATTACGGCTCTGAGTTTAGAATTAGATTCTGGATCTGGACCACCTTCTTTTACCGCAATGACGATATCTTTTCCTAATCGGCTAAAGGTTTTTGCCATGGCTCCCCATCGCTTAAATTTCCTAGCTTTTCTAAATTCAAATGCTCTTCCCATATTTTATGCGTAATGATTTCTGCAAAAATAAGGAATCTTAATAAATCTTTACGAAATACCATTTATATGATACTTTTAGTACAGTATCTGATCAAAGATATCTTCTCTGATGATCCCGCTTTTGCGAATAATCAGACTAGTGTTGAGCATAAAAAAGCCCTGAAATAACGCAAAAGTTATCCAGGGCTAAAGCCAACAATTAAAAAAACCAATAAATCTTATGTGAATAATACTATACTAAACCTGCAAGATCTCTTACGAGTATCTTACTCGGTTTCCTAGCACTAAAATGGATCAAGTTATCCTTTTTTAGTTCGCCTAATACTCTAGCAACTGTTTGTCTAGATGTATCGGTGAGATAGGCGATCTCTTTGTGTGACATTCTGTGATTTACCAGAATCTCATCAAAACCTATTTTTACACCTCTAAGGTCTGCAGTTCTTTTGATAAAGTCTACGATCCTCATTTTTGCTTTTTTAAATACAAAATTTTGCATTCTATTTTCCAGATTAGCCAGACGTCCTATTACGATCTGCATTACTAACTGTCCAAAATGATGATTATTAATCACCAGTCTTTTAAATACTCCTAATGGAATCTCTAGCAACTTTACGTCTGTCATGACTTCTACAAATTCTTGTCGAGTCTCTGCAGAGGTAAATACATTTTCACCAAAAATCTCATTCTGATAAACTATATTTTTTATTAGGGTCTTACCGGCAGATGTGTGAGCACCCATCTTTACAGAGCCTTTAACGATAAAATAGACATTCTGAATAGCGGAATCAGACTTATATACAAAAGCTGATCTTTTAAGATCTAGTACTCTTGCATTTCTGGCAAGATCCTCTTTCTGAAAAGAGGACAACGAAGACAGTAGTTTAAACTGTTCTACCATTTGTATTTTAGTCGATAATTCCATAGTGGTTTGTTTTTTCCTGTTGTTATTTCTAAAACGAACCAGATATCCAATACCCCTACTCTGAGAATTGTTTTTTTCCAAATTTTATAAGGACGACCCTAAAGGGAGAGAAATCTGGAGCTCTGTTTCCTCTCTTATGATAGATAATAAAACCATATCCTCTGGATTATACGCCTCGAGGGCCAATATCAAATCGTTATTAGATATTATCTTTACTCCGTCTACAGCTGTAATAATATCTCCAAAACGGACTCGACCTTGACCGTTTTGTTTAGTAGGAATCAGTCCGGCTTTCTCTGCCCCGCTTCCAGGATTTACATCGAGTATCATGGCTCCTACCACTCCCCACCTTTGCGTATACTGCTCTGGAACCAGTTCTATTCCGATCATCGGTCTTTGCACTTTCCCATATTCTATTAAATCTGGAATGACCCAGTTTACTACATCGACAGGAATAGAAAATCCTATCCCGACGTTAGCTCCAGAAGGACTATAGATAGCTGTATTTACGCCGATGAGTCTTCCAGAGGAATCTAAAAGTGGACCACCAGAGTTACCAGGGTTGATGGCTGCATCTGTCTGGATAACATCCCTTATGGGTATTCTAGCTAGTGATTCTATTTCTCTGCCCAGTGCACTCACTATTCCTGTGGTCAGTGTCTGATCTAGCCCAAATGGATTTCCTATAGCATATACAGACTGCCCTACTCTAAGATCACTAGATGTTCCTACTGGAATAGGAACTAATTTTTCCGCAGGTGCCTTTATCTTTAAAATAGCCAGATCTTTTCGCGGTTCGTATCCTACTAACTCTGCCTCCCACACTGACTGATCTGACAGCGTAACCTCCCATTCCTGACCGTCTTTTACGACATGGAAATTAGTGACTATATGACCTTGCTTATCCCAGATAAAACCTGATCCAGAACCATTAGGAACTTTATAAACCTGATTAGACCAGTAGTCTCTCTTTACCCCTTTAGTCGTAATAAAAGCCACTGAGGGTGCCGAATTTTCAAACAGGTTTATCGTTGCTTTTTCCTGAGTGGTCATTACTATAATGGGAGCAATATCCCTTCCGTTAGCTGGAGGTTTTAAAGTAGATGTTGCTTGGTTAGATTTATTTAAGTCTTCTTGTTCAGCTGATTCCACATTTTTAAAAGAAGTACCCACATAAAATCCTATTCCAAAAATAAAAATCCAGGCTAAAATATATTTCCAATTCATACATTTAAAGTTTAAGATCTCGTAAAAATAAAAAGAGACCTATTTATAAAACAGGTCTCCTTTATATTTTAGTCTTTATTAACAATCTATATATTCATAAATCCTATTGGTGGTGGATTTCCTCCACCAGGACTATAGAAGTTTCCGATATTAGGTAAAATAATGGGCAACTCGGACGGAGTAACTCCGTACCACATCGCCAGCTCAGAAAAATATTCGTCGCAAGACAAAGTAGGAATCAGCACTCCTCCTCCTATCTCTAATTCTGCATCTAGTTCTAAGGAAGGAAAATTTCCATAAATATCTTTTCCATTTACGGCTCCGCCTACGACTAGAGAATTTCCTCCCCAGCCATGATCGGTTCCATTACCATTAGAAGTCAGTGTACGCCCAAATTCTGACGCTGTAAATGTAGTCACACAGTCAGTGAGTCCCATTTCTTGCATGGCCGCTTGGAATTCTACGATCGCGTTATTTACCTCCCCAAACATAAACATCTGGTTATCTAGAACTTCATCATGATGATCCCATCCACCATAATCAATAAAAAATATCTGTCGCTTCATGCCTAATGTCTCTCTCATCGCGATGGTCTTTGCTACCATATGAAAGCTCTGCGATAAATCACTATCTGTAAACTGTGTATCGAAAGGACTAAGACCTTCTAGAGCTGTAGAAAATTCCTCGTGTGCAGATTTTGCGTTACGGACTACATCTACATAGGCATGTTTAAAAATATCCGTATAATGTTTATCCAGCATATTATCTATGGCTCCTTTTCTCAGCATACTCGATGCCCACGGATCATTATACCCGAGGAGTCCGTAACTACCGTCGTAAGGATTTAAGGAATACTCCACAGTGTTCTGACCTACCTGAAAAACATTATTTCCAGACATAGATATATTCATTGCGATATTAGTATTATCATTTGCTGACTGCATAAGGTCTGCCATTTTTCCTCCCCATCCTATAGAAGCTCTATCCTGTGGAACAGCCGTCTGCCAATGCATCACCTGATCCGAATGCGAATAAAGTCCGAGAGGAACAGCAGCAGTGCCTTGCTCATATTGCTGTCTTGTCATCGGCTCTACTAGTGTACCGACATTAGATAAAAATGCTGCATTGCCATTTTGAAACATTTGCTGTACCCCTCCTAAGGCTGGATGCAGACCATACTGTTTACCGTCACTTGTATTAGGCGTAATCGGAAGTATATCATTTTGAGGAATACTCTGATTTGACCGAGTGGTCATGTACTCATTATATTCTGCATTTCCTCTAGGGATCAGCATATTAAAAGAATCATTTCCCCCAGAAAACATGAGACATACTAGTGCTTTATAGTCGCCACCCAGAAGCGTCGACGAGTTCATTATGGCTGCCGCATTAGCTGCTTTTAAACTATTTAAAGTAGAAAATATCGTAGTGTACCCTAAGGCCGCACAACTGGCTTGTTTGATAAATTTTCTTCTTCCTTTATTTTGAAATTTCTTAGACATTTTATTATTTTTTGAGGTGGCTTACTTTTGGATTTTATAATCCGGAGAAATCATTAATAAATAAATAGCATTACGGACCACTTCCCACTCATCTGGAGCCATGGGCGATATCGCTTCTTTTATGTAGCCACGTGTCTCATCCGTAAGTTGTCCATGTGTGTATAATATATCTAGATAGTTTAATAGAGCTTCTGGATTTTCTACCACCCCATTAAATTGATCCGTTAAATATCCAATATCTGGATCTCCATATTCACCATGCCAGCTATACCACGGGCCGTCCCATATATTCCAAGCATAGATTTTATTTATCCCTTGTATACTAGTAGATGAATCATGGATTTTAAATTCTGGTGCTACCAGACCAGCCTCAGAAACTCCCCCTACTGGAGAATAATCCGGAGTATAAAAATTGAAAACAGAAGGTGCTGCCAGCGGAAATTGTTTTACCTGCTGGATCAGATCATATCCATTATGCCAGTATCGATTTAAAGGATTATCGATTTCTACTGATCTGGCAAACTGAATAGCGGTCACCATCGGTTCTCTGAGTCTACCGTTTTCTAGGGATTGTAATGGGGCACATTCTCTCGCCTCATCATCTAAAAGTATCGCCTTAACTACTGCTTCTAAGTCTCCTCTGACACCCTGACCATTATTATTAAAAATAGTGGCGACTCTTTCTACATAACTTGGAGAAGGATTAGATTTAATAAAGCGTTGTATTAATCTAGTCGCTAAAAAAGGACCCACGTTAGGATGATTAAAAAGATGATTTACGGTCATTTCTATATCGGTCATTCCATCTTGTCCAGCAGGAATAGTCAGACCATTAATCAATTCCTTTTCATCATTTTCATGAAAATCATCATACACCACCATCGGAACCGTCATATCTGCACCGTATATACCAAGCCCAAAGTAAGGCTCATCTGTCCAAGTAATCATATCATTAATATCTCCTGGGCCCAGACCTGTAAATACCTGAGCGAGTTCTTTTATATCATCGTTATCGTAAGTCGGAATATCATTACCGTTAGTATCTTTTTTACGACTTCCGTCAATGTTTAATTCATAAAGACCAATAGAAAATAGTTGCATGATTTCTCTTGCGTAATTTTCGTCTGGATGGATATTATTATCTAAATCTTCTTTAGGATTATTCATGTGGCTGAGGTAATATCCCATAGATGGATGTAGACTCACTTCTAAGAGTAGATCTTCAAAATTCCCAAAGGAATTCCTGACTAAAACATCATAGTAACTCGCTACGCCATCGACATGTCCACTAAGATCAGAATTCATAGAGATAACTAATAATTCGCTTAATGCAAGAGCCATTCTTTGTCTCAGCTTGTCCTCATTAGTCATATTTATAGTCCACCAGGTATAATTAAAATGTAACTGATACGGCCCGAAAACATCTTCAGGGTTTTCTCCCGCAGCTACGTGTAATTCTAAAACTTCTTGCCATATATTTTCTAGAGTTTCAGGAAAATTAGAAGGAACAAGATCTATCTGATTATCTATCCACTCTTCAAAACTATTTCCTGCAAGAGCATTTATCTCATCCATCTTATAACCTAATGTGGACTGGGCTAAAAATCGACTAGCATTCATTTTATCATAGTCCATTCCACTTCCGTTTAAGGAATTAATAGCTTCTGATCCTTCTACCTGATCACTGCTGCTTACAGTAACACCGTTAGTATGACCGGCACCGATGTAGTCTGTATAAGCCTGTGTATTACCTTCCATATAAGTAGTAAGCACGGCTATGAATAAAAGTATTTTTTTCATGTCTGTATTTATGGTTAGGTAATTTATTATGGATGTAAAACTGTAATCATCTGGCTCGTATTAAAAAGGTCAGATTGCAATGCTAATATATATTGGCCGGAAGGCAAATCAGAAACATAAATCGTCTGCTGCAACTTAGAATCATTAACCTCTATTAATTTTCTACTGATCAGTGTTCCTTTAAGATCAATGATCGTATAGACTACGTTTTCCATAACCCCTACGACCGTGAGATCTATCGTAAACTGCTGATCCGCGGGAATGGGAGATAGAGATAAATCCACATCGACTAGAGGCTCATCTGTACCGCTTATAAAACTCTCGACATCGATTTTTACTTCGCTTAACCCAAAACAGCTTCCACCGTAATTACTCACAGCTGTGATTAAAATATGCTTTGCAAAAAGGCCACCTAGATCTGGACCTTTTTCCCCTTCGTAGATAGAACTCCCTGCTGATTGCTCTAATTTATATGTTCCCCACTCTATCCATTCCACTCCGTCTAAACTATAATCGATAACAATATCCTGAGCACCTCTATTAGTAAAATCCGATTCGTTATAATTCCACAGAGTCATCTGAGACAACTCATAAGTATAATCAAAATCATATTTTACCCAGTGAGAGTCTCCTCTAAGCGCATTAGGATTAGGGCTTTCTACACAGGATAACCAGGCAGATGTGGAAGAAGTATTATGTCTATCTGGATAACACTGGGCTATCATTACAGTAGACATTAAACACAGAATGAGAAAAGAAAAAATGCTTTTCATCAATAGGGGTTTAAAGAGGTGAAGGAATTGACATAGGTAAGATAAGGGAAATTGCTAAAAAAAACGAAATAGATTTACAGATATTTAGCTCCTAATCGTTTTAGGTAACTTTGTTTACTGTAATATCGTATTGTTTAAAATCTATTTATGAAGTATTTTTTCTTTGCTACCCTGTTTTGTCTAATCGGATTTTCTTCTTTTAAAGGTCTAGAATTATACAAGCTCCAAAAAGAGCAAACCCTATTAAAGGAAGACTGGGCAGAGATCCATAAGATAAATTATGGCCTGTTTAACGTGGAGTTATGGAAGGATAAAGCGTTAGTCATTTTTGATAAAAAAATAAAAGACTTTAAGATAGATCCAAAGATGTATAAGGATGTCAACAAGCAATTAGTGACTTACTTAAATCAAATGTATACTCAGTATTTTACTTCTGGAAAACTAGTAGACGATTTTTTGGCTCAAGCCGAAAAAAAAGGAACACTGAATAAAATGTTTATTAAAATGATCAAGGGTAGTGTTAAAGACTTGATCAAAGATTTTGACTTAAGGTCGAAAATTCCTTCTATTGCCAATGAGCTTACCTCAGAAATTAAAGCCAACGAACATGTATTTAAAGGATATCTAACTAAAGAATTAAATGAGATGCTTTTTGATGATCGTGCAGTGGAATACGTAGATCCTCGCGAACCACTGTTACTAAAATATCAACAAGAGGAACTTACTACTTTAGCAAACGAGCTTACTGCACGTATCGGATCTAACGATACAAAAATTACCAATACTATAAAATGGATTTATGGACTGCTTTTATTAACGTTACTGTTTAGCACGATTTTATATAAATCTATCGGCTTACAATCTCTAGTATTAGCATTTACTCTAGTGGCTGTAGTGATGCTATTATTAGGAATAAGTTTACCGATGATCGATATCGATGCTCGACTTAATTCGTTTGAATTTTCCGTACTAGGAAGTCAGATCGATTTTGACGAACAGGTTTTATTTTATCAAAGTAAATCTATAACTGACGTCACTTCCACTCTAATAAACAGCAGAGGAATCGACATGAAAATCGTAGGAGCACTGGTCTTTTTATTTAGTATCGTGTTCCCCTTTTTCAAGCTAACGCTCTCTACTATGTATTTATTTGTAGAAAGAATACGTACAAGTAAAATAGCAAATACGGTGATTTTTATTTTGGGAAAATGGAGTATGGCTGATGTTTTTGTGGTGGCTATATTTATGGCTTACATCGGATTTTACGGAATCACATCAGCACAGCTAAATGATATCGCAGCAGACCAAGGAAGTTATACGGTAGAGACTATAAATTATTCAAAGCTATCTCCAGGTGCATTATTTTTTACCTCCTACTGTGTATTATCTATTATAACAAGTATGGTTATCGATAGGGTTAAAAAAAATAATGTGAACCAAGTAACTTGATCCACATTATTTTTAAAAAGTTAGAAACCCTTTATTAAAGGATATATTTTATAATTATGCTTTTAATTTTACTGTGCTACGGTAAAAGCAACTCTTCTATTTTTTG
>Ga0114957_1005753_pt1 | contig 10155 bp, 11 predicted proteins | sample BantaG_FD_87175 | JGI IMG/M metagenome (GOLD analysis project Ga0114957, IMG submission 87175) | Marine algal microbial communities from Bantry Bay, Ireland - BantryBay_4 metaG | ecosystem: Host-associated > Algae > Red algae > Unclassified | place: Bantry Bay, Ireland | collected 2014-11-21 | reverse complement strand
GGGGCGGGGGGGGGGGGGGGGGGGGGCGCCGCCACGCCGACGCGGCGGCCGCCGGGCGACGCGGTCGCGCGGTCGCGGGCGTGGTGCGACCGTGGGGGCCGCGGTGTCGACCGCGAGCACCGCGACGGCCATGACGCCATGGCGGGTCATGGCGTCGCGGTGCTCGCGGGCGTGGCGGTCGCGTGGCCGAAAGTTGGACCGTGGAACCATGCGTCGAATTCCGTACCACATATGGGGTGCCACATCCACTGTCAGCCATGACTAAAAATGGTAGAACTGAAGGCACGTTCGTGCAAATACCCTGGCCCAAACTTGTTTAGCTCTCTGACATGCTCTAAGTAGATACACGACGCCAACGCCTGCCACCTGGTCGAGAACACCAGACAAATGAGCCATCCGGCCGCCACTCCCGCAGTTTGTCAGTCACCTACCACCCCACGCATCGCTCTCAGTGGCGCGGTCCCACTCGCCACGTCGTGCGCCTCGCATGGACCTGTTTTCAAGCGTTCGACTGCAAATAAACGTCCTCAGAGCCGTCTGAGACCGCCGCTCGCAAAGTACCATCGACATTACTCCGTGCCACAACGCCAGAGGACCCCGTAGACGGCGCACCCCGCCTCACGACCCTTTCCATCCAGCTTCTTGCGCTATGAACATTGTCGCGAACCGTACGCGCGAGCAAGACCTCCCCATGGCGTCCAACTTGGTACGAGGCACCCGACCACCCGTACCAACGTTCCAAGTGCGAAGAAACGGTTGCGAAACTTTCAGGGGCTGCAGAGGGAGCGAGAAGGATGTCTTTTTCGGTCTCAACAAGTACTCCCGCAACGTGCACTAGCTCTCAAAGAAATTAAAAACGGTCTTCACCATGTTGGTAGATACCCTGACCTAAAGGCCAGGGAATTGACTTTCCCGGGACTGCTATGTATGACTGGCGCACTAATTAAATCTTTGACCACATCGACGAGGAGGACCTCGCTGGCCCTTTCTCGCCCTCCGCGTGCCCTTCGCGTCTCTCCGCCTCTGGCGATGCCGCACGGCGACGGCAGACGCTGCGGTACAATAGGGCCTTCCCATCATCAGAAACGTTGTACCGCCCGACGAAAAGCAAACGCGGCTGGACGAACCGAACGGACCGATTCGTCGTGCAGTCGTCAGGGGCAGCGTTCGAAGCACGAGCCCCAGACATTTGCTAGATTCGTGTGGGGACCTGGGATACCCCAGATGGAAGGCGGTGCCCTGTGCGACCTCACGGGAGCCCTTGACCCAGCGCGTCGTTCGTCCAGGACCAGGGCAGGTTGCTCTGTGGAGCCGCACAGTGCCTCTGTGCCCGCTCCAGAGCTAGAGCCAGGACCTGCTCAAAAAATGTCATGAATGGCGGCGAGGCGCGTAGTGTGTTACCCTGACAGCTCTTCCGTGGGCCAATCATAGGGCCTTGCGGTGTCCTGGAGCGAACCGCTTGTTGAGGCACTCTCTTTTTGGACTGCGCTCGCGTACTTGGGTCTGCATTGCGTTTTTTTTCGCTGCAGTACTCATCGGGAGGGCGTCCGAGACAGCAGGATACGCCATGTCTCAAGCATTCCATCCTCCCTCTCCCCCTTGCGTCACTAGTACGAGTATTAGCTGACGCGAGGTGCAGCACCGAGTTGAAGCGATGCGACTGGCTCTTGCGGAGACTGACACTCATTTCCTGGCCAATGGACGGTCGTATCCATTCTACAATGAGTGGCTCACGTCTTCACGCTCGTCGAGACTGTGCGGCGTGCCTGTCCGCCGTTTCCGAGGGATCCGTCTGCCGGTCGTGACGGCAACAGTCACTGCCGGCTCTGGGTGATGGTGGGTGGCAGTCATATGAGCAATGGTATGGCCACAGCTGTCGCTGCTCGCTCCCCCCCTTTGCTCAACGTCAGGAAGAGCGATGACGGTGGACCGGGTTCGGCGGCCGCAAGACGGCGCTTGGACGGCGAGGGCGGCGGCCACAGCGAGCCTGCGGGAAACACCACGGTGGGCGGGGACGCGCTTCCCCAGCGGCTGCGTTACGGAGGTGGCGGTGGCGGGGCCAGTTGCCTCCTTCTTAGAGGACGTCCACGTCATGTGACCCGTGGGGCGGGAGGTGGCGCGACAGATACAACCGAGCTCAGGTCGACGCTTTGGGGCTGGCTGTTGCTGAGGTGGGGTCGGCGCGCGGTCTTGCAACTCGTTCATGGTTCATTGAATATGGCCTCATACGTACTACGCAGGTAAACGCACCAAGGTCACCCTGCCCGCCTATGGGGCGTCCGTGATGCTGTTCGTTGTCCACGGAAAAAAGACGTTGGTGAAGAAGCGCTCCCGCTGCCGCTCATGTGGCGTTTCAGGTGTCGTTGTAGGGGTGCCCAGCAGCCCCCACCGCCTGCCAAGCTCCTCAAAGTCTGGAACCACGTGCTCCAACCGCATGACACGCGACAGCGGCACCAAGGCGAGAGCGGGGAACCCCGTCAGGGGGTCCATCACCCACTTGTACCGGCGGCAATTGAATCGCGACAGCACGCACGCCGGTCGATACTCAGCCAACTCGAGCCTCTGAACCACCAGCAGCTCACGGCGCACACCGCTCACGGCGCGCACCAGCAACCGAGCGAGTCCTAGCTGAGGCTCTGTGGAATCTCCAGGTGCGTGGTAGTACACGTGGTCGAACCACGGCCTACGGTACAATACGCGGGCGGCACGGACGAGCTGCGGGACGGCCTTGGCACGCCAGGGAAGCATCGCGTCAATCTTGAAGGAGTTGACGACCACCAGCTGCTGCGCGGCTGAGGCACCAAGAAGAGTCGGCAGTTGTCGGAGCCGTCCGTCATCCGCAGCCGCCACGTCCCCAACGGTGATACGGCGACCCGACACCCGGAATCGCTTCCGCTTCTCCACCGAATGGCGCCCGACGACCGACAGCTCGTTGGCGTCACGGAATCGCGGCTCAGCGACAGCACCGTCAGCTCCCGCGTCCTCGACTACGTCGAGAACTTCAATGTCCTCCTCATTGTCCTCGGCCACGGAATCTGCATCGGCCTCATCGCCCTGCCCACGATAATCGAGCTCCACCTCCGCTTCATCGTCAGCCTCCTCCCCCCCGTCCAGTGTAGAGCCTGTGGGTGTGTCGGGAGCTGCTCGGCCTGCGGTAAAAGCCATGCTAGCCCCCGCATGCCCGGCATCACCGGTCCCTGCAGGACACGCGAGACCACCGGAACCGACAGGAGCCTCCGAGGTGGTGGCCTTGTCGGCCAGGTCTGACTCAATGATATGGGACAACGTCTGCTCGCACCGAAGCATTTGGATGGTAAAGGAGGCCCCCTGCTTGTTCGTGTTGGTCCACATGATCTTGATCAGCTTGTGCAGCGCCTCGTTGACGCTTGTGTCCGCCTCGATGACGTTTCCGCGTTGGAGGAGCTCGTCAAGCAGGTGATACGCTAGGGTGTGCATCTTAGTGGTATTGACGGGGCCAAAAAGCACGCGGACGTACTTGGTGACGAACGCGTAGGCCTCGTCGGCGAGCTCCTCTGACTCTGACTGAGTCAGCGAGTGGCCCTCCTCCTTGTTGTCGCCACAGAGCTTACCCATGAGGGAAGCGGCGAGGCAGACGACCTCCACGACGGCGTCGTGCGTTGGCATCTCCCCAAACACGTCCTTGTACTCACGCTCCCTATCCGACACGATCGGCACTGGGGCATCGTCCTCCGCCTCTTCGCCGCCAGAGAGCGTGTCGTCCGTGCCAGCATCGCTGTAGAGGGCGTTAGAGGCGTCGCTCGGCTCGTCGTTTGACGTCACGCTGGCTGCGTCGTCACTGTCGACAGAGGACGACTCGGCATCCGTCTGGGCGTGCGAGCCCGGTGAGGAGACCCGTCGGCGCGTGCGTCGAAGGACAGCGGACGAGGAGCTCCGGCCGCGCTTGCGACCCAAAAAGGGCTCCGTAGAGCCGGGTAGGCGCCGAGAGACAGCCCCAGCTACCATGTGCATCAGCACAACTAGACCGTGCCTCCAAGAGCGCCCCGTGAAAGTTGACTGCTTCATGCCTGTGCCTGTCAGGTACCTGCAATGTTGTTACGCCAGAGTCGAGCTCGCACGACAGAGAAGACACAAACAAGTCGTGTCAGAATTCGAACGTAGGCCTACGACGTTGGGTGTCCGAGGAACGCCCGCACGCAGCGACAAAGACTGTGACAGAGCGCTCCCGCCGAGTTGTGACATCGACAGCAACACGAGCCAGCAGGGCCACCTGCCCTTCAAAATTGATGTCAAAAAGACGTACCCTGGTGCCACCGTCGACGCCTCGGAGAGCCGACTCATATGGCGGGCCCGCTCACTCATGGCCACAACCGTCTTCTTCCACGGCCCCCACCGCGCAAAACCGCCCTTGCAAAGAGATTTGAGCAACGCCGGGATCTTCTTGGCGAGAACGCGGATGACCCCGAGCTTCATGACCTGCGGGCCCGCTTAGAGCAAAACCAGGAGAGCGCCAGCGAGCAGTGCATGCACCAAGATATGGGTCAGAATCGGGTACGCCTCGTCCCGCCACCTGACGACGTGGCAATGTAGCCGATTTCCAACCAATGCACACGCGTCACTATCAAGCGCGCGCCGTGAAGGGAACAACCGGTCAGAAGAAAACGTACGTGAAGCATGTCGAATCCAAAGATGTCATAGAGTGCTAATGATCCTGTGCCAAGGCCGTGAACTGCCGCCAAGGCGGGCACAATGGCTACGATGGACGTTTCGGCGGCGAGTTGCTCAAGAAACGCGCGGCTGGCGCCATTCTCGCGGTGCCTGGCAGCTTGAAGTTGGAGCTCGACGTTGTCGAGCACCTCCCGGCGGCACGAATGTGAGTCGGCGCACCCCGCCCTGGCCTTTTCGACCATGCAGTGTGAGCACTGAAACTTGCAGCCGCTCAGCTTGAGCCCGAGGAGGTGGCGCTCCTCGGGCTGGTCGGCAGCGTACAAAATAATGCGAGGCACAGCGAGGACGGGTCCGATGTGCGGCAGGTCCCACACCTTTCCCTCGGCGCTTGCGGTGACGACCCCGTCAAGCAACACAGCCAAACAGCGCTGGAGAACCTCGTCGCGCAGCATGCGCACCCGGTGGATCTCGTCAGCGTCTTCGCTGTCGGCTTTGATGAATGGTATGTAGCCAACGGTCAGCCACTGCACCTTCCCCGTCACGATGTTGGGAAACCGCACCCTGATAGGGTACGCGTAGTGGGCTGCTCAACCGGGAAAAGAAGGACCGGCCAAGGACCGTAGAGATACATCGGCACTACGAAGAGGTTAATAACGAAAATGAACTGGCTGCCAGCAGATAGAAAACCACCACCTGAATGCAGTTGTTCCCGGCAGTTATCGAGCACAACGTGGTGGGCGCAAAGCAGGGTTTGAGGACCAACGCCCTCGATAAAAACAGCGGAGTGGATCGAAATCAACGTACCGTTGTTCCAGGACACGAGCGTGGCGTCGGAAAAGAGTTGGATGGCGAGCGTGAACACAGGGAGCAACTTGCCATTGTGCGTCTTGTTGGCGTGGATGTTGTCGACGCTCTCCTGCTCGGTCATGTAAAGGTCGCCGTTCAGCGAGTTCGTGCGGAGGATGGAGTTGTCCGCCGCATAGCGGCGCTTACCCCGGAGGCACAGGGACGTTGCCTTCATGAATGCGTCCAGGGCCACGATCATGACGTCGCGGCTGTAAAAATGATAGGTAGCACTTCCCGACTTAATCTCCGTCCGACGCCATTGCTGCTCATGCAGGCAGCGGTTGGCCTCGCCATTAAGAGCGGACACGAAAGCCGACGCCTTGGGGAAGGCGGACTCTACCGGGCCGTCCATGCACTCGAGCTTGTCCAGCGCCTCCTTCAGCGCGGCAATGTTCCGCCTCCGCTTGCTCGACTTCTTCTTGCGTGTACGGTTTGACGCCGCCCCGCATTCTCGAACAGCGCACCCATCCATGCCACTACCAGGCCGATGGGCATGCCCCTCGCCTGGCACCTCCCCCCGTGTCGATGGTGTCGGGTCCGCCGGCGCACCCTGCGTTGCTTTGTCCGGACCCGTGTCGTCTGACACTAGTGAAGCAAAGACGGCTGCGTCATCAGGCCGTGCCGTCGAGACAAGCATGGCGAGGGCAGCTTTCAGCGCCTGCTGGTTGTCCTTGGGCCGGCTCTTTGGCCGCACGGGTCGCCTCCGTGCGGTGGTGTTCGGTTCCCCTGTCGCAGGGTCGGTCGATGTGCTGGGACCGTCCGACGCGTGGTACGCGCCGGTGGTAGCGTCCGGCCGGTCAATGGGGTGTGGTTCGTCACCCGAAGACTCGTCCGACGGCGTCTCGCCCTCGACGACGGCACGAACCACCGATGCAGCCGCGCGCTGCATCCGCAAAGCCGCACGCTCAGCAAGCACCGTCGTGTGGTAGTAATCAGCCCGCGCCTTGGCAGATAAGCCATTGCCGCCGGCGGAGAGCGCAAACATGCGCATCGCCCTGAGCTCGTCAGTGACAAACAGGGACGGCCTCGACCCTCGCTCCGGAGGCACGACGGGCTGCGTCCGCTCCAAATCTCCGAATGCCCTGTAATACTCGTGCACCAGGGCGGGCGTACCCGTGGCACTCTGTCGACGGCGCGACAGCGTCTCGTCGTTGCCGCCCTCGAAAGCGAGCCCGCTGACGCCTTCGACGTGTGCGGCACCAATGGCTTCGTCCGTACTGGCAGCGCCAGCGTTGACATCGTGTAGGCCGTGCTCATCTTCCTCCATCCCTTCCCCGATCCGCCCGGCCGCGTTTCTTGTGGTTGATGCTGGCGTCCCATGGCAGGCTGCCAGAACACTTTGAGAAGCGCGGAAGCCTGCCCCACCACCGGTCGAAGCTCGGTGGCTTCCGACACGCTCAGCATGGTAGCGCAGTCGGTGCTGGATCATGTTGGCGCTGAACCGTACAGACTGGAAGCAGATGTCACAAACAAAAGCGTCCACTGCCGCCGTCGCATGGGTGGCATGGGTGGCGCCAACACTTTCAGCTGCACCAGCAGTAGCCGGACCCGCGGCCACGTCGTCCACCGCCGTATCACCGCCGTCGGCCACCACCCCCACATTCACGGCTGCGGCCATCGCTATGTTAGCGGCTTCGAGCGCCGTCGCCGTGGCGGCTTCCTCCGCCGCCGCATTGGCTGCTTCATCCGCCGCCGAGTTCTCCATGTCTGGCGTCGGGAGCACCCGGTAGTAGAGGGTCAAATCGTGGAGAGGGAAGGCATCAGCACGACGTTACTCGCGTGAACATCGGCCTCAACAACTCCCTAGTTGGGAGCACCTTCACTAAGGCACGTCAGACGTGTACCAGTCCTCCGGGAGACAGAGACGTCGCCGTCTCGACGGCAGTGCCCGACGGCAGCAGACGCATCCGTCACTCCAACACGGCGGCGTCAATCCGCCCCCCCCCGGCGACACAAGCGTTGAGACCGCGACGCCACAGGCCACGCCCACGAGCGCGTGCAAGATGCTCCAGGAGGGACACCGTGACGGCAGCCGGGCAATGCGAAAACCCAACACCTCTGAATGTGCAATGGGGGACGGTCGACGTGCACCCCCGTGCGCCACCGGCCGCAGCACCCCCACGGAGCGCACCACGCCACCGCGCTCGCGACCGACAAGCCACGGAGGGCGCGTTGCAGCCAACGCGCTGACGCCTCAAAGGGGCGGCTTCGCTGGCCTCCGCACCCCGGGGCGCCACACACAGGGAGACGCCATCTCCAGACACGACGCCTGCGAGCTTGCGATGGCCACGTCTTGGACGCCGCCACCGCTGTGGTCGCGTGAGTCCACAACCAACGCGTCCCACATGCCAAAGGGACGGCGTCGGCCGGCATCCGTCCGACACCACAAGCAGCAGCTCCCCAACAGCACGCACCTGGTCGCCGCGCCCGTGCCCGACACGGTCCGGAGCGGGCGTTGGAATTCACGGCGTCGGAAGCACCAAGTCGGCGGCGGCGTCGCCCCCCCCGCCACGCCCGGTGCCACAGGCTGGGAGACCCCAGGGTCAGACGCCACGCCCACGGGTGTGCGCTGGCTACCCCCCGGACGCCGCCGACGCGGCGGTCGCGTGAGCCTGCAGCCAACGAGTCCGAGACGCAAGAGGGGCGGCGTCAGCTGGCCCCTTCCCGGCACCACTGGCGGCAGCACTCCAGGAGGACGCACCGCGGCGCCACGCATACGCCCGACGCGGAGACGAGCACGCGTTGGAAGCCATCGCGTCGGACGCACCAAAAGAGCGGCGTCGTCTGCCCGTACCCTCCCCGCCCGGCGCTGCAGGCATGGAAGCGCCGACGCTGGACGCTACGCCCACGGGCGCGTGACGAGTACCCCGCGGACGCCGCCACCTCGGCGGTCACGCGAGTCGGCAACCAACGCGTCCGGGACCCCAAAGGCGCCGCGTCAACCGCCCCCCCTCCGGCTCGACCGAGCACTTGACCCCAACAGCGTGGACCACGGCGCCGCGTCCACGCCTGACACGCCACGGAGTGGGCCTTGTAATTCACGGCGTCGGAAGCACCAACAGGGCGGCGTCGTGACGATCCCCCTCCCCCCCGGCGCCACAGAATGAAAGACCCCAATGCCATAGGCCCCGCATACTAGCGTGTGATCGCCACTCCACGGATGCCGCCGCCGCAGCGGACGCGCGAATGCGCAAGAAACACGTCCGAGGCACTAATGGGGTGGCGTCGGCCGGCCTTCCTCCGGCACCGCCGGCCACAGCATCCCAATACCACGCAGCGAGCCACTGCGCAGGTGCTTGACGCCGCACAGGCGCTGTCGCATGCCCCCCCACACCACCTGCACCCAAGCCGCGCCGGCCCACGACACAACCGCGAGCAGGTACCACAATAACAGGCCGCTGCCTCCGTGTCAGCGGTACGCGTTGGAAGCAGCCGACACGTCCGGTGCAGGAATGCGGCGACGTCGACACAGCTGCCCCGGACGCGGCCGCGACACCGGCCCACTCAACACCCGCGCGTCGGCCCCCTACGCGCCACCTACCACGCCTCGGAGGCGACGGCAAACGGGCCGTCTGCCTGTGAGCGACACACCAGCAATCGTCGGAAACCCGGTGCCGGCTGACGAAAACCGGACGAGACCCAACGAACCCGAACGACACCGAATCGTTGGGATCCCGTCCGTGGCGGCGTCCGGCCAACGATTGCCCGACGTTGATGTCCTTTCGTTCTGCGGCGGGGGAGGGCTGCCTCCGGTAGCTGCGAGAGGGGGGGCTCTGAAGAAGCCTGGGAGACCCTGTGCCAGTGTCGGGTCGACCATTGCCGACTGATGAGATTATCTCAGGGGCAGCCTTGTGGGCCACTTGACGTTTCAGTTGCTGTCAGTCGGAACTCACGACCAATCATGGGCCGCCCTGTCACGAAATCAAGCAGACCACGGCACCGAAGGCACGTGGAGGAATCGGCAACGAGCCTGTGTCGTTCAGACCATAGTTCTGGCGCAACTACGGCCCCATTGCTTCGCTTCGGGCGCCCGAGGGGCCTGTACAGCGCCAGTGAAGCGCCCAGAGCTACTAGACGCAAGCTGCGCACTTAATTCCTGGACACAGTCTGGTTTAGCGTGAAAGGCACAGTGGAGAGGAGGGGGCGCCTGAAGAAGGCCAATCAGCTCCCTTCGAATGAGCTGACAAAAATCCATCGACCAATAGCACGCCCGGTTCGGCCTTCGGGCGCCGATCGACGCGGCGAGAGCGGTGCAACGGTCTTCGAAGGACGGCTCCCCCGCCAGCTGCTCGTCGACAGCCGCCTCTTGCGTCCGGCGCGCGGCCAATAGGCCGAGCGCGGCACGGCGCTCGTCCATCTCGCGGTGCGACGAGAAGTGGCGGTCGGCGGCGGCCGCCTCGGCCACCTGCTTGGCGGAGGCCTGCCAAACCGGGCGCCCTGCTTTGGCGGAAGAGGGCGGCGGGGAGGCGGTAGGCGTCGGCCGACGCGCCGCGGGGGGGGGGGGGGGGGGGGCCCCCCCGCCGGGGGCAAGGGGGGGGCCCCCCCCCCCGGGGGAAAGGGCCCCCGGGGAAAGGGGGGGGGGGTGGGGGGGGGGGGGGGGGGGGGGGGGGGGGGGGGGGGGGGTGGGGGCATCGGTGGGGTCCTACAAGAAGAGAGGAGAGG
>Ga0114957_1005751_pt1 | contig 10157 bp, 8 predicted proteins | sample BantaG_FD_87175 | JGI IMG/M metagenome (GOLD analysis project Ga0114957, IMG submission 87175) | Marine algal microbial communities from Bantry Bay, Ireland - BantryBay_4 metaG | ecosystem: Host-associated > Algae > Red algae > Unclassified | place: Bantry Bay, Ireland | collected 2014-11-21 | reverse complement strand
TCAAATTAAATGCGAACACGTGGCCCACCGACGATCATTATCAGCGCGTGCTGGCATGATTTCGATAATTTTGCGATAATTATGACGATCATTATCGCGTGATAATTATCGACCCACATCCCTGCTGCGCACCCATGTTTTTCCAAGCGCGCCGCTGAAGAGCGCCCACAGCGTCTCGAACAGCGCCTCCGGGCGGTCAGAACATCATCAGTTCAGCGACTGTTTGGGCACGAACAGCCAGAGCTTAGCAGTTCCAGCAATAATTTACGGCGTGCCCGCTTTTTTAGTGGCCTCATCATCGTGTTGGGGCCTCATGTGACAGCAAGCTGCTCAGCAGACACCTGCTTCTCGCCTCTGCGTGTTCTCTCTGCACCGGCTTTTTCGTCCATCCACCATCTTGGCTGCTCCTCTTGTCTTTCTTCATGCCGCATGGGGGCGACTCTGGCCCTTGTGGCGCCGAGGCTGGCGCCCACGGCCATGGACACGACCACGGGCACGACCACGACCACGACCACGACCATGGGGAGGACGCCGGCGGCGAGGAATGGTCTCTGTACCAACAAGTGGACCTCCCCCGCTCACGTGTCCTCAACGCCGCCCACCCCTCCACCGCCTTGGCGGCCATCCTGCGCCCGCGCCATGCGCGTACCGACACGTCCCTGCCGGTCGTGACTTCCGACGCGGACGAGCAGCTGCTCATCTGCCTGTCGTTTGTGTGCCCCGTCAAAATCAAGTCCATCTGCGTCATTGGCGGCGCTGGGTCCGGGGGGTCGGGCAACCCCGCCCATATGGCGGCGTTTGTCAACCCGCCCGAGGGCTTTGATTTTTCGGGCGCTGAGGGTGCCAAGTCGACGCAGGATTGGGAGCTGGTGCGCGACTCTGTGGCGGGGGGGGTGGAGTACCCGACCCGCTTCACGCGCTTTCAAAACGTAACCTCGCTCGCGCTCTTCATCGACCGCAACTTTGGAGCGGATGAGACGATCGTCCAGTACGTTGGGCTCAAGGGCGAGTTCACGCGCTACCGGAGGGAGGCGGTCGTGACTACCTACGAGGCACGGCCAGTGGCGGGGGACCACAAGGCCCCGGATGAGAACAAGCCGTCTATGGATTTGGCCTAGATGTGCTGCGCGCGCATTGAGTGGGACATGCGGTGTGGCTGTGTATATAGGGACGGACGAGGGGCGAGTGCTGGGTGGTGCAAGTGCTGCCTCTACTAGCGAGTTGTTTGCTTCCTGATACTGTGTCGCGAGGTGCTTGGCAGTACTGCCATGCTCTGCCGTGTGACGGTGCCTGGCTGGGGCGCTGCGATGATTGCGGTGCTTCAGCGTGGGCAGAGCCCGCTCTCCTCCTATTAGTGTCTTCTACGGTACCGTGACCTCGAACTTGGGCCTCCGCTGCCTGTTTCCATTTGGCTGACAACCAGCGTCTGCAGTACAGGGCGACCCACTGGCATACGTCTGGCCAACGATGATCGTGTGTTCAGGAGATGACGCCGCGATGCGGAGGCGTACCGATGTGGGCCCAGGCTGAGTGGGTACATGCGCAGACCTCCAAACGCCAAGCGACTGCAAACGTGGAAAATGTCCGTCCATAACCGCTTGCCCCACACCCACCCATCGACGGCCCTCCACGCAGAACGACAGCTGTCCGCCACATGAACTGACCCGCCTGTGCGTTCCCATCGCTGCCGTCCCAGAGCGCCCTCAACCATCCGTACACGCCGCCACCGTCGCAAGCCAAGCACAGCCCCGCTACCACTACGCAACATAGTGGTACACGCGCGCATTGTCTGCGTCGCGTGTGAGGAACTCCCGCTCGACAAGCGACTCAATCCGCTTCTTCACGTCCGCCGGCGGTGGTGTGAAGCGCGGTGTCAGGAGTGACGTGGCTTCTGCCACCAGCGCCGAGTGCTCCAACCGCTTCCGCGCCTTCATGATCCGTACGAGGGCGCCCTCAATCTGGGGCTTGCGGTCGTCGTCGATGCGGGAACGTGTTTCCCGCTTCTCCGCGTCCGTCTCCTTGCCGGCAGAGACGGTGAGGACCTTGAAGCGGAAGAGCTTGCTACTGAAGGCGTCGTTGAACGAGAAAACGTCCGCGTCAGCCACGGCCCGTACCCGCGGGCTCTTGTTCAGCACCTTGTGCTTCGCCAGCGACAGCGCCTGCAGTGTGCGCTTGAGCTCCCCACCGGTCAAGCCAGTGGCCGTCCCAATGTCTGTCGTCGTCAACGAGTCGGCCCGGTTGAACAAGAGCAACACGGCCGCGGCAGCAGCAGTCATGGACAGCTCGTGCAGGCGGCTGCCGCCGCCAAAGCGGCCACGTAGCTCGGCGTTGCCCATGTGGGGCAGCCACGTCAACCGGCGGCCTGTGTGCCGGGCGTCGTAAAACGCCTCCAACCGTCGCATGCAGTGCGACACCTCCGGGGCCACCACCAGCGGGGCTGATGGCGTCAGCGGCCAAGAGCCCGTTTTCAGGATGGCGACCGAGAAGTCGATACCGTGCAAACCGTCCACGCCGCCATCGTCCATGGGCGCGACAGCTTGGGACGCTGAAAGCGGCGCGACGGCCGTGCCGTTGGCGTCTACAATCTCCACGTCCGCATCACCGTTATTGGCAGCCGGAGAGGCTGCAGGTGTCACAGCGGACGCAGCGGCAACGCCCTCGCCGCCAGCACCAGCACCACTGCCCGCACGGGCCTCCGCGTGGCTCGCCCGCACAGACGCCTTAAACGCAGCCGATGTCTCCGCCGACACCTTGATATCCTTAAACATGTTTTCGAGCTTGGACGTGTAGATGTGGCCACACTCGTTCTTGAGCTTCGCAATGAACGACCGCTCCGCGTCGTCGCTGATCGCACGTGATGACAGGAGGCGCTTGGACAGGTGTTGCTTGTAGTAGCGCTCGAACGCGTCCTTCTCGTCTACAAACCGAAAGAGCGTCAGCACCGCATCAAGGCGCCCGTCAATGTCCTCCTCAGCGCGACCCTTGGTCGCCGACCGCATCAACCGGTCCACGTAAAGAGACAGATATTCAGGTGCGCGCTCGAAGGAGTTGAGGAAGCGCTCAAACGCCTCGCTTACGGCCGTCACAAAGTGGCGCTCGGGCACGGCATTGGCGTCACCGATACCGACGACACCAACGCCGACTATGCCATCGGCGTTGGCACCGACGGCGACACCGCCCGAGGACCGCGACGCAAATGCGTCTCCGACAGCGCCGCTGCTGCCGCTGGTCCCCTGTGCTGACGCTCGCCGGTCTGCCGACACGCCCGCGTTGCCCACCGCCGCCGCCGCCGCCGCCGTCAGCGCGCCCGCCGAGCCCGACAGCGAGAATGATGCAGCTAATGTGCGGTCGTACTTTTGCTTGAGCGCCAGCAGCGCCTCAACCACCACCACCGGATCCGCGTTCGGCCCGTTCGCGTCCCGCACAATGTCCGACCCCCGGTCCAACACCTCCCGTTTGAGGGTCGCACGGAGGGAGGCCGACCCGCTTGGCACGTCGCGCAGCAAGCGGAACATCAGACCGACGTCAGCATGCCGGTCATTGCGCAGCATCCACAACAAGCCTGATTGGGGCGCCGACACCAGCTCGTCCAGGTGCTTGCTTAGCAACTCGTCCTGCGTCACGGACCTCACGCGACTGCGGGTGCGAGGCTGGAGAAAGCGGTTCACCCGCGCTGTCTCCTGCTCCAGCCGCGTCGCCGCCACACGCAGGTAGTCGGCAACCGCATTCTCCGAAAGCAGCTTGCGAGCCTCGCGCGCGTAAAAGGTAGACGTCGCCTCCAGGAAGGAGTCCTCAAAGTCCACCTCATACACTGACCGCCTCTGGCCGCTGCCACCAGAGCCCTGGCCGCTGCTGCGCATGGGCGAGCTCGCGGCAGCGCCCGTGGCCGCGCCCGCCGCCCCCCCTGCAGCGGCAGCAGACGAAGCCCCGGCCACCGAGCCCGCCTTGCCCCCGTCTCCAAGCCCAATGCCCAAGCCGATGCCGTCATCGTCGTCACCAAGCTCGGCCAGCATGCTGGTCGTCGCCCGCAGAAGTGAGTCATCTACAGTTGCGCCCTGGCGCTCCGCCTCAACTGCCCCAAGCAGCGCAGCAACTAGTCGCGGCCGCACCGTTGGCGCGCGGACAACTGTGTCACGGAAGAGCGCCAAACCGAGCGCTCGCACAGAAGGCAGTCGCCGGGACACCACGTACGTGCGATCCATGTACATCAGGATATCTCGCACGGACACGAGGGAGAGAGAGAACCAGTGCCACTGGGCGCCAAGTTCGGCGAGCAGGCCTGCCGCCGGCGCGGCGGCCGCTGCGGACGCCACGCCGGCGAGGTGCGCACGAAGCGTTTCGGCCAGCCCGTTGTAGAGCATATCCCCCAGCTTGTGGAGCACCATGTTGTACGCATACCGGTAGAGCTCCTCGTAGCTCAATGAGGAGGTGTCCCGTCGGTAAATGGCCAACAGCGCCGACCGGATGGACGCCCATGTTTCCTCCGCAAAAGAATCAGCAGCGGCGGTGCGGTGCCGGAAGGGGGCGATGGTGAACTTGAGCTTTCGAGTCGACGCGGTGCCGCCCGACGACCCGCCCCCGCCAGGACCGCCTCCGCCACCAGTCGCCGCCACGGCCGCGGCGGCAGCAGCCGCCCCGCCGTGGTGACCGCCGCTGCCGCTCCCGGCACTGGCGCCCGCGCCTCCGCCGCTCCCACCCCCACCCGCCATGGCGTCACGGCGGCTACCCGACGCCACACCGCCGCGTCCGCGGCCGTCCCGCCTCCCACCAGCGGCCGCGCAAGCGCTCGGCGGCAGCGGCGGGATGCCACCAGGCGCGGCTGCCCCAGCGCCGTCCCCCTCGCTTGGCGTACGCGCACGCTTGGTGCCCGACAGGCGCATTGACAGGGACACCCGGCGTCCCGGCAGGGGGCGCCCCCGTCACAGGCCGTTCGACCTCTCCCAGGCACGTGTGCCGACGCCGACACTGACCACCCGGCGTGACGTCTACAGCGGGATAGTACAGCGGGATAGGAGAATAGACAAGGGAACAGGGGGCGCCTGACAGCGACCGCGTCCCGGCAGCCAGCGCCGCGATGGGCGTCACGCCACGGGCCACAGACGACGGCCACACCGTCAGCTATGGAGCACCCAAGCGCCACGGTTGCCCACGCAGGCAACGCAGTAGCCCCGTCCCCCTGCCACGATGCGCACCAGCAGGTCAAAGGACGGGAGCGCGAGCAGGCAAGTCTCCGCCGCTCACCACCAGTACGCAGCGCTCGGGTGGCCCTCCACTGCCGCCGCCCAGCGCGACCCCAAATGCAAGCGGTGACGCCACCCCCTACAGGCGCCGCACGGGTGCTCGCCCTATATCGGGGGGGGCGGGACCGGTGGCGGCTGGGGACGATAGCTGCTACCACCACCAAGGCCACGGGTCACGGCCCAGCACAGGCGCCCAAAGAAAAATGAGGCCCAGGCAATCGCGTCAAAAATAAAGCGACCCGCCCGGCCTAACCCCCCCACAGGACGACACTGACGCGGCTCAACCCCGACCAGCCGCCACGTACGCAACGGGCGCGATCCAGGCGCGCGGCGGTCGGCGCGAGCGAGCGCGGCGGTGGCCGCGGGGGGACAGCGAATGGTCGCGACGAGCAGGCGCGATACGGATAGGGCCGCCCTCCAACCGCTCCTGGGAGGGGGTCATGACGACTACGCTCTCCCACTCAGCCAGTGCTGGCAGCGCATGACGAAATCACAATGAGGTAGCCTGCAGGTACTTCAGGCATGACATGGTATCTCCATATCTGCCAAAGTCGACTGGTACACAAATTCGTGAACTATTTAGCACTTGACCTAACACCGAGTGCGTCCCGGGACAGCGGCCGTACTAATTGCATGCTCTCCGCCACCGCCATGACTACGGCACGTGACAACAGTATCGTGGTCGCACCGCCGCGGCCCGCACGGCGCGTCGCGGGCAGACCCGTTCTCACTCGTGCCTTCTCCAACCCTTCGTCCCCATTTCCCCTTTTCCCCCCGCCGTGCTCGTCCCGCATCTCCCCTCCCTGCTCCTCCACCATGCCCTCCTCCTTCGGGGCCGTTCAATGCCATGCATGCCGTATTTACCAGGTGCGTCCCGTCCCTCCCGCCGCCCATCCGGCCGGCCGGCCGCGCCCGCCCCGCTTCACTTGTCCCCGCTGTGGAGAATCCCAGTCCGTGCGCGCCTTTCGTTGGACAGCGCCGAAGGCAGCTGACGTGCGCGCGGCGGTGCAGGCGGCTAACGCAGCGGCGGCGGAGGCACGGGACGCTTGGGACGACGGTGGTGGTCGTGGTGGTGGAGCAGGCTGGGGAGGCGCATGTGCGAGTGGCCAGGCGTCCGATAGCGATGCAGAGGAGGAGGAGGAGGATGGCGATAAGTACGGCCGTCGTTGGGTGGAGGGAGGTGCCTGGGAGCCTGCCGGTGGCGCCGCGCGCCGCGCTACGGGAGGGGGGCTCAAGCGGACCGCCCCCAGCCAGGTGGCCCTGGCGGCCAGCCGCTGGGCGCGTTACGCGGACCCATCCGAGTTGCAGCTGCCCGACGCCAACTCTGTACGAACGGACGAGGTGGAGGACGACAAAGACGACGGGTCATTTGCTTTCCAGCTCCCGGATCGGGGCCTCGGTGGTGGCCGCCGCCGCCGTGGTGGAGACGGCAAGCGCCGACGCGTCGATCATAGTCGGAAGGTCGACGGTGGACTGCCCACGTCAGCGGCGGTTGCCGTTCAGGCGACGCGGAGAGGACGCGAGGGGAGATGGGCTGACCCTTCACTGCTAGGCGCCGACGCCGCTGCGACCAGTGACGGTCCGCCGTTGTGGACGCCTCGTCAACCTGTTGCCGCTAGTGGACCACCATCATGGGTGGTCCACGGGTCCTCTGCGGCCACCTCCTCCGGTGGTGGTGGCGGTCGGTCCCGCCCGGCTTTCAGCGGCGGGCGGTCCGCCCCCGTGGCCTCTTTTGCGGGCAGTGGCAACGCCGTCACGTCGCGGACGGCGGTAGCGTCGCGGTCAATCCGGCGAGCCGACGCGGACGGTGGGGCATTCGCACTTGGAGGGGATACGGTCGTGGAAGAGGAGACAATGTGAGGGGTGTGGGGGTGGGGGGGGTGGTGGGTGGCGAGCGGCGGTGGGAGCCACGCACGTGTATCGTACGGGTGCATATCGGTGGGTACGGTGCGGGACTATATGGGCGGCCTTCTCGAGCCCCGTGTGGTTGGGATCAGCGACCGGAGGAACTCGAGCACTTGATGCCGGCGTCTGGGTCGCGTGTCGCTGGGCATGGCGGCTGCATCACGTTTGAACTGTCTTATCCCCTGTTTTGTACAGTACACTTCCCCCTCCCCCTCGATTCCTCTCAGTCGCCTCCTGCGGCTGGTGGCCACATGCGCCCTGCGGGCGCCCCCGACCCCTCCCCAGCGTCGTCCGTGACTTCCTTTCTTTCTCGGGTCCCTACACTGTACATCCACACGGCAGTGTCGCACCCCGCCGTGCGTCGTCGCGCCAGCCACGACCGTGGCATGTGGTGGCAAAGGTTCGTTCACCGCCCTCCATCCGCCGCCGCCGCGGCCGCAAAGCGGTCGCCAACGCCCCGCGCAAACGCCCGCTGCATGGCGCGCACCCACGGTCCGCCGACGAGCGTCGGCACGCACAAGCCGCGCGAGTAGCTGATCAACTCAAACACCACCGCCGCCTCGTGTGCGGGTGCCGCCGCCGCCGCCGCCGGCACCCGCCGCCGGCGGGGCCACCACCCGCTATTCCCACTACCCCCCCCGCCGCCAGCGCCGACGCCGCTGCCGCCACTGCCGCCATCACTACCCCCGCTGTCACCGCCGCGCTCCCGTCGGAGGGACACCAGCTCCTCCCCCCGCAGCGCGTGGTCGGCCGTCGTCCCCCACACGACCGCCACCCGCGGCGTGCCGTCGGTGGCGGTTGCCGACCGCGGCGACGCCCACAGCACGCGGTTGATGTTGACGACCCAGAGGGGGAGGGGGAGCGGGCGTGCCGCCACGACGAGCGTGTCGCCCGTCGCCACGGGGCCAGACGTGGCGGGGTGGTCGGGGGAGGGGACGCACGTGGTCGCCACCCACCTCAGCTGCATGGCCGAGGCGGATGTCAGCGCGGCAGTCGCGCGACGCCATGCCTGGGGAGAAGGATAGGGAGGGGAGGGCGGTAGCGAGATGAGGAGAATGACGACGGCGTCAGACCAAGGGCGCTCCCAGCACCGACACGGACAAGTTAGCTGACAGCTGGGCAGGTCCACTCACAGGCGAGACGCTGCGTGCGAGGAAATGTCCTACTGCGCCATGAACGTCCCATTGCACCGCCGCGACTCGTTAGCACGTCGCATGAGGTGCAGCGCGCGGTTGCCAGCAGTCGCTCCCACTGCCCACCTACCCCCGACCGCCGCGGCCACTCGCCTACAGGACCCCATCCATAGCTTCTCCCCTCACCGCTTTTCAATCACCCCCAGTCTGACGCACCCCCTCCCCACGCCCAACCGTCCGCCGGTAGTAGTTGGTGGCGTAGCCTGGCGGCGCTGCCGCCCGGAAGGCCGCCTCCCGGTCGACGCCCGGCCCCGCCGCGTCGACCGCATCCGCGGCGGCGCGCGTCGCGAGGGGCACGGGCAGGGCGGACCACGGGGCGGCGGTGCTGCCAGCAGTCGCCGCCGCCGCCGCCGCCGCTGCCGCCGCCGCCGCCACGCCGGCAGACCGGCCGTCGGGCGCGCGCCAGCCAATGTGGAGGGGCGGCAGCAGCGGGGGAAGGCGCCACCGGCGCGCACGCGACGTGGCAACCGTCGACGGGGCCATGCCGCCCCCGCAATGGGGTGCGTCCGAGGCGGGAGACGGGGACGCTGCAGTGTCAGCCGGCGGGGGCGGTGGAAGGCCGGCTCACCACCCAGAGCGCACGGACGAGACAAGGAGAGGGCCCGTGGCCAGGGGCGACGGTGGGGGTCGGCGCTTGCTGCTTGCACGCGCACCTCGAGGAGCCGTGCTGTTGCGGCGGCCGCGCCGGTGTGGCCCGGCCCCCCCCTACCGGGGTCCGCCTGCTCCCTCCCCCGGCCGCGGGAGCGGTTGGCGGTGTAGGTCGGTCGCGCATCGCCTCGAGCAGGGCGGGCGTCCGTGCCGCGGCTCGCGTTCGGCCCCAAGGCGCGTCGCTCGGATGGCGCACTTCGTCGAGTCTCCAGGCCATCCCACGACCTCACGGGGGGGCCACCCGGCGACAGGCAGTTTCAGGCGCCATCACCAGCTTTTTAGACCGCCCCACGATGCGGATAGCAGATTGACCCACCCTCCCGGAATGGCGTGGCATGTGCGTGTTGCTTCCCTGCCAGCATCTTTCAGCAGGACACACGTCGCTCGTCCCACCAGGTGGTCCAGTGAGATCAATATCCGATAAATTGGACGTGCACTGCACAATAATACTTTTATCACAGAGTCTTCTCACTAATACTTGAATATGGTTTTCCCACCAGGATCGACAATTTTTTTACCACAATTTATCGACACTTGGACAAGAATCTGTCCAGTGCAGTCTGTCTCCATACTTACTCGCCCTCATTGTCGTTCAATGGCTGGCACCGTACGTGCTGCGATGAATGCCCAAGCCGCCTGCTTTTTGTTCACGCGCTCGAAGTGCTGGAAAAGCAGCCACAGACGTGCCGTATAGGCAGGTCGATCTACTTCCGATGCTATCCACTCTGCATTGCAGAGGGAGCAACCACAGTGGAGAACGACTGACGAGGCTGTGCTCACTGGTTAAAGAAAGGAATGACCGATTAACAGTTTCTTGGTACTTTCAACCCCCGTTTCAGCTTATAGCCATTTTGAGAGTCTTCCGCCCAGAACAGCACGACGTTTACGTATAGGTTGAATGTCACTTGGCGTAGTTTTCTCTGCCTGCAGTCGTGCGACTGTCGATTGTCATTTTGAGTATGACTCATGCCTCATCCCGTGCGGTGCCGCGCAACCGATTGCCCAACCCCCGTGCGCCACGGCGTACAACGCAGGGGAGTCGCTGACAGCCCCGAAGCGGCGGTGGCGGCGCGGCACTGCCCGACCTCCTCCCCTCCAAGCCGATTGGCGCGGCGGCCCCCCCCCCCCCCCCCCCCCCCCCCCCCCCCCCCCCCCCCCCCCCCGGGCGCGC
>Ga0114957_1005750_pt1 | contig 10158 bp, 5 predicted proteins | sample BantaG_FD_87175 | JGI IMG/M metagenome (GOLD analysis project Ga0114957, IMG submission 87175) | Marine algal microbial communities from Bantry Bay, Ireland - BantryBay_4 metaG | ecosystem: Host-associated > Algae > Red algae > Unclassified | place: Bantry Bay, Ireland | collected 2014-11-21 | reverse complement strand
TCATAGTTTTTGCTTTGAAAGCCGCATAAATGTTGATATTTTCAGGATTTTAAAGTGAAAAATATGGACAAAATATCCTGTCAAGAATCTGCATTTATTTAGTTCGCATTCCTTAGGAACGCTTAATAGGTTTTTATTTGTTTGACGCTGAATGTTTTATGATCGTCCATACAACTTTATTTAGAACCATTTTTTGATGATTAGAATGTAGAACGAACTGATAATCTAACTCCACTAAATGCAGGCTCTAATCGACAGATTCCTCCTGCACAAACGATTCCTTCTACCTGTTTGACATATTTCAATTCAAAGCGATTGGAGCGATGTGTATATACTACACCCAAAGTTGGATAATGAATATCGTCAGCCTCTTCGCCTTCCGCCAAATCTGATTTGTAAGGATCTACATTATACATATCTGAAATTGTAAAAATCCAATGTGGTGCTATTCCTACTTCCACTTGCGCAAAAATCCAATCACCTAAATCTCTGTTTTTAAAACCGCTCAAACCTGGAGCAGTCAACATATATTGAGTCTCAATTCTAATCGATTTTTTTCTAGAAATTTTATATAAAAATTCTGCGTAAGGAGTTATGGTTTCTAAAAGATCCACTCCTGGTTTTCCTTCGTAAATATTTTGATTATAATTTTGCCATTGAATTCCGCTAATGAGTTGCCACTTTCGTTTGTACTTATAAGTGACTTCTGTATAGATTTCTCGATACAATAAATCGTTGTCAAGTGTAGTAATATTTGAAAAATTTACCAAAAAACCCAACTTCCTTGTAGGCGAATATCTAATATCCAACTGAACAGCTTGTTCCCCTAACTCTTGAGTGGCAGGAGTATATCGAGCATTGAGTCGATAAGTATTTACCCTAGACATTGGCGGCAAAAAGTTAATCGTTCCTCTATTTTCATTTTCAAAAGGATTGATTCGAAAGGAAAAATTCTCCGTCCTTTTTCCTTCCAAAGAAATTCCGAAACCATTGCCTGCATACCCCAAAGAAGTATAAATAATATTTCCTTCTTGAAAATCAAACTTGCCTATCGTCTCCTGTCCTGCTAAATTGACATACTCCAATTGAGCATCCCAAAATGTTTCTTGAGTTTTGTAAGCTCCTTCCACGTACCAAGTAAATTTGCCCACACTCAAAGTATTATACGCAGAAAAAGCGTAAGAATTATACTTCGCTCCTGTCCGAAATCCTTCTGGGTAAAGACTCAATGAAGTTAACAATAATCCCATCGTTTCATCATCAATCGTTCGGCTCACTACTCCAAATCCTGGCGCAAGTGTAAACCGACTAGAATCTCCAACAATAAATCCATCCACACTCATTCCTTTGACAACTGACTCATATAAATCAAAAAGATTTTTTTGCCTTCCAGTAAATCCTTTGATTGTCCAATCGGGCATGATATCGTAAGTCAACCGCAATCCAACCAAAGCATTATCAATCAAAAGTGGTCGTTCCTCATAAGCACGAAAAATAATTCCACTTCCGATTTGATCATAAATATGACCAGCAGTTATTCCTAGTTTTTTCACTTTTTTATTCACAAACCAACGACCAAAACCTTGATCAGTATAACTATCTTGAGGGTTGAGTAAATTAGAATTATTAAACAGGTCAAATCGAACGCCAAAGTCAAATCCAAAATTACTGTATTTAAGGTCCAACCAAGTTTCCGCTCCAAATAATTGGTGATCGTACTGCGGAGTTCCTGTCGCTTCAATAGCTTCATCTTCTATAAAAAAATTACCGTTAGATTCGAGACTCCCAGAGAAGGATCCTTGATTGTTACTTTGCGAAAATCCCAACGTATAAAATATAAGAAGGATTAAAAGTAGTCCATTTTGTTTTGTAAGCAGCATCTGAATATATTATTTAATCTATTTGGAAAAAACTACACAATGTAGTTTTTTAAATTTTGTACAAAATTACTTTCATATATTGATTTTTTGTAAAAAGGCAACACTTAGAAATGCCATATAGGCGTTAAATCGAAGTTAAACCTAAATCAATATTAGTAGTCTCAACTTTTTTATGATAAATTTGTGTAAGCTTTTTAATTAGAAATAAAAAATTTAACCATCAAAAATAAATAAAATACAATGAAGTTAATCAATATCTTATCAGTTGTTTTTGCACTTTGTCTTTCAACTTCTTTTTTTGCACAAAACAATTTACCTAATGTAAATGTGAAAGATCTGAAAGGAAAAACAGTCAACATTCAAGATTTTGCCAAAAATGGAAAAATCACCGTGATTAGTTTCTGGGCAACTTGGTGTTCTCCTTGCAAAAAAGAATTAGATGCTATCGCAGATATTTATCCTGATTGGCAAGAAGAATATGGTGCGGAAGTAGTAGCTATTACTATTGATAATGCCAGAGCAATGGCAAAAGTGCCAGGTATGGTTGAAACGAAAAAATGGGATTATGTTATTCTTTCTGATGTGAATCAAGATTTGCAAAGAGCATTAAATTTCCAATCTGTTCCACAGACATTTTTGTTGGACCAGGAAGGAAATATTGTTTATACGCACACAGGTTATGTTTCTGGAGATGAGTATGAATTGGAAGATAAAATCAAAGCTTTGGCGGGGAAATAAGTTGAAGTTTTTTCTATAAAAAAAAGCGGATATTTTCGAGAGAGAATATTCGCTTTTTTTTATGCGGGTTTTTAGCCACAGACTTGCGCTTACTTTACTGACTTCCCCGTTGTAGTACATAGCAGGGAAGTCAGTAAAGTCAGCGCAAGTCTGTGGCTAAACCAAATTATGCTAACTCCGCCAACTCCATCCACCTCATTTCCTTCTCCTCAATTTCATTTTTCACCTCACCCAATTCGATAGAAAGTTTTTGAATCTCTTCAGAAGTCAAATTTGGATTATTAAACTGCTCGGTAATTTTTCCTCTTTTCTCTTCCAAAACTGCAATCTGTTTCTCCAAACGATTATATTCTTTTCGCTCTTCGTAAGTTAATTTTGGTTTATCCTCTTTTGGCTTTTCAATTGTTGGTTTTACAATTTTCTTTTTTCGATCTCGTTCAGCTTGACGAGATTCTTCTAGTTCTTCTTTGTACAACGCTCGGTAGTCAGAATACTGTCCATTGTAATCTCGAATTTTTCCATCACCTTCAAAAATAAAAAGGTGGTCAACTATTTTATCCATAAAAAAACGATCGTGTGTCACGACCAAAACACAACCTGGAAAGTCCATGAGAAAATCTTCCAGAATATTTAAAGTAATGATATCCAAATCATTGGTCGGCTCATCAAGAATCAAAAAATTCGGATTTTCCATCAAAACAGTCAGCAAGTGTAACCGACGCTTCTCTCCCCCACTCAACTTTGAAACGTAAACTTGCTGTTGCTTTCGATTAAAAAGAAAACGTTCCAACAAGGACTCTGCCGTCAATTTGTTTCCTTTTTCCAAAGGAATATATTCAGCGATATCCCGAATGACATCTATGATTCGTTTGTCACTTTCCAATTGAATTCCATCTTGTTTATAATGTCCAAAAACGACCGTTGTTCCAACGATAACTTTACCTGTATCAGGTCGAATCTCTTGTGTCAACATTTTTAACAAAGTAGATTTGCCTGCTCCATTCGGCCCAACGATTCCTACTTTTTCTCCTTTCTTAAATTTATAATTAAAGTCTTTTACTAAAACTAAATCATCATAACTTTTGGAAATATAATTGGCCTCTAAAATTTTACTTCCCAAGCGACTTCCTTTTACATCAATATGAATTTTATCTTTTGAAATTTTCTGAGAAGCTTTTTCTTCTATTTTATAAAAGTTATCAACTCTAGATTTGGCTTTCGTTCCCCGCGCTTTAGGTTGACGACGCATCCATTCCAATTCTTTCCCCATCAGCTTTTTTGTCTTGTCCAAAACGGCTGCTTGGTTATCCTCTCTCGCTTCTTTTGCCACTAAGAAGTCAGAGTAATTTCCTTTATATTTATAGATCACTCCTGTATCTAACTCGATAATATTATTACAAACTCTTTCCAAAAAATAACGATCATGCGTCACCATAAAAAGTGTCAAATTCGGTGATTGTAAATATTCTTCCAACCATTCAATCATATCCAAATCCAAGTGATTGGTTGGCTCATCAAGAATTAAAAATTCAGGTTCGTCAATCAAAATTTGGGCAAGCGATAATCTCTTTTTTTGTCCACCTGAGAGATGCGCTACTCGCTGTTCGAGATCTGTAATTTTTAATTTTCCTAAAATCTCTTCGATGCGAGCTTTAAAATCCCATGCTTCCAAGTCGTCCATTGCTTGCATAGCTTTTGCCATTCCATCTTCGTCTTCGTGATTAAGCATGGCTTTTTCGTACTGTCGAGTGGCTTGGATTTTTGGATTATCAGATTCGAAAACCGCTTCCATAATCGTGTGTCCATCTCGAAAAACTGGGTCTTGCAATAAGTATCCAATTCTAATATCTTTTCGATAATGAACTTTGGCATTTTCGCCTTCTGCTTTTTCCGTTCCAGCAATGACTTTGAGCAATGTAGTTTTCCCCGCTCCATTTTTGGCAACAAGTGCAATCTTTTCGCCTTTGCTCATTTGGAAGTTAACTTTATCAAATAAGACTTTGTCGCCAAAGGATTTTGAAACATTTTCGAGAGACAGGTAATTCATATATTAGACTTAATTCTGAATGGTTAATTTTGAATTTTGAATGTGGCGAAAGCTTAGTATTTACTCGATTTACAACTTCGTTTTATAAAATTCTTTACAGTAACCATTGTTTATTTGAAAATTTGATTGATTTGAAAAAACAAAAATTGGAGTTTCAAATGTTTTGCAAAAGTAATAAAATTAATAGCCTTGGAGTGATTTTTTTACAACCGACTAAAGTCAGTTGCTACGAAAGAAGCCGAAACAAAATTAATTGTTTCGGCTTCTTTTTTATAAAAATTGGATTTAGTTTTTTTTCAAAAATTAATTCATATCTCGTAGAATTGATAGTACTTCGTTTAAGTAAATATCTTTTTCTAATCCTTCCATCCAATCTTTGTTTCGAGCTTCGACACCTTCATCTTTAGTCAAAGCATCCATATCTTCAGGAAGATTTTTAACCACCATTCCTTTTACTTTTTTATCCAATACTTTTTTGAAAGCATCGCTCACTTCTTTTTGGTCTTTCTCCATCTGAGTATATTTTTCCATATTCAATGGATAAATGTCAATGTCTCTCTGAGTTTTCAACCACTTCGCATGAGTTTCGATTTGTTGGAAAGAAGGATGATTTTTAACTCGTTTTCCACTTGCTGTTCGAAGTTCATCTAATTTATCAGTTACAGAATATACATTTTGTCCATATTGAACAGGAGCGATTTCAGTATAATCCAAAGCGTGATCGTAATCTTTTTCACCTGAGTCAAAGTAAGAATATAAATCAGGGAAAACGATGTCAGATTTTACTCCATTCAATTGAACAGAACCACCATTCACTCGGTAATATTTTTGGATAGTTAATTTGATTGAACCTAAAGGTTTTACGTCTGCATATCCCATTACTGCTCGATCCAAATCTAAAAATCTTTGAACTGTTCCTTTTCCAAAAGTTGAAGTGCTTCCTACGATTACTGCTCGTCCATAATCTTGCAATGCTGCTGCTAAAATTTCAGAAGCTGATGCGCTGTACTCATTTACCATTACTACAAGTGGTCCATCATATAATACTTTTCCATCTTCATCTTCATGTACTCCTGAACGACCGATTCTTGATTTCACTTGAACGATTGGTCCTTTTTCGATGAACAAACCTGCCATGTCAACTACCTCTTCCAATGATCCACCTCCGTTATTTCTTAGATCAAGGATGATTCCATCAACATTATGTTTCTTTAATTTTTTTACTTCTTTTGCTACATCTTCTGCACAACTGTGTCCGCCATTTCTTCCAAAGTCGGCATAGAAACTTGGCAAGTTAATGTATCCCATTTTCTCTTTGCTTTTTGGAGAGGAAAGCAAAGTTGACTTTGCATAACCTTCTTCCATGATAACTACATCTCTTTCGATAGTAATCACTTCTTTCTTTCCATCTTTCTTTCTTACTGTCAATCGAACTTCTGTTCCTTTTTTACCTCTAATCATATCTACGACATCGTCGATAACCATTCCGTTAACATCTACTGGTTCATCGTCACCTTGAGCAACAGCCATAATCATATCATCTGCTTCTAATTGTTTTCCTTTCCAAGCTGGTCCACCAACAATGATAGTTACTACTCTAGTATATTCTTCTTCTGCTCGAAGTTGTGCTCCGATACCTTCTAAAGTTTTAGACATTCTGATGTCAAAATTTTCTTTGTCTCTTGGTTTGAAATAACCCGTGTGAGGATCATACACATTAGCAACTGCATTTAAGTAATTGCTTAATCTATCGACACGTTTTAATTTTCTCATTCGAGTGTACCATTTTTCGAAAACATCTAGCACTTCTTCTCTCGCTTTTTTCTCTAAGTCTGCAAAAGACTTTCCTTTTAGGTCTTCGTCTTTTCCTTCTTTTTGTGATTCTAAATCATCCGTCAGTCTAGTTAAAGTTTCTCGCTTTAAATATTTTCTCCAGTTCTCTTTTAGCTGTGCATCATTTTTTGCAAAAGGCTTTTTCTCATCTGATAAATCAATTGTTTCATCAATAGAAAAGTCAAAAGGTTTTGATAAAATCTCTTTGAAGTACCCTTCCGTTTTATTCAATCCTTTTTCGATTAGAGTCAAAGATATATCGAAAAACTCATAAGTTCCAGCATCAGCTTCATCATCTAATTGCATTTCGAATTTTCCTAATTGATTAACATCTTGTTGAGTCAACCATCGTCGGTTTCCATCAATTCGATCTATGTAAAGATCATAGACTTTTTCGGAAAAATCGTCATCTACTTTTTGTGGTTGGAAATGAAACCTATCTAAATTAGCAATGATAGATTTGATAAGAATAGCTTCTTTTTCTGTATTGTTAGCTGGAATATAAAATGCTCCAAAAACTAATGCGACAAGAATTAATGAGAAGAAAATGGGACCTCTGAATTTCATATTGTGAAGTTTTTAATATTTACTTATTTCGATAATATAACTAAAAGACAATACTTATTTTAGGAAATTGCATTTAGTGGCTAAATATAGGTTAAATTCCTAATAAACTAAGGCTATAACCTTGCCAATCGATTGTTTTAACGAAACTATAACGAAGTAAACGTGGCGAGAATTATCTTCAAGTTTACTTCTTTATTTATTTTATAAACAGACTAAAGTTGAAATTGTTTTTTACAAAAATAACAACGCCCTATTTGACGAATCAAATAGGGCGTTGCCACATATTTTTACTTTATTTAAAGAATAATTAATTCTTTAATAAGTGAATTCTTAAATAAATGGCGCAATTACCAAAGCAACTACTGACATCAATTTCAATAAAATATTCAATGATGGACCAGAAGTATCTTTAAAAGGATCACCAACCGTATCACCTACTACAGTTGCCTTATGAGGCTCAGAACCTTTGTAGTACATTTTACCATTAATTTTAACTCCTTCTTCAAACATTTTTTTAGCATTATCCCAAGCACCACCTGCGTTTGATTGGAAAATTGCCATCAAAACTCCACAGACCGTTACCCCTGCTAATAATCCACCTAGCATTTCTGCTCCTCCTAAAAATCCAACTAAAACTGGAGAAATTACTGCTAATAAACCAGGCAACATCATTTCTCGAATGGATGCTTTAGTTGAAATTTCAACACATTTATCATATTCTGGTTTTCCGTCAGCTGCATCAAAAACTTTACGATCAGCTGCACTCCAGTCTTTCATTTCTTTTCCTTCATTTTTCTTCATCATTGCCAAAGCTGCTTTTAATTCAGGAATTTCCTTGAATTGTCTACGCACTTCGGTAATCATATCCATCGCAGCTCTTCCTACTGCATTCATAGATAAAGAAGAAAATAAAAATGGTAACATTCCTCCTACAAATAATGAAGCCATGACAGTTGGATTGGTAATATCAATTCCATACAATTCAGCTCCTACATGATTTACATTATATGATGTAATAAATGCTGCGAATAATGCTAAAGAGGTCAAGGCCGCTGAACCAATGGCAAATCCTTTTCCGATTGCCGCAGTTGTATTTCCTACTGCATCTAATTTATCAGTTCTTTCACGCACTTCTTTTGGTAACTCAGCCATTTCAGCAATACCACCTGCATTATCCGAAACTGGTCCGTATGCATCTACTGCTAACTGAATACCTGTATTCGAAAGCATTCCTACCGCAGCAATGGCAATACCATAAAGTCCTGCAAAGTGATGTGCTCCGATAATCGCAACAGCCAATATTAAAATTGGAATCGCTGTTGATTGCATCCCTACTCCAAGACCAGCTATAATGTTAGTTGCAGCACCTGTTAAAGATTGGTCTACAATAGATTGTACTGGCTTAGTACCTGTACCTGTATAAAATTCAGTTACCATACCAATAAATAAACCTCCTGCTAAACCAAAAAGTACCGCATAGAATACGCCCATTGAGGTATAACTCATTACCACTTCTTTCCCATGCATATAAGATGCTACATCCCAAGTTTCTGGAAGCATCCATTTTACAATAAAAAACGTAGCTGCCAACATCAAACCTGCAGAAACAAACTCTCCCATGTTCAATGCTTTTTGTGGATCACCACCTTCTTTTACTTTTACGAAAAATGTTCCAATGATAGAAGTTACAATTCCTACACAGGCTAAAACCAATGGTAATAAAACTGCATTTAATCCTCCAAAGTCATTATCACTCATATATCCTGCTGTACCTATAAATGCAGCTCCTAATACCATTGTACCAATAATAGAACCTACATAAGATTCAAAAAGGTCAGCCCCCATTCCCGCAACATCTCCTACATTATCTCCTACATTATCAGCAATAGTTGCTGGATTCAATGGATGATCTTCAGGAATACCCGCTTCCACTTTTCCAACTAAATCTGCTCCTACATCTGCTGCTTTGGTATAAATACCTCCACCTACACGAGCAAATAATGCAATAGATGATGCTCCAAAAGAGAATCCAGTCAAAACTGTAATGACTCGATTTACATTAGCAGCAGAATCTATCCCAAATTGATTACTATAAATAATAAATAAAATTCCTAATCCTAAAACTCCTAATCCAACAACTCCCATTCCCATCACAGCTCCACCTGCAAAAGCTACTTCTAATGCTTTTCCTAAACTAGTTCGTGCTGCATTAGTTGTTCGAACATTTGCTTTGGTCGCTACTTTCATTCCGATATATCCTGCCAAAGCTGAACAAATCGCTCCTAACACAAATGATACTGCTACCATTGGATGAGAGTTAGGTGTATTACCTGTGACTCCCAATAAAATTGCTACTGCAACTACAAAAATTGCTAATACTTTGTACTCGGCTTTTAAGAACGCCATGGCACCATCTTCGATGTTTTTGGCGATTCGACCCATCTTTTCGGTACCTATCTCTTGACTTGAAACCCAAGAAGATTTCCAGAATGTGTAAAGCAATGCCAATACACCGAAAGCTGGAATTGCATAAATAATCGTACTACCCATAATCTCGTTGATTTTTTAATTGTTTTGTTAAAATAATAAAAGGGAATGACTCCAGTCATACCCTCCCTCATTTATGGTTTAAATCACAATGTTTGTTTTCAAAAAATCTAATCCAATCAAAATGTAATTGTATTGTTATGATTTATATTTTGACTAAAATATAAATCAGGCTTTTTTGAGAACTCAACTAGTATTCTTACCTGAGGTTTTTCGTTCAAAGGCTAAAGTAGCGATATTTTTACATTTTGTCATAAATTTTAAATGTGTATTTACAACAATATCAAGGTGTTGTATGGAAAAATATATTCAAAACGAATATTTCTTTTCCTAAAGGGTTTTTGGTTAAAATTTAAAAAAGGGATTTTACTTGTGTCCCCGATTCACGAAATGACTTCGAAGTCACCTTGTGAATAATTTACAGTTAAGTTCATGTTCACAATTATTCATAGTTATTTTGGATTCTTTTTTCATCATATTTCATAAAAAATCCTCGATGTAACACAGGCTATATCTACGTTTTTTTATTTTATCTGATAAAAAAAT
>Ga0114957_1005747_pt1 | contig 10162 bp, 6 predicted proteins | sample BantaG_FD_87175 | JGI IMG/M metagenome (GOLD analysis project Ga0114957, IMG submission 87175) | Marine algal microbial communities from Bantry Bay, Ireland - BantryBay_4 metaG | ecosystem: Host-associated > Algae > Red algae > Unclassified | place: Bantry Bay, Ireland | collected 2014-11-21 | reverse complement strand
GGGGCGCGCCGCCCCGGGGGGGGGGCGGGGGGGGGGGCGGCCCGCGGGCGTCGTGAACAAACCCCCCCCCCCCGCCCCCGGGGCCCCCGAGTGGGCCAAACCTGGGGGGGGGGGGGGGGGGGGGAGCGCCGCTGCCGGGTGACGCCCATTGGCCGGCGGCAAGCGGCGCCGCCACCGCGGCGGCCGCCAGGCAGGCGGCCGCCAGGCGGCGGGCGCTGGTGGCGGCGCGTCGGTAGCGCTCCATCGTCGTAGCCGCCACCGTCGCCCGGCTGGCGGCAGGTAGGCGAGAGGGTCGGCAGGCAGCGGCAGCGGCCAACGTATCAACCGTGGCCGCCGCAGTGGTCAAAGCTGTGCCAGTGCCAACGGCAGTGATAGTGCCTGCGGTGGCCTTGCGTTGGCGGCCGCTGGGTCGGGGGTCGGGCGCGCCCAAGCGCGGTGGCCGCCACTCTGCGCCTGCCTCTGGGTCGCCGGCGTCGGACAGGCGGTGGGCCAACCTCGGGCGGCAGCCGCGGCAGTCGGAGCGGCAGCGACGGCGTTGCGTCGACGGCTGGTTGCGGCGGCAGACGGCGGGGCGGGCGTTCAACCGCGGCGGCGACGGGCGCGCCGGAAAAGCGCGGCGGCGGCGGCCACACGGCGACGCACGTCGTCAGTGGCAACGGCGCCCGCTGCGGACCGCGCATCTGATGACGTGCGCGCGGCGGCGACGCGCGCCCCGCAGCGAGCGGGGCTCGACCCCGCACCGCGCGCGCGCGCGCGGGGACGGCGCCGGCGGCTGACCCGTTGCCGGGCGGGCGCCCCACCGCCACCGCCGCCGGCCGGCCGGCGCGGCGGCGCAGGCGTCGGCGGTGACAGGGATCCGCCCCCCCTCCCCCCCACGCGGTCCGACGCCGGGCGGCAAGGCGCGGTGGGAGATCCCACCGGCGCACGCGTGGCGCCGCGCTGCGCCTCCCCGCGCGCCGCCACGGCGGCACGCGAGGGATGGTTGTCCCAACCGCCGGCGGCCCCGATCGCCGGCGGCTGGGAGCCCGCCGCCATCGTACGGTGCACGGCTCTCCACCTGCAAAGCCCGCGTCGTGCTCCACAAACCAGGATGATAAGTTCGCATCCCTCTGCATACAGTTCAAGTTCAGCTATGATCGCTCACAATTTTGATGAAATTCGATTACTAGCTTCAGATCGTCTTTTCACTGGACGCATGAACATATGTACACTTGACAAGGGCCGCCCACATTGTTGGCCAGTTACAATGCTTGAGAGTAAACCATCTTGCGATGGATCCCTGCCTGCGGCCGTCGGTGAGCTTGTGAGGTGGCACCAACCTCAGCGTCGACACTTGATTGTCACATAAGTTCAATTATCAAGAGGTCGGATCCGATTAAATGCATTCTTCCAAACTTTCAACTACTCTGGTCGACACATTACGTTATGTCAGAACGCTCTGTTGCTCGAGTGGATAGAGCTCGTCTGATCTCGATGTTTGGTCAACCAAACCAACTGCTGCTGACTGACCTGCCGTCTCCGCCCCATGCACCATGCTGGTAGGCTTCAGCCACCAGGACACACATCTCAAGAAAATCCGTTATTTTCCGTCCGGCGCCCACGTTAGGCGCATCAGAGCTCGCAGAACCACCTGAGAAGGGAACGCAGCGCTAGGGACCTTCCCCGGTGCGTCCACAATGGCTATCCAGCCCCTGCCGAGCACCGACGGCACGTGCCCCTTGACCCCCATTTTTCCATAGTGGCTTCGCCTGCTGCCCGTGTCAAGCGGCAACAGGATTGCAGGGAGGGTGGCCCGCCGCCCGTCGCCACAACCATCGTCGGCAAAGAAGCCCCCCGACCCCCCTTCCAGGCCAACCCGACGACCAACGGTCATGCCGTGCGGGGGCGTCAGACTGCAAATGGTGCGGCGAGGCCGCCGTCACGCAACGGGGGCGGTGGCTGCGGTACGGCCGGCGGGGACGCGCCGCGTGGAAGCCGGGCACCCGTCACCCAAGCGCACCGCCCGCACCGGCCGGCGGCTGACACCTCTGCCGCGCGGCGGTGGGTGCCCTGCAACGGGATGGGGCACGCTACCACAACCGGACCCGCCCGAGGCAGCCCGCTTGATATCGACGCGCAAACGTGCCTGCGGTGCTCGTGCGGTGTCAGGTCTGAGACCAACACGTCTATCGGTGCGCCTTTTCGCCATTCTGCGACGGCGGATCGCGAAGGGCATCTCTATTGGTGCGCCTTTTCACCATTTTCTTCGCCATTACGCCATCGACTTCGCAATTTATTCACAGATGCCGAGAAGGATAGCGCAAGATACGCTCTTCGCCAAATCCGTGGGCCAATGGCATGGTGAGCTGATCAATATCTGGTGCCCACCAGGATTGGAGTTGTCATGGGCCCCACCCCTCAACCTCCCTGTACAGGAACTTACTACATTGCAATGCGATCTCTTGTGCTGGAAGGCTCGTCTACGTCAATTCAGGAGGCATGGGCCATTGAAGGGAGTGATGGGGCTGCACTTGTGGATATCGGGAAAGAGTTAACCGAATGACATGCTCTTCGCTATCGCCAAACAATATAGCGACATGGCAATAGCGCAATAAAGCACGGCTAGACTTGCTCTAACGGCGGTGGCGGGTGGTGGCGGCGGGTGCGGCCCTCAGCTGCGCTGGGGCCCGTGGCGATGGCGGTGGGAGCGGCGGTTGGCATGGAAGGGCTGCGAGGCGGCCTGTGGCTGCACGTTCGCCACGCCACTGTTGACGGGCCCGGCCCACCAGGCAGCTCTTCTGGACGGTTCAAGCGTGCAGTGCCGCTGCGCGGTGCGAGGAACTGGATCAGTGCGCAGGCCGGCAAGTGCTCGCAGTTGGCCATCACCAAAACAGCTAGTAAGAAGGCGCGATGCAGGAGTCCGAGGACTCACGTCCAGCCTATTCAGTGAGTAAGCACTTACGAGCATGGTCGTGAAGGGAATGGGCCCCACAGTCTGTGGACGGCAATCTCCCGCAACATGCGGGGGCCACTGGAGTATCGTGCCTTGTCGCACAATAATTAAAGGTCCCACACTCACCTACCTAAATGACTACTTCCACATGAAAACTAATCCTGTTCCTACTTGAGGGCATCGGACTCTGTTCGTACTGCATGTGTCCAACAGCATCCCAACCAGAAACAGTCGAATTTCTGGACGCAAGGGCACAAACCGACGGAACATGGAGTTTTGGAACGTTGCTGGAGACACCGTTCCGCAGAATCGGCATGACAACGATGCTATGCCGTAGAGCGCCTCGTCGTTGCGCAGCTGCACTCTCGTCGCCGCTGCGCAGGTCGCATTCGTCCGTGCTGCCAGACAGGAATCGCCACGTGGCCGCCGCCGCGATGGCGGCGGCGGCGGCGGTGAGGGCGCGGTGAGTGCCGGCCACCGCGTTGAGCTCTCCCCGCCTGCCTCTTCTCTACCGAGGGCGGATGGCCATGACCGCCGCGGGTGCGCCCGCTGCGCCATGGCCAGACGCTCGTCACGCATGCCCTCTACTCACCCGTGCCGGAAGACGCTGGGTGATTTGTCGGCCGTTGTGGGTGCCGCCGCCGCTGCCGGTGTGGCTAAAGGGTAGCGGCCGCCGGCCCATCGCTGGAGCGTCACAGGATGCGTTGCAGGCGTCTGAGGGGCGGGGGGGGGATGGGGGCTCCCCCACGATGGCCAGTTGTCCGGGGCACCGTGACGTGGCCACACCCCTCCCCTCCCTCTGTCGGCGGTCGTCGCTGACGTTCCCGTGCAGACCGTGCGGGGAGGGGGGCCCAGGGGGTGTCGAGGCATTACGGCTTGGACGGCGGCTCAACCGCGCCCGACTCGCATGCGTTGGTGCCTCCCAGCACCGCCATCGTCCCGACGTGCCAGCTGCCATAACACGAGCAGCATGGATGGGGGCGGAAGCGCGCAGCGGCGGCGCCGGTGGACATGGTCAAATTTCCATTGGGCCTCTGCTTTTGCGGCGTTCAAGTCTGACGCGGACGCCGCCGAGAGGGGTGCGTGGGAGGTGGGCATCAGCAGGTAGGCCATATTGCCGACGACGCGTTCGCGGGGGTCCGTCGTCGACAGTATCCATCCGAGTTGTCACAGCACTCCTCCGCTTGCACTGATGGAGGTGTGCAACACTGTTGTCCCCCACGCAATGGTGGTGCAGTCGTAGTGGGCAGAGAAGGGGGTAGTCGATATGACGGCGACGGCGGTGGTGGTCGAGGTCGTCGAGGCGAAGGATGCGCTGGTGATGCCGCGGCTTGGGATGTTGGGGTAGCCTGCTCGTGGTCTGGGCGACGCCGAAGGCTCCGCTGGCACAGGCAGAGGGAGACTGAGCGCGTTACCGGCCCGTTCCTCGGATTGCGGCGTGACGGGCCTGTACGGCAGACAGTATGCCGCCGCCGTCTATCCGCCCGCCCCGCTCGGTGCCGGCCTGCCGGTTCAGCTGGGCAGTGAGAGAGGCGGCCAAGTCCACCGAGGCGGGCGGTGGAGGTAGGCACGAGTCTGCCGTTTGGTTCTTCACCCAATTCCAGTCTCTGTGGTGCGAGCGCGGGAGCAAGAGAGTGGAGCGCCGGGCCGTGTCTCATCCGCACCTTGCGCTCGCGAGGTGGCCATCTGGCGTCCGACTCTGCGGTGGGGGCATTGGGGCCACATCTCCGAGGCGGGCAGACGGCAGCTGCAGGCCAGATCTGGCAGACGAGCAAGTAGGGCTCCCAGAGCCGCGGCAGCGGCCGCGGGTGTCGAATTGCCTTCGTGGAGAAAAGAGACCGAATGGTCTTACAGCCGATGGGCGTTTCCGCCGGATGCACGTACACCATCCATATTTGGTTGCCAGCACGACCGTTGGTCCCGCCCGGGGGACGGCTGACCTTCCTCTGTGCAACTCTGAGGTGGGTGCCACCTGGCGTCAGCCCTCCTCTTTTTTACATGCGAAAAAAAACTGGCCAGAACAAAAAGACGCAGACGGCACGCGGCCCAAATGCCCAAACGAGTGCGACCGACACGGCGGGCAGGCAGGGTTCTGAGCCGGGGGTGTTGGCTGGCCCGGGCCAACCGGTCGAAGTGGCCTTGCGTGTGGGAAATTGGCCATTGGGGCGGCCTCCCCTGCGCGCCCGGCCTCGCGCCACTGACCTGTGCGTGGTGGCCTTCGCGGCGACCCCCCCAGCGCGCACACAGCCGGCGGCAGCACACCCCGCGCGGCCACGTGCCGTTGTACTCGCGGTGTACGGCGCCGGGGGTGGCCACCGTTCGCGCCCGCCCGGTCGTCCCCTCCGACTGTTGCCTGTGCGGCGACACCCAGTGCGCCCCTCCCGTCCCCCCCCGCCCCCTCCCCTCGCCCTCGCCGTCGACCACCCGCACCCCGGCCACGTGGTCTCTGCGACGACCATCTCCCCCCGCGGTGTTCCATCCGTCGGTCGGTTTGCGCGCCGCGCGCGCCGTCGTTGCACCTCCCCGCCACCGGCACGCGCGTGCGCGGGGCCCCCTCTCACCGCCGTTGACCTGCCTTCAGTCTCCGGTGGAGACGGCGTTTGTCTCCCTTGTTGTTGCCGTCGTTGGTGGCCATCCGGCCTTGGACGCTACCGGCTGCACTGCCAGCCTTCCGTCGACGCAGATCGGCCGGCGTCGGTGCCGCATTTCTCAAGGGGCCGTCCTGCCAGGCAGCGGGGTGCGTAGCACGCCGTGCTGCACGTCGGTCGCCGTTTAGTTTGTGGCCTGCGTGCGTTACCGTTTGGCGACCCCCGCTATCGTCTTTGCCCGTCGCTCCGTGCGCGCGCACGCGCGTGCACCCGCGCACACAGTAGCTGTAAGGACGGAGGTGCCATCTCACCGGTGGGTGGGAACTTGTGGCCCGGCTTGGTGACGACGCAGGGGCGCATTCCGTACGCGTGCGGTTGCTCGCCGTAGGAGGGGCGTTGACCGCCGGTGGTGGTGGGCGCCGCCGGCGGTTCGCCGGCTGGGGTGTGCGCGGCGGGGGCTTGTGGCCCGCTCTTTGATCTACATACCTGGGGGCTCCCACCTCTGTGGCCTGCCAATTTCGGCGCACGACGTCCCTGACGAGTGCGTTGTTGGCAACCGTGCCGGTGCTGCCGCACCTACCGCCGTGCGTTTCGACCGTGCCAGCGCCGCGTCGTGGGGTGGGTGACTTGAGCTCTACCCGCTTTAGGTGGATGCGCAGGCCACTGGTGTTGCTGAGGAACGGACGGTGAGCCGCTGGCACGCGCGGTGTCCCCCTTTGTCGTGTGTGGCGTGTGCGCGCTGATCGCTGTGGACGTTGCCGGCCCGTCAAGTGGGAGCTGTGATTGGCCGGTGATCTCTGTGGCGTTGGTACCTCGTGGCGCGACGGTGTCGGCCGGTCCCTCGCAATGGCCAACATGGGCTCGGATCTGCGTGTTGGCGGAAAGTGGCGGCTCGGTCGCAAGATTGGGAGCGGCTCGTTTGGGGATATCTACTTGGGCACCAACGTGACGACCAACGAGGAAGTGGCCATCAAGCTCGAGTCGGCCAAGAGCAAGCACCCCCAGCTGCTGTATGAGTCGAAGATCTACCGCTACCTCAACGTGTCTCCAACTGGCCAAGCAGTGGTGGGCATCCCCAAGGTGCGCTGGTTTGGTATCGAGGGTGACTACAACGTCATGGCCATCGACTTGCTCGGCCCGAGCCTAGAGGACCTCTTCAACTTCTGCCATCGCAAGTTCTCCCTGAAGACGGTGCTTATGCTTGCGGACCAAATGATCCAGCGGTTAGAGTACCTGCACTCCCGGTCCTTCCTCCACCGGGACATCAAGCCCGACAACTTCTTGATGGGCCTCGGCGACGAAGCCAACGTCGTCCACCTGATCGACTTTGGTCTCGCGAAGAAGTACCGCGACCACAAGACGTACGCTCACATCCCGTACCGTGAGAACAAGAACCTGACGGGCACGGCTCGATACGCGTCCATCAACACGCACCTGGGCATCGAGCAGTGCCGACGGGACGACATGGAGTCGCTCGGCTTTGTGCTCATGTACTTCAACCGGGGTTCCCTGCCGTGGCAAGGGTTGCGTGCGGCCACCAAAAAGCAAAAGTACCAGAAGATCTCGGACAAGAAGGTATCGACGCCGGTGGAGGTGCTGTGCAAGAACGCGCCGCTGGAGTTTTCGGCCTACATCAACTACTGTCGCACCATCAAGTTCTCCGAGAAGCCCGACTACGCCTACCTCCGACGACTGTTCAGGGACTTGTACGTCAGGGAAGGGTACCGCGACGACAACGTCTTTGACTGGACGCTGCTCAAGAACGACAATGGGAACCCATCTAGCGGTAGCAACGGCGGCGTTTCGGGTGGCGTGGCCGGTGTATCGGCGGGCGCGCAACAGGCGGCAGCACCGGCGGCCGCGGACGCGGCGCTCTCCCCGCAACGGCAAGGATACCACGCGGCACAGCAATCCGGGATGGGTCTACACGCCTCCGGTGCGGCCGTCGGGGCGGGCGTGGCGGGCAACCGTGTCAGCGGCGAGGCGCGGGACGCGGGTGGTCGCAGGGAGGCGGGCTCTGCGTCGGGACAGCAGCAGCGCCAGAGTCGGGTGCGGATTCCCTCACTCGGACGGCGCTAGGCGCCTGCCTTGTTTCCCCTCCCCTGCATTTGCGTGTGTGTGTGCGGCACGAGTGTGTACGAGTTCGTGAGTGTACTGTTGCCTGAGGGTGCGTGTGTGGCGGGCTGCCTGTGCAGCGACGGGCGTTTTTTGTGGTGGGTCGGCTGGGCGCCTGCGTGGCGGTGCCGCGGCGCGCGACGGGTCGCGTGCGCGGGTGTGACGCTCCTTGAGCGTGCGGATGTTTTCAGACGCACGCCTGCAGGCGTGTGTACCGTTTCTGCGTTTGTTTTCGCTTGCATGAGGTGTGTCCTCTTCGCTCAGTGTTTGTTTTTTGTCTTGTTTCTTCTCTTCATCTTTCCCGCCTTGATACAGCCAGGTGCGGGGTGTGCCAGCAGAGGCAGGTACAGCGCTCTCGTTCCTGCCACGGCACGCGCTTCTTGTGCTGTTGTTTGACGCCCCCGTTAAAGCCAGATAGCGACTCACGCCGACGTCAGCTGTGGGCACCGATCAATCACCGGCGCCTGTGCAGGTACATGTAAGTGGGGGCCTGTCAGCGAACGTGGCCATGCCTAGCAGTCTACGAATGCGAGGCTGGGTTTTGTGCCTCCTGGCCACACCAGGACCGAGCACGCTTTGCCGCCAAGGCCCCATGTCTCGATTAGGCAGGTGCACCCCCACAGCCCAGAAGCGGAATCACACTCGGCCTCCTGCCATCGACCCGCACACGCGGCGACGCGAGCGCCTCTTCCATGCTTAACGTGTGCACGCCCTGAGGACGAGGTCTACCGAGCAGCACTGGCGTACAGCTGCAAGAGCTGGTCTGCCCCCGACACGAAGCAACTGTGCGCGAAGGCAGACAAAAAACACAAATGGGCACCACCACGAGGTACAGTACAGCTCGACCAGACAAAAAAAACCGGAGAATACCACATCACACGAGGGAGCCGAAGGAGGACAAGAAGCACCAGCAACCGGGGAAAAAGCCGGCGCGCGAGCCTAACAAAAACCTACACACAAGAGGGCCCACAGCGGGTGTGGCAGTACGGCCACCCCCCCAGTGGTGGCGCGCCCACCACGCCCCACCGCCCGCGTCCGACCGTGCGCGGCACTTAGACCGTGGCGGGCTGCTTTGCCACCGAGGCCGCCAGCTTCTCCTTGGTGATCCTTTGTGTTTCCGCCTCCATCTTGCGAATGTCCTCAATGGTGAGTCCGTGCCACTCGTCGATCCAGCAAAACAGCTTGCGGTGGTACTGCAGGAAGGGCAGCCGCATGCCATAGTACTGGCCCCACTGCTCCACCTTTGTCTGTACGCCAAACACCTTGAAGCGGAACTGCACGACCTTGTACGCACACATGATCGGGTCGACGGTCTTTTCCCAGCCCGGCCGCAGCTTACCCCGGCCCGTCTTTTGGGACACAAACGTGGTGGGGTCCTCGCCGGGCACAATCTTGTTGGGCAGGTCCGTCGCAATGTTGATGACGTCGACGCTGCGGGCGGCCAGGTCCGCCTTGGACAAGTTGACCGCATTTTGCTGCTCGCCCCGGTCAGACGAGTGCATCGTCTCGACCGACAGGTGGAGCTTGTCGCCGAGCCACGCGTTGGAGTAGTGCGTCTTGCAGTGGGGGAAGGAGTTCCACGAGCGCTCGACTAGCCGCATCGAGTCGGCCGGCAGCAGCGCGGCAATAAAGCGGGGGACTCTGCTCTTGAGGTGGAAAATCTTCTCCGTGTACTGGCCGCCAGGTTGCCCGTTCTTCCCCTCAAAGGGCTCATTCTTCACAATTTCAATGCCCTCCCCAACCTCCTGGCCGGTCTCCTCCTCGGAGGACTTGGCGACCATGTACAGTTGAGCGAGGTGATACTGCACAGGGGGGCGCGGGGCATGGCGACAAGAGACCACAAGAGGACACCCAACCAGCAAAGACGTAGACACAGGGCGCAACACCGCAGCCAACACCAACGGGAACGGCACACCTGACGCGGTGGTCAGAGACGGGAACGAGGCCCAAAAAACGGCCGTCGCGGTGGCGGGCCGCCAAACCACACGGCGCACCAGCAACAAGGGCCAAACAGCGCCGACCATACATCCACCACGACCGCCAGACACGGACCGATAACGCGCGCAGTGGGGGCACCCCCGCAAACCACACGGCGGCGCACCCAACGTACCTCGTCTGGTGTCAGCGGCAGGAGCAGGCGGTACTCCTTGGTCAGCATCGTGGCGGCAGCCCCGCGGCAGCGCCCACCCCAAACCCCAACCGCGTCGTGCACGACCGGCGCCTGCGGCTCGCCCCCCGCCGCCGCGCAAGCGCCAACGGGCGGGACACGCCGAGCACGCGGCACGCCCCCGCCGTCGCAAACGAGCCGCGCGACGGGTGTCGCGACGCGGGCGGGCGGTCGTCACTCACCCCACGCCCCACCGCTCGTCGGCGCACCCACCCCCGCCGACGGCACGCGCGCACGGGCGGCGCTCCGCTGCGCGTCGACGGACAGCGGTGGGGCGGGGCGTGCGCGCTCGCCCGCAGGGCAACGGCAAAGCGCAACACCCGCTGTGTCTGCTGGTGATGCGGGCGGGGGGGGGGGCGT
>Ga0114957_1005746_pt1 | contig 10163 bp, 11 predicted proteins | sample BantaG_FD_87175 | JGI IMG/M metagenome (GOLD analysis project Ga0114957, IMG submission 87175) | Marine algal microbial communities from Bantry Bay, Ireland - BantryBay_4 metaG | ecosystem: Host-associated > Algae > Red algae > Unclassified | place: Bantry Bay, Ireland | collected 2014-11-21 | reverse complement strand
GGGGGGGGGGGGGGGGGGGGGGGGGGGGGGGGGGGGGGGGGGGGGGGGGGGGGGGGGGGGGGGGGGGGGGGGGGGGGGGGAATTGCAGCACGGAGGGCCGCGCGACGAGTGCGCGGACGAGGATGCAGTGGGTGCGTGACGGGTGTTTGGGAGGAGGGGCTCCGAGGGGCGCTGCCCCCTCGCGTATATAACACGCTCCCCGCGACCGGCCAGAACCGAGGGATGGTGCCAATGCGTGCCCGCGCTTTTGGCGGCCAAAACGGTGATATTCTTCCACGCGCGGGGCGAGAAGAGTAGGAACGGCACGGGCAGAGAGTGGTCTTTGGAGGTCCCGTTCAGTGGCGGGAACCGCCACAGGGCGCGAAAAAAAGGCGCCCCAGGGTGACTTCTTCGCTTGGCAAGATGCACCACGGCTGCCCGAAGGGTATAGGGATTGCGTTGAGCTCATTTCCGTAGTTTTAATATACCTTAAACGTCTGAAAGCACTCGAAAACAGACACTGAAAATGAGGATCAAATGAGCAGAAAAGTATCAAATGAGTCCCCCGGCAGAATAGAAACTAGTGCGTAATTTTTTCACCACCGCGCCCTTGTCTAAGACAGGGCGGCAGCTCCGCATCACACGCAGGCATGATGCTAGCGTAGCGGCGATCTTGAAGTGCCTAAGGGCACGGCACAAAAACCTTGTCACTGTAGGCTTTCGCGTCCCGCCGGGCAACCCGAAGTCGGGCACCCGGCCGAGGCGTTTTTCGAGGCATTGATGTCCTCGGCCGGATCTTTGGTCGCGTCATCCTCGGCGTCGCCGTCCGCTATCGCGTGCACGCCGACGGGCGGTTGGTGACGTTCGCGAGGGCGATACGATTCGTCACACTGTGCAGCGAAGTGCTCCGGCTTCTTACAGCTGTAACAGATGTCGACCCGGCTGGATTGCGGGGAAGCGGTCATAGGGGGCGGCGGCGTGCGTACCGGGGTGAGCGTTCGTTCCATCGTCTTCCGCTGGTCCTGTGTCGCGTCAGTGACTTTGATCGCCGTTGGGCTGGTCTTTTTGAGCTTCAGGCGCAGCTTGTTGGTGCTATCCCAGTACAGCTGCGAGGTGGCAATCGTCTCTGATAGAGTTCGATCCGGTAACCGGTCATTCAAGACCCAGACGTGCGCTTGCACCAAGTCGGAAAGGCCCGTCATGGTGACGTCCTTAACGTCTTGGATGTTGAACAAACAGTTCAGCAGATCGCACTGCGTTTCCACACGGTGACCAAAGGCCGTGGGCGCCTCGTTGTCTTGTTGCTTCATCATGATGATGTCTTGGTAGGTGTTAGGCATTGATGCGTGTGTCGCGTACTTCGGAAGAAGCCAGTTGACGGCATCCCCGTATGTACGGACGGTGTACCGCTTTCGTCTGAGGGTGCTTTTTAGCGCACCAGAGAATGCCATCTTGGCATTGCCGGCTAGTCGGAAGACCATGAGCGGAAGAGCCTGACGGTGAGTCGGTCCGGCCGCGTCGCACGAGCGGCGGAAGGTCGTTAAGAACGTAAAGTTGCCCAGGGGTAGGGCTCTGGTGAACGGCTGTTGCCCGTGGAATGCTTCGTTCAACCGTTTGGTGAGAAAGTGAGACCGTTGTGCCTTTTTAGGCGTGTACGTCAGTTGACGTCTGAGAAAGAAAATTAGTCCTATATTCGAGGAGGGACTTGAAGCGGCTGTTAGCCGGGCGGATCACCTTGATCCTGTCGGCTTTCTTGAGACGCTCCTTCCAATTGATAGGGATCGGTAAGCGCTTGAGCGCTGTCGCGTCCGACTCGCTTGAGCTGGCGCTCGGCGAGGACCCACTTGTGGGCGACGACGGGCATTGTGGCCCGTGGCCATCATCCGAGGAGCACGTGTCCGTCACGTTGGAGTTGACGTCGTCAGACGACGTCGGGTTCGACCCAGAGGCAGAATCATTGGAAGATGAGAAGGGCACGGCGTTAGCCACATCGTCCTTGCGGACGGACTTGCCTCTCATCACCTTTTCCTTCTTCATAACAGTCTTGGTCGTGTCGCCCGACTGACGGCGAGACTTAGCCACCCGGCGTTCCTCCTCGTGGGATTCAACTTTGTGCAGGGCCTCGACGTTGCCTACCAGCTTGTCATTGGCTCGCGCCAGAGACTCTTTAGTCTGGTCTTGGGCCGTCAGGCGTCGTTGAAGTGCTTCAACGGCCGCCTTCATGTTCACCACCGCCTGCAACTGCTCGGAGGCAGCTTGATCCACAGGGATGGGAGGAGTTGGAGCACCGTCCGTTGGGGCGTCGGAAGCGGCAGGAGTGCCTTGTCCCCCGCCGGGGAGAAGAGGGAGGGGGGGAGGGCAGGTACGCAGGGGACGTGAGGGGTCGCGGTGCGGCAGTGGGGTGGCGGTGCGGGGTGAATAGGTCACAATGTGCATTGACGAAGGGGCAGCGACGTACAAGAGGCGCGATATATCATTGGGGGGGCACGGAGGTGGGGAAAGGGGCGCGCGGAAAGCAGGGAGGCGGGCAGTGAGGCAAAAAGAAGCGGTGAGGGGGGCGGGGGGGGCGGCGTAACGGCGCTACCATAAGCTCAGACAGCTGGGAGCATGCCACCACCCACCAGGAACGCCGCTGGGGGCCTGCGCGTGGCGTGGTCGACCATTGCGCCGGTTCTGTAAGAGGCCGCTGCAAGATGAGAATGCTCTACGAATGTGCAGATACTCGCGCCAAGACCCTGCTTATTATCGAGCCAGCATGCCCACGAGTTCCCCAGAGACTAAAAAGACGCTGCTGAGTCCGTTTCTGTTGTCAGAATGAGCACCAGAGGCCTAGAAGAACAAGAGAAGCGGTTTAAAAAACCCGCATCATTTGATGCAAATCGCATCGAATGATGCGGTCACTACAGTCGGGTGACATAATCGTTCGTCCACTTTGCGTGTCAATCTCAGAAATTTAATTTGTCACTCGATCCTCCATCCCCTGTAGGCCGTTGGCGCAGGCAGCGGTTCCGACCTTGCCGACACAGTCTTCACCCCCCTCTCCCCATCACCACCAAAAGACCGTCTCCAACGCACGAAAACGTTTTTGGTCAACCCATTCAACCGGCTATCCCTTCTCGACTTCCTTCAGCTCAATACTTGGTTCCGAATCCCTTGGAGGCGACGACAGCTTGCACTCCGTGAGGCATCAACTGTATGTGGGAGGTAACGAACGAGGCTGGAATGGCGTCCCACTCCTCGCACAGCGCCTTTCACAGCTCGTCCAAGTTCTTGGGGGACATCGTGCGAGAGCGGAGGCGGCCGTCAAGCTCGTTCCAGGCGTTCTCGATTGGGTTGAGGTCCGGACTTTGTCCCATCCAAGGCATGGGCTTGAGCTCCAGCGCGACCTTTGCAGCCATACTCATTTTGGAGGCGTGACAAGGTGCCAGGTCCTCCTGCAGCCACGCCGCGTCCGGGGCACCGTAGTTGGTTACGATGTAGTTAAACACGTCCTCGGCCAGCACCTCCTCGTACTGGACGGATTTCATGGATCCGATAACTCTGCGGAGTGGGGTGCGGCCATGGGCCGAGAAGCCTGCCCAAACTATGGGGCTCTGTCGCCCGCTATTAAAAGACAGACGCAGACACGACGGCTGGAAGCGCTCCCCGACCGACTGCCACACGTGCGCGTGGCTTGTGCGCTTGACCTCGAAGGACGACTCGTCTGTGAAGAAAACGTCGTTCCAATCCTCGTCCCAATGGCAGTGCTCCTTGGCCCAAGCCACGCGCTTGACCTTGTTGACATCTGATATTCAGGGCTTGGTGGCCGGCGTGGTGGACATAAAGTTGAGCTTGTGCATCGCCCGCTGCACCGTGTGGGGCCTGACGAGCCTCGCCCGAGAAGCGTTGAGCTGCCGCGTAATCTCCTCAACGGAAGAAGCGCGGTTGACCTTGACTGTACGGGCAAGGGAGTGGATGTCCCTGGAGGAGAGAAGGGGGGGGCGGCCCCAACGCCGCACCTTGGCCGCCCCGGCGCCGCCCCGCACGAACCTAGCGAAGTACGCAACAGTGCTCTTCTTGACGTCGACGGCCTTCGCAATGGTGCCGTTGCTGTTGTTTTTTGACGCCGTCTTCTCAATGGTAGACACTTGATTGGGGGTCAGGGAGATGCGGCGACGAGGTGCCATGGTGCCGGTGACTTGCATTTTTTTTCTCGCCAGCCTGGTTGCAGCGGGCGGCAATTTTATACCAACCTGGAGTAGCAGACTGAGACGGCGCTTCACATCCAGAATGTGCCGTGATGACCTCCCAGCGCGTGATTTTCGCGAGATATATCGAAGTCCCGCTCTGCAACAGCGTCAAATGCAGGGTGGACAAACGGTTTTGTCCATCGATTGTACAATAGACACCAGCCTGTGTGGGCCAATTGTTAACCAATTTCATAAATGTCGACCACATTCGAGTCCCCTCCTCCAGACGCTGAGGGACGATTCCACCCCCCGTCGTTGTGCTGTTCAGCATACGTATATATACCAAGTCGACCCATGACGACGACGACATAGATAAGAGCACCGCTCCGGACATGTACCAAAGTAGTAGTGTGCGCTGCCGATTTTATGAGAAAAAATGACGCCCAGAGCCTAAAGAGCACGCACGAAGCACACTTTCTTATGTTTGTTTTGTATTTCTCTGGAACGTCGAAGGGCGCCATAGGAGCCCCTGCAAGCCACCCCCGCTCCAGAGTATTGACTGCGGTGGTGCAATGACAGTGATTGATTGGTGCAGGTCGCCCGATGTCATGAACCCAATGCCGTCATTGGCCCAGAAGGCTGATCGACAGTATCGGCTACATCTCCACCGTCAGACTCACTTTTTCTGCTCATAGGTCATGGCCATGGCAGGCGCTGACAAAGAAAAAAGCATGACAGTGTTCGTCTCTCTCTCAGCAGTTTCCCAGTGTGCTTTGTTTCTCTCAGGGCGCACCGATGCACCAGCTTTGAGAAAAAATGGTTGACATTGGCGCAGACTACCTATAGCGGCCGCCTTCGCGGAGGCGGCAGCTATCGTGTCACTGTGCGCTGGCCACCGGGCCCCCATACTGTACCATGCACGCGCCTGTCTTTTCACTTCGAATGTGGCGGGCAGTTGGAATTGTGAAAGCTGAAAACAATTGCTACTCTGAGCAGATATGGGTCTATTCGGTGTGTCTTTGTGATGCTCAAACAGCATAGGGAATGTTATTGGCTGATGCTATGATATGTACTGGAAAGTAGTGCTTTTACTTAAAATTTGTCCTGGGCAATGGCAGCCGCCCACGTGGCCGATGACAAAGCGCTCGCCTGGCGGCCTCCCGACTTCTGCGCTGGTGACTGTACAGCCGTTCTCTCAAAAACCTTGCACGCAAACTGTTGCACCACTCTGACAAATCGGCCTCTGCGACCCCATGAAGGCCGATTTGTCAGAGTGGTGCAGCAGTTGGCGTGCGAGGTTTTTGAGAGAACGGCTGTATCCACGGCGGCCGTTTGTCCACGCTCTGCTTTGCTTTTTCCCTGTTCACAAGCGGCCTATTTCTTCGCCTCTGCCCCCGTTGGGTTCTGCGCGTTTTATTAGCAGCAGGTACCTCTCGCCTCTTTTGGTCTCCGTTGCGTTGTCTGCCGCATCCGGCTGTTTCTCGTGGGTCTACCCAGTGGCCGCCAACACCGCTACCGCATCCACCTCCGCCGCCATGTCGTACATGCTGCCGCACCTCCACTCGGGGTACGCGGTTGACCAGGCCATCCTCGCTGAGGAAGACCGCGTCGTCGTTATCCGCTTTGGCTCCGACTCGGACCCCGCGTGTATGCTCTTCGACGAGACGCTCTACAAGGCGGCCGAACCCATCAAGAATTTTGGCGTCGTCTACCTCGTCGACACCAAGGAGGTGCCTGACTTTAACAGCATGTATGAGCTGGTCGACGCGGTTAGCGTCATGTTCTTCTTCCGCAACAAGCACATTATGGTGGACGCGGGGACGGGCAACAACAATAAGATCAACTGGCCGATGCGTGACGCGGGGGAGTTCATCGACATTGTCGAGGTTGTCTATCGCGGCGCCCGCAAGGGCCGCGGCCTGGTCGTCAGCCCGCGGGACTACTCAACCAAGTACCGTTATTAGGGCGGCAGCCGCTGTGTCGCTTCAAGCCGCGTATGGCGGGCGCAACCATTTTTGACAGATACAGTTCTCTGTGGTCGTGGTGGTTGCCCCTCCGCCGTACGGAGAGCTGCCTGTGTTTGAGGGTATCGGTAGGGTCGCTACCTTGAGGGAAGCGTCCGACAAGCGCGGGAGGTTGGCGGCCACTTTAGGTCGTGCGTGGCGCGGTGAGGTTGCGCCCGTCTGCTGCGACCGCGCCATGGGGCCCTCTGGTGCCGCCCGACCTGGTAGTTTGCATACCTGTCCTAACGGCCCGACTGCTCTTTCTCCTCATCTTGCCTCGAGGATTCTGGTGGTTGGGAGTTCCGGGTGTTCCGGGGCTGCGTCGAGGTTATGGGCCGGTCCCCTTTGTGTGTGTGCGAGTTTGCGTGTGTGGCTTGCGTTGCGTTGCTGAGCGTCTTGTGATTAAACGGTTCTCTTGTGTACACTATGTGTCGTATCGCAGTGGTGGGAGCATTGCTGCTCGGTTGATCAATTAGTACTCGTCTGCAGTCTTGGTGACTTCGTGCCATGCAGAACACTTCTTCAGCACCAGGTAAAATGCTGAGTACAGCTTGCGTGGAACCCGCCGCGTAAAGCATGTCGCGCAGCTCTTCAGCCAAGAGCGAGACAAAGCGGGGTCCTACCCAACATGCGCACATTGTGCGACGGCCCCATCAAGGGCCTCGAGGCAATGAAAAAGATGGCAAGGGCCGAAAAATGGATCGGCAAGGAAAAGAGAAGAAAGCAGTAGCCAGATACTTCTTTATGCTAGTGTACAGGAGAGGACACCAGGCGTAGAAGGAAAAAGCAAACAACTCAGGATAGAATTCGACCTTGAGGCATCAACACTATGGCCAACTCACGCCCGCGCCACCGCAGGGATAGACGGCGGTGGCAACAGGGCAGTGACGGCAACGTGGACGCCTCGGTCGGCTCCCCCACGAGGGTTGGTGTACGCCACAGGTGCGCCGCACGGGGGATCAACAAAATGCAGGCACACACAAGAGAAACACAAGACGTGAAAAGATGCGGGAGAGGAACGTGGTCGCGCTCAACGCATTGTGGAACGCACACGCCAGTGCTTGCCGCAGATAGGTACGGCGGCAACACGAAGGCAGTGGCGACAACAAGGTCGGCGCGAGGCTGCGAAGGCGCAGCAGTCCCTTGACATGAAAGAAGCGAGACGGAGGGGCGGCGGGGACGGTAGGTCTCAACGCCGGGGTTGACGGCAGGCTCTCCACGCTTGATGGCGTACGGGACCCCGCACCGCAGCAAACGTACACGAATGCGGTGGCAGAGGCGACGCAGCAACAGCAGGGGCCGACGGGACCGTCCACCCAGAGATCCAAAACAAAAAGACAACAAGCGGATCAGGTCGCACCGATAGGCGCAGGTGCGGCAGCACGCTCCGGCAGTGCACACGCGGGCGATACTGCCAGCTCGTGACGTGTACTCACGCCAGCCGCAAGCCCTGGAGCCTAGTGCAGGCCGCCACTCGCCTTGGCCGCCCCGAAAGCATTGCCAACCAAGTTGGCAACGTCGTGCGCGAGACCGACCACCGACGCGTCGTACGGGCGCTTGCCCGTATCAAAGAACGCAGCCACCGCCGCGACGCGCCCACAAAGCAGCACGGGTACTGCGAGGCACATGGAGAGCTTTGAGTTGGCGGCGTACTCGGCGCGAATGAACGCGTGCGGGTCCGAGAGCATCGGCAGCCACTCCGGCCGCATGGAGCAGTAGACGCGGCCGGGCATGCCAACCCGCGGGGGGACTACGCACGACGCCGTGGCATCACGGAACGCCTCGATCGCACGGGTAGTGTTCTCCTCGGCCGCGGCGGCAGCCGCCAGCGCATCCGAAGAAATGGACGGGGACGAGGCGACGGCGGCGCTGGCACCCGACGAGCCCGCCTGGGCGCTGGAGCTAGCGCCGCCGGTTGGTGCGCCGAGGCCCACCGAGAGTTCGTCCGTCTGCCCAGCCGTCGGCACGGGCGCAGGGAGCACCAGCGCCATGGAGCGAGTCAGAACAATCGAGTCGCCCGAAGGCAGAGACAGCGAGGCGTTGGCGCCAGCCTTCTTGGCCGCCGCCATGCCATCAGCCTTGGTCGGTTGTGGAAGCCACAGCTCCGCGTACCGGAACCGCTTCTGTACCGCAATCAGGTGCAGGTACGGCCGCAGCGCCTCGGGAAGTGTTCTAGAGGATGCCACCACAGTGTCCACCCATGCAGCCAGATTGGCACGCGTTGAAAGCGCGAGCTCCGCCTCGAGCTGATTCTTCCGGGCCTGAATCCGCTTGTACATGTGGATGGTATAATCCAGTATCTGCGCCTTGTGCTTGACCTGGAAGCTGTCGGGGTGGGGGGGAAGCAGCGTCAGCAGCTCGTCGAACTTCGTGTTGACCTTGGCGCGGCACTTGCGCGTGTGCGAGTTGTGCACGTCCTTGCGCATGCCACGCACGCCTGCCTCGGTCGACACCACCGACGTGGTCGCCGTCGTGCCGACCGTCCCAGACTGCGGCGCCACCGACATTGAGTCGCTGTCATCTCCGGCCGTACTGCCATCCTCATCCCCGCCACGAGCAGCCGCGGACGCAGCCGCCGCCGCCGCTGAAGCCGCCACACGCGCCGCCGCTGCCGCCGACCGCTTGGACGCCGCCGCCGTCATACCGCGGGGTGTTGCGCCCGCTTTGGGCTTCGCAATGCCCCCCGGCGATCCCGCCGTGCTCGGACCCGATAACTTGTTCGAAGAAGAGCTCTTGCGCACAGGAGGGGGCTTCGTGCGCTTGGCACCACCCGTGGCCGCACCCGCGGCCGGTGGCGTCGGCGACCGCAGCGGCGGTTTGCGAACCGACGCGGGAGAGCGCGGTGGTGCTGCTGGCGTCGCAAGCGTCCGCTTCCCCAAAGCACCTCCCAACAACGGCACCGGCACCTGCTGCTGCTGCTCATCGCCCCCGTACGTGGTGGTGGGGCTCGAGCTCAAAAGCTCAAGTGCGTCCGAGGCCTTGCCGCCAGACTCATCAGTGTTCTCGCTACCGCCATACGACGGCGCACTACCACCGCTCACCATGCCCGGTGCGCCAAGGCGGTAGGGAGCCGCCGCCTGCGCAGCAGCGGCGGAGGCCATGTCAAAGCCCGCCGCTGGCGGGCCACCCGCGTGGGCGAGGTGGCCCCCGGCCCCAACGTGGGTTGGCACATGGATGGGCGCCGAAGGCACGGCCAGCGACTCGGACGGGGACAGGTACATCGAGCCCAGCTCAAGGTCACCGTCCAAAAACGGAAGCAGCTCCTCGTTCTGCAGGTCCGCGCCCATCATGGTGCCGACCTCGGTCGACGACGCCCCGTGGGGCGTCCCCCCGCCGTCGCCCCCCCCCGTAGGAACACTGTCGCCCACAGCAACCGGCTGCGGTGCGATAGCGTGGGACGTGCCGTGGAGGCCCTCAAAAAAGTTCAGCACGTCCATGGCCGCCGCTGCGTCGTTGTGGTCGCCTCACGCCCCCCTCCCCTGTGTCCGCATGCACAAATGGTGAGGTCCAGTGGTGGTACGACCACCCCCACGCACCAACGCAACGACTACGTGGGTGCCCTCAAGGTGGATCACCACCAGTCGGCAGTGGGGCGCGGCCGGACCACGCCCCGGCCGGCGGGGCGGAGCCGGATGGAGGTGGTCGGAACACGCACGCACACAATGCACACGGAACAAGCTCGGAGGGGGGCGCGGAGGCGGCCGCAGTGCGATTGCCGACTCCGTCGTCGTGTCCACGTTGAACGTGGGTTGCGGTGTGAGGGAGACGGTGTGACGATGCCGTGCAGAACGGTGCACATCACACCGCGCGCACGTGCGCGGAGAAGGCGCGTTCGGAGGGTCCGGTCACCACACTGCGCCGAGCAAATGTGCCAGAGCTCCCAGCGAGGGGGGGGGGGTGGGCGCCAGGCAACCGACCCTCCCTGTGGGGGCCTTCAATGGGGGGCCCCCCAGGACCACTGGACCATGCCCTTCGACCCCTCGTGGCCCGCGTCCACGGGGGGGCGTTTCCT
>Ga0114957_1005744_pt1 | contig 10165 bp, 8 predicted proteins | sample BantaG_FD_87175 | JGI IMG/M metagenome (GOLD analysis project Ga0114957, IMG submission 87175) | Marine algal microbial communities from Bantry Bay, Ireland - BantryBay_4 metaG | ecosystem: Host-associated > Algae > Red algae > Unclassified | place: Bantry Bay, Ireland | collected 2014-11-21 | reverse complement strand
GCCCACGACGGCGACCCCGGACCCACGGTGGTTTAATACAAACAACGGCACTGGTCGATCGACCATCCGATCAAGCGATCGTAATGAGTGCCGGCAGACAGATAAGACAGGCAAGCAAACTAATAAACAATAAAATATAAACAATGCGGAAGTAACCCCCCAAAGGGCTTGCCACAAGCCGAGTCACACAAATCCGTGGATTCAGCCAGTCAAGGGGGCTACTCGTGGCTAATTGCCAATTGGGAGCAGAGATATGCTACACGCACGGTTGCGAAGATACGCTCGCACCTGGAGAGGGGGAGGAGGGGGGAGCAAACGAAAATCAAGCAAGCCAGCAAAGACGAACAGTGAACAAATGTCAACACCAGCGAGTGTAGACTGGGTACACGTACATGTCTCCCGCCTCGACGCAAGGTGCAAAAGACGGCACGGGACCAATTCGCATCGAGCGCGACCACAGCAAACGGTCAAGTCAACTTACACGAAACGAGACGTTGGCAAAGTGGCCGAACAGGCAGCGGATGACACGAGAGGTATTATTGGGACCGGACCATGACACCATTAGAGGTGTCCCGCCGACCTCCTCAATGACGCTGGCCAACGCCTCAAGCATGGCGAGCCGACCGCAGGAGTCAGCGATGAAGGTTTCATTGCGCAGCAGCTCTGAGCACTCCTCCGTCGACAACTTAAGGACACGGCGAGCAGAAGATGCCAAGCGCGAGGTCCAGCTACCCATGCCCTTCAATGTGTGCGTGTGCTTGCAGAAGGCAGCCACGGCGGTGGACGTCAGCGATGAGTTGAGGTGGCCCATGACGCGCTTGATGTATTGGTACCCGACGACGAGCGCCATGCCCTTGGCCGGTTTGCGCACGGGAAGCATCAGCTTCTGCTGGAGCTTGATTGCAGTCTCGTCCTCAGAGAGATGCAGGGTGCTGGCCGCGACGCGCAGCAGGCTGGCGTTGACCTTCGCCGTCGACGGGTAGACGTCGTCAGAGCAGCGAGCGGTACGGATCTCCTCCAGCAGCCCCTCGAGATAGCGCTCCTGAGAGTGTACAATGACGTGCAAATAGTGTCCAGGCTCAAAGCGCAGACCACAGTGATCACAGTAAACTGTCAGAGTCCGTCGAAAAGCAACGGCGGGGGACAACCCCGCAGCGTCAAGAAAAACGGAGAGAAGCGTCACACGCCAAGAAAACGCACCTTAATGTCGTTGATGAGCGAAGGCGGCATCTCACCAGATGCGCCACGTTCCGCAGATCCGTCGCCAGCCGTAGGAAGACGCTCAGCAAGAGCAGAGATGACCTTCTCCAGCCCTGCGACGCGTTCCATCAGTGCCCCGTTACCGGACTCGGAGCCGTCGACGGCGGCAGAAATCCCGTCCATTTGACGCAGCACAGACGCCGACTGCGACTTCACGACAACGAGCTCGACGCGATAGCGCGTGAGCTCCCGGTTAATGGAAGAGAAGCCAGCTCTAACAGCATCGTAAACATCACGGGAAGACAAAGAGGCCGGCTCATCTTCAGCACGATGCACGGCCGCCCCAATGGCGGCACCCGCTGCAGCGGCGGTCTCACCGCGAACGACCCGGGAGCTGCTAGTACGACGACGCTTCCCCGATAAAGGACGAGCAGACCGAGGTGATCCCCGAGGAGCAAGCGAGGGAGACGCCGGAGGAGTGACGTACGCGAGAACCAAGTCGTCGTCGTTCATGTCGTCGCTGCTCTCGTCCGCGGGCAGCGACGGCGGCGGCACCTGACCCTGCGACTGAGGCGTCGGAGGAATAATGGGCGACGGCGGCTGTGACGTCCGTACACCCACGCGCCGCGGCGAAGAAGCCATGTTGACACCCGCGGCTGGCGGGCCGCGAGGGGTGACCGAGCCAGCTTGTGGCGACCTAGCACGCGCGTGGGAAGGCTGTCCGGCCTGCACTTGAGCACCTTGCGCCGCTGTAAGAACGGCCTCGGCACCTGGAACCCAGCAGGCGGCCGGAAACAGCCTCAGGTTGCGGCATCGGGCCGCGAGAAGCTCGGCCAGCGTGTCTGCCGGATTCCCTACCCCGCGGACCGTAGGAGCGTCAGCGGGGGAACCATCGTCGATGTCCCTCTCAGACGCGGCTCGCTTGCGGAAGTGGGAGGGCGAAGACAGTCCTCCACCCGTCCCGGCAAGACCGGACGCTGCAGCCGGGCCCGCACCCGCGCCTGACGCCAGCCCGGTTTGACCGGCATTCATGGCCGCGTGTCTGGAGGACACGCCGCTGCCACCAGCTTTCGATGCACCACCGGCAACCGCAGCGGTCGTAACCGCGTTGCGCAAAAACGATGGCGACGGCTGCAGCGAAGTGCCCGAAAAAAGCGGGTAGCTACGCCCCTGCATCGCGACAGCACCACGCGACAGCATTGGGCCTGGAGCCACTTGAAAATCGTCCGCACCGACGGCATTGCCCAGCGACGCACCAGAGCACCCGGCAGTACTGGAGGCTGCCTCCACGCAACTGTGAACGTCGCCGCTAGTGCCGCCTACCGCGACGAAATCGTCGCCGGGAGCACCTTCACCGTCAGTGTAGTCGTTACGCTCGTCGTCACCGTCCTCATCACCGTCGTCATAACCGTCCGAATCGCCGGCAGTGCCCGCCGAGCCAACCGGGGGCGGCGTCGGGGGATCCGCATACATGTGCGGGACGTAGGGCGGGGCACACATGACGGCTGCGCTGCGCACGAAGCAGCGCGGTTGACGACGAGGCAAACTCGAAGGGCGGGGATCACGGGGAAGCAACGAGCGCTGTGCGGGAGGCATCTCCATAGTGCGGGGCACCGTGTACGCCATCGGCGCGTGGTTTCCCGTGCGCGAGCGTCCCGACAGGTCCTCAACAGAGTCCAGATTCGGCGCTGCCGGAGCCACAGAGGGCCCATCATAGCGCGGGCGGCTGAAGGAGGAAGTCACCATACGGGGTGCGTGCCGAGGAGGCCAAGGCATCTGCAGCTGGTTGTCACGGTCATGATAAATGGCCGCCACGACGGCCTCGTGGGTACGGTTGGCGGCACCATCCCGGCCTGCACCTCAGCACGGGCCGCTACAGCCGCCTCCCTGAGCGTCGTCCCTCGGACGCTCGGCGCATGAGGAGCCACAGACGCCCCGGCTCCCGCAACAGAAGCTCCAAGCGCCCCCCCAGCGACCGCCGACGCACGAGCGGCTTCCGACTCTTCGTTCTTGACCTCGACCTGTTGCTCGTACAGCACCTCCCCGAGAAGGCCATCAAACTTGCGTGTCGGCTGCAGTCGGCCACCGTCCGACGGGCCACCGACACACGCAGAAGTCAGCTTAGCCACCGTGGCTGGGTCGTCGACATCGATGGGCTGCTCGACGGTGAGCCCTTTCGAGCGGCGCGAGACGTTGGCCGACGATCCGTTGTCCTCAGCGGTTGACCCGGCAGCGACAGGCGGTAGCGCATCCACGTCAATGATGTCCTCCTTCACGGCATGAGTAGGCGACGGCGGCTTCACAGCGCCGGCCCCGACCCGACCAGGGCCGGGTGGGGGCGCCATCACCGCAGACGGCTTCGAAAGAAACCAGGAGAAGGGGGGGGTTGGGGGGAGAGGAAGGAAGGTGGTGTGGTCGTGAAGGGCCGCGACACGGACGAGGACTCGGTGTGTGTCGACGGGGGAAAGCGGTTGTGGGGCGGTCGGGGCCGGCCGTCCGCCGGGACCTACAGGCAGCGGAGTCAGATTATATACTCTTCCCATCAGCAGGCGGGAGGAGGTCGGCAGCTGCCCGAACCAGTTAAAGCGAGCTTGCGGACCAGCTGCCGCGTACCACCACAAAGGAGCCTGCACACCCATCATCGCCGGCAGGACGCGAGCACCCATCGATTGTCGGGACCGCAGTGGCCAGCCACCCAGCCCCCCGCACCGCCTGTCACCGGTGACCACACTCTCACGCCCTTCCCGTACCTCGCTGCTTGCCACCACGACAAGAATGTTGTCAGTGGGCACCAACCGTGACTCGGCTCTGGCGCCGGTTGCGTACGCCAGACGATGGCTCACACGGTACCACACGCACCCAGCGACAGTCCGGCGTAAGCTCACGACCAAGAGCGCATCGTCTGTTCTGCTTCCAACTGGTGGCCGGTGGCCAGCGTGGATGGTCAGGGGCATGGGACCCCCGGGTGGAACCTTTTGCAGGCGCATCACCAGACACAACTCGAAGCGCGGAGGTCGTGCCGCTGGTACCTGGCACCGAGCGGTTGCCCGCCCGCGGGGTCAAGGGATGGAAGAGGTGTCGGCCACAGGGTGCATGGCACCCAGGATCGACCCAGGGGTGCCACGCGCGCGGGGACGACGCCCGCGGCGGAGAGGTAGGCAAGCGCAGAAGCATCAGAACAGGCCAGGTGGATGGCAGGAGTACATGCCATTCGGTGTCGGCAGTGGACCAGTGAAGCGGTCCTACAGCGGCCACACCAAGGCACACGCCCCGCGATAAAGGGCTGCTTTGGCCCGCGGGGGGGTCGGGGGGTGGGAAAGGGGGGGTGGGAGAGAGAGTGGGAGGCATGGTTGCTCATTGGAGGACGGGCAGTGATGCCCGTCGCGGTCGCCGGTGCAAGAAACGGTGGGTCTTCGTGCGTGGGGAGGCGAGTGCGGTGGAGGGCCGCAGGACACGGAGGCGACGAGAACACTGCCCACCAGGGAGATTGCATCCCTGGCTGATCTGCAAAATGCGACCACGTGGGCCAGTTCCAACGATCTCAGAAATCTAATTTTCTGTCAGGCCGTCTACTTGTATCTCAGCATCTCGCGCACCAATAGCATCACATAGCTCGCAGATTTCAAAATCTGATTCGACTGAGAAGATGGCGCGCTCTTGTGCAGCAAAGAAGTTGGCACTTCAACTCCAAGTGAAGTCACAATCTTGCTTCAGGTATTTTCATCGTCTTCGACCATGCTGTTACGCAGCGCGGATCGACTTGCTTCCTCCTCGTCAACACCTGCCGGGACGGCCACGTCTTGACTTGCCACTCGCCACATCTTGCGCCTGGCAGCACCAGCCCACGCTGTTTCCTCTTCGGGGTCTCTGCTGACGACGTAAGTTTCGTGGCCTTATTCCGGTGCCACTGACTGCATGCGCTGTGTGGTTGCTCGTTGCCGTCTACGACCGATCAGAGGGCAGACCCGAGACGCTCTGGCGAGCCCTGAGCACGACAGACCAGTTCATCCCATCTCTCGCTGACACTGAGTTGATTGTCTTCTCAATTTTCTTCCTTTGGCCAGGTGCAGGACTGTCGGTCGCTCTTCTCCTCACCCCCCGCACCTCTTGATATTCCTCAGCGACAAGGCCTCTGTGGTATCCAAACTTCCCCCTCGGCGGCGCTCGCTGGCGCCCGTGCACCTGCCCTCAACCTCGACAATATCGGCCGCTGCAGGCCAAAGTCCACCCAATCCCCTGCCTGTCGCACTGGCCGTGTCCCTCTTCCCTGCTCTCTGGTGCTTGTTGTGTGGAACGTATGTTTTCACTGTCTTCTAGGGCATCAGCTGGAGGTACCTGCTATGGCGCACGCCTTCACATCCTCGCCGGCTGGCACCACCTGTTGTATTGTCCTCACCCACGCCGTTGCGCTGTGGGCACTCGCGTCTTTCTTACCTGGCGTCTCCGCAGCTGTTGTGCCAGTGCTGACTCAATGATGTGGGTCGGTACGTCTGTTATGCTCCTTGTCTTACTCTGTCGATTGCCAGCTCTTCTCCTGGGCTCCACTGGTGTGTAACAGGTCATGGAACATGAAGATTCGCACCGCCATGCACGCACGTGCTGGCTGTGTTGGTACTGTACAAGGGTTTTCTTGACGCAGACGACCCGTGTCCACCATATGAGTCGTCGGCATCCTAATAGCAACCGACTCACGCCACCACGTGGGTTTGTGGAGCTCCATCACCGAGCCGAAGCCACCCGCCCTGTCGCCTCAGGGCCTTCCCCGGCGCCTGTCGTGGCCCTGTGTACCACACTGAAGCCCGTCGATGAGCGCGAGTCCGTCGGAGCTACCAAAGCTGCTCATCCTGTCGTTGGTGGGCTCGGCGTTGTACGCGTGTCCGTGGACAGCTACGCGCGCGGGACCCTGGCTGTTCCGCGGCGCCGTAATGTTTTTCAAACGTCGACAGCCGCCCGGATTCGAGCCTACTATGAGGCTTTGCCGGAGGCGAGCAAGACACGGCGCCTCGTGCCCCCCTCGGTCGGCCAACGGCCGTCGCGGTTCAACACACGTCTTCTACGAGAGGCACTAAAGTTTGCCTTGTGCGCCGGCGGTCCCGGCCTGTCCAGATCTGACCAAATGTGGTACATCTCTGTGCTCCTGCTGGCGAAGAGAGGAGGCGGTGCTCAGGGACGCGGCGCCGGTCGCCACGGGAGACTGGGCGGGCGCAAGCTCCGTCTACCTGAAGCGGACGACGGTAGCGCGGAGGAGGTTCCCAGCGGCCGCGGGGAAGACCATGTGGCTGAGGTGGTGCCGGAAGTGGACAGCCTGGACGACATGCAGGGGGAGCTTGGTCGAGCGTTTCCTTCTAAGAGTGCTTTTGCAGCCGCAGTGCGGGAAGAGCAGCGCCGCGTACTGTCGAAGCTCCGTTGGGACGAGACGCCGATTGAGGTCGAGGGAGTGATGTATCTCGTTTACTCTCGGGACCTGCTTCTGGTTGCTTTGGACCTGTTGCAGAATGCTGGACACGTGCAGCTGTGGGGCGAGGAGCTTGGTCTGGGGTCTGATGGTTCGAGGTTACGATCGGACATGCTTGACAGTGACCTGTTTCTGACGGAGGAGCTGCACGTGCGCCGTGTTCATGGGTCTCTCTCGTTTGTGTTGGCCGTGCAGCTCTTCATCGACGAGGCCGTTGTGTCGTGGTCCGGGGCACATTATGTGTACGCGATTCGGGCACTTGTGCCGAACGTACGCGACCGTCGTGTGCAGTAAGTGACTGTCGGGTACGTCCCCCACGTTGGTAAGCCTGCGGCTCGCACCGCGGCCGCTCGTCGCCGTGCAAGCGACGCGCGAAACGGTTTGCTACAGCGGTGTCTCGCGGTCCTCCTTCGCGGGTTCGTTGGCGCAAGCCCAACTGGCGTCACGGTGGAGTTTTCTGGACGGCAGCCGCTGACAGCTGTGCCACGGTTGCTCGGCATTGTGGCCGACCAACTCGCCGAGGGGTCGATCGTGTGCTTGATGAGCAGTGCCTGTGGGTTCTTCTGCTCCCACTGCACCGTCCGACGCCATGTGGCGGGTGGACCTGCGGGCGTCGGTGGGCCGCTTCGCGACGTGACCGCCGTACTGGACGCCCAGTTGGATGGTGCGCTCGCCCGCCACCGGGACCCACGGCCTTTTTTGCGGGACCAACTCAGGATGGAGCACAGTGCCCTCGCGTTCGTGCCGGCTATTGGTGCCGTGTGGGGCCTGGCAACCGACAACAAGCAGCTGTACAACATTATCTCCTTTGACTTGTTGCACGTGTGGAAGGTTGGGGTTGTACGCATGGTGGCGCAGCGCTTCCCTTCCTTCCTTCGTGTCGCGTGTGGCGGCCAAGACGCTCGCCTCGGTCCTGTCACGACAACGCTTGATGTGCTCAACTTGCGAGCCTGGGAGATGGGACATCTTAACGTGCCTGGCCCAACAGCACCCGGGTACGTTGGCGGACCTCTTGATGTGAGAAGCACCTTTCTTGTCGTTTTGCCCATATACTTGAAGTCGTTGTTCTGTGTTCCGCTATCTTGACAGTACACTGACAGTTGCACGTGCCTGCTCATAATCCCAGGCGTCTCGCGCACCACCCCTGGCCTGTTTTGACTTTCATGAGCAGCTTCTTTGTTCCGCCCATCGTGAAACAGCTACAGATGACTGGGCGCTTGTGGCGGCACGGGTTGGCTATAATGCCTCATATGATGGCTGGTGTGGGTGGGCCGGCTGAAGAGCGCCGTGTGTGGCACGCAGACGCTGCCCCGGCGCCAGTCTCTGCTGCGACCGAGCGTCGGTCTTCCAGCGACATGGAGGAGATTGACGACGGGCCCGGACCAGACGGTGCCGTGCTCGATGCAGCAGACGAGGTACTACCCGACCCGGTGGTCCCTGACTTGGTGTCTTCTGTCAAGTACCGGCGGCTCTACGGGAATCTTCCCCTCCACAGGGCGGTGGTGGACGTGTACTGCCGCATGGCTACACTGGGTGGGAAGCTGATGGGCGACAACATTGCTGACACGACGCGCATGACGGAGCGGGAGATGCGCGCACTCGCGGACGAGGCGCGAGAGTTCGTCGTCGACCGCGTGGACCTCCTCTTCGGCCCCGCACATACATCTAAGGCCCACCTGCTCGCCAACCACCAGCTCGCCGCGTTGCTCGCGAATGGCAACCTCTGGGAAGGGGACACCAGCGAGAACGAGGCCTTGCACGGCCCGTGCAAGCGGATGTACTCCCGGACCAACAAGCGCGGCCCTACCATCGTCTTGCAGATGATGAGAGCAGCTGAGACGCAGAAAGAGGTGCTGCGCGAGCTTTCTGGCACGGAACAGAGTGACGACAAGGACGGAGATGGTCTGTTTGGCCTCTTGGAGGAAGTCGTCGACGAAGGCGACGTGCCGACAGTCCCAATCGAGACGTTGGCTCGATCCCATCGGGGGCGGCGCATCACTATTGCGGACTTGGAGCAGATTCCGGGTATGGCCACGCTCGGCGTGGTGCTTAACAAGGGTGTCAGCTGCACCGTCGTGACGTCACCTTCCTTCGTTTTCCATTGCACGTTTGAGTGGGGCGCTGCGTCGGTCTTGCAGACAGTATGTGCAAGCCCCAGCTACCTTGGGCAGCCACGTCACGACTACCTATGGTACACCGACGACAGTGGGCGACGGCAGCTGGGATGGGCTCAACTGGTGGTGCGGATGCTCGATGGAGTAGTGGATGACTTTGTCGTCGTGCGGCGGCTCCGACCGGTCCCCTCTATCCCCGACTGCTCGCTCTCACGCTCGGGTTGCAAGCGGATGGTCTGGGACTTTGCTGGTTCTACCTGTCAGTGGCCGGTGCTTGTTCGTGTGCCTCTTACCGACGTACTGCGCATTGAACACGTCGTGGTCGATTTTTTGGACTTGGGGGACCGGCACGGCCTACACGCGATGCCATCCAACGTTCCGGACACCGCGACCGAGCGCCGCGCACAGCGCTTCTTCACCAACCACTTCTTCCCGTTCACGTCTCGTGTGCTCAACCCGAGCAGCTAGGCCGGTAAAACCTCTGGAGCTGTGCTGTAGAGCATGGGGGTGGGACCTCGAATGTGTCGCAAGTGGGGTGGTGTCTCGGCGAGGTGGGACGAGCGTTGGATGAACGTGGTGTTGGTGGGACGGTGAGGCGGGCGGGGCGCGAGGAGGAGGTGGGACGGACGGCGGCGCCAGTGTCGGGTAGCTCGGTGAACGGCCAGGACCACGCGGGTTGAACGGGTTTAAGACGGTCGCCGCTTCGCTCAGGCTGTTGTGCACCATCTGTGTCCTGGTGCGCCCGCACAGAAAAAAAAAAAACGAGGAAGCGCAGGGCACACGTAGCCGATACCTGTTTGATTTTTCTCTGGAAAGTACAGCACAGGGGGGCATAGAAACGCAGGACTACATGACCTACAGCTTGCTGTAGAGCGAAAGCAATCGTCAACGGTGGGGTCGTAGTCCCTCCCTCGGTTTTAAGTGTCCAAAGAGACTTTCCCGTCATTGCTCGTCACGGGGGGCTTGCTCAGTGAGGCCCGTTCTCAGTCGCGCTTCGTGTGACGCCACATTCATGTGACGGCGCAGCGAAGTGAGAATGCTGCGCGCAGACACGAACGACACCTTCGAGGTGAAATTTTAAGTACATATCCAAGTCAAAATCAATTCGAATGGGTCTTCATGCCACAATCGAACTGATGCATGTGTCCCAGCCAGATCCATGCACAAGAGAGCGGCGCGTGGCCGCCGTGTCGCTCTGCCTCACGGGCCGGGCTCGTTGAAATCTTGTCGACGGCGCCATGCCCCTCTCTTGGCGCTATGTGCCTCTTGTCCTCACCAAGAGCCTGCCGCCAGCACCGCTTGGCGGACACGAAGCACCAGATGCTTGGGGTACGACAATCGGTGGCGGGGGCCACGAGGCTCACAGTTGCCTGCCGATACGGCCGTCCTCCCTGTT
>Ga0114957_1005743_pt1 | contig 10165 bp, 5 predicted proteins | sample BantaG_FD_87175 | JGI IMG/M metagenome (GOLD analysis project Ga0114957, IMG submission 87175) | Marine algal microbial communities from Bantry Bay, Ireland - BantryBay_4 metaG | ecosystem: Host-associated > Algae > Red algae > Unclassified | place: Bantry Bay, Ireland | collected 2014-11-21 | reverse complement strand
CTCCGATTGCAGCTGCAGCAGCTTTCATATTTTTACCCAACTTACGACCTAGCGTTTTAAAATTCGGTTTAATTTTCTTTTTGATAAAACCAGTTGTCTCTGTCAAATATTCAATCTCTTTGACATTCACTTCTGACAAAATCAAATCCTTTACCGCTTCCACTTGCGCTTGGAATTCGCTATTTAAAACAGGCAATAATATTTTTTGTAATGGCTGACGAACTCGATGATTTTCTTTTTTACGGATAGATAAAACCAAAGAAGAAATCCTTTGCGCATAATCCATTCTTTCCTCCAATGCTTCGTCAATCAATTCAGTATTTGCCTTTGCTAAAAAAGTCAAATGAACGGAATCATGTTTCCATCGACCATCATTTGTCATTTCTTTTGCTCTGATTGGTGCCGTCAAATTCCGATACAACCACTCTGCAAAGAATGGCGCAACTGCTGACATCAATTGTGAAATCACGATCATACATTCGTACAAAGTTTCGTAAGCCGCTTGCTTATCTGAATCAGAATCACTTTTCCAAAAACGTCGTCGACACAATCTCACATACCAATTGGACAAATCATTTAGAGCAAAATTTTCAATGGCACGACAAGCTTTGGTCATTTCGTAATCATCCATCGCTTCCGTATAATCTTTGATTAATGAATTCAATTTTGAGATAACCCATTTATCAATTTCAGGTCGATCAGAAATAGGCGTTGCATTTGCCTCATCCATTTCAAAACCATCAATATTCGCATAGGTCGCAAAGAAATTATACATATTAAAAAGTGTCCCAAAAAACTTTTTACGTTTTTCATCCACACCATCAATATCAAATTTCAAATTATCCCACGGTGGAGAATTAGCAATCATATACCAACGATTTGCATCCGCACCATAAGTGCTAAGTGCTTCAAATGGTTCAACTGCATTGCCCAAACGCTTAGACATTTTAACCCCATTTTTAGCCAAAACCAAACCATTGGAAACTACATTTTTATAAGCAACAGAGTCAAAAACCATGGTTGCTATTGCATGTAAAGTGTAAAACCATCCACGAGTTTGATCGACTCCTTCTGCGATAAAATCAGCAGGAAAATTTCTTTCAAATTTTTCTTTATTCTCAAATGGATAATGCCATTGTGCATAAGGCATCGAACCTGAATCAAACCAAACATCAATCAAATCCAATTCCCGCATCATCGGTTCACCACCTTCTGTTGCCAAAATAACTTCATCAATATAAGGTCTGTGCAAATCTTTAGGCACCGTTTGGTTTTCTCCTAACACTTTATTTGCATGTTCGATTTCTTTGGTCAAATCTTCGATAGAAGAAATACATTTTTGTTCATCACCATTTGCAGTTCTCCATATCGGAAGTGGGATTCCCCAAAACCGAGAACGAGATAAATTCCAATCTTGTAAGTTCTCCAACCATTTCCCAAAACGACCTTCCCCCGTAGAAGCAGGTTTCCAATTAATCGTTTTATTCAATTCAAACATTCGTTCTTTTACCGATGCCGCTTTGACAAACCAACTGTCCAAAGGATAGTACAAAATCGGTTTATCCGTTCTCCAACAATGTGGATAATTGTGTTCGTATTTTGCAACATTAAAGGCTTTATTATCCTTTTTCAATCTCACAGAAATATCAATATCTACATTTACATAATCAGGATCGTCTTTATAATCTTTTACATAACGACCTGAAAACTCACCAACGGTATCTATGAATTTCCCTTGCTTGTCCACCAAAGTCAATGCACCAATTCCATTTTGAACACCGACGACTCTATCATCCGCACCAAAGGAAGGAGCAGTATGTACCACTCCCGTACCATCTTCTGTCGTTACAAAATTTCCAAGCACCACACGAAACGCATCATTCTTTCCTTGCAATGGTTCGATCTCATTTCCATAATCCATCAATTGCTCATATCGGATTCCATCCATCAATGCACCTTTGAACGAATCGCTTTGTTCGATGATCTCAGGTTGGTTTTTTGCACCAAACCATTTCTTTATCAACGCTTCTGCTAACACTACACTTACGGGCAAGTCGGTGTAGCTGTTTTTCATTTTTATTTTGACATAATCTATTTTCCCTCCAGCAGTCAAAGCGGTATTCGAAGGCAAAGTCCAAGGGGTTGTTGTCCATGCAATGATTCTTACATCTTCATCTTCGCTCTCAAAAAGAAAATTTGATTTTTCATCTTTTTCCACTTTAAACATCGCAACGGCAGAAGTATCTTTTACATTTTTATAACAGCCAGGTTGGTTCAATTCATGTGTACTCAATCCTGTTCCCGCAGCTGGCGAATAAGGCTGAATGGAATATCCTTTGTACATCAAATCTTTGTTATACAATTGAGATAACAACCACCACACGGATTCGATGTATTCGTTTTCGTAAGTAACATAAGGATTATCCAAGTCTACCCAGTAACCCATTTTTATTGTCAAGTCATCCCACAAATCTTTGTAACGCATCACCGTCTCGCGACACTTTGCATTATATTCATCTACCGTTATTTTTGTTCCGATGTCTTCCTTGGTGATTCCCAATTCTTTTTCCACAGATAACTCAATAGGCAAACCGTGCGTATCCCATCCTCCTTTTCGCTCTACTCTTTTTCCTTTTAAAGTATGGTAACGACAGACCAAATCTTTAATCGTTCGAGCCATCACATGATGGATTCCAGGTTTTCCATTTGCCGAAGGCGGCCCTTCATAGAAAACATAACTATTGTCTTTATTGCGTTGTTCGATACTTTTTTCGAAAATTTTATTTTCACTCCAAAAAGAAAGTATCTCTTGGTCGATCTCTGGAAGGTTGAGGGATTTGACCTTACGGTATTTTTCGTTTGACATATTAAAATTTATTTGTGTATATGTTTTGTATGTGTATACGTGTATATGTTGGTGAAATGTTGGTTTCAAAAATTATTTTTCAACATAAGATTTACTCGTATATTTTTTCAAAAACGTGTGCAAAGATAAAAAATGAGTGGATAACTTTTTATTTTGAGATAACATCTTAAAACAAAAAGCTCCAACAGTTACAACCTGTTGGAGCTTTTTGAATCAAATAAAAAAGAAGCACCTCACAGATTGTCCTGCAATCCACGAATGATAATGATGCTAATTATTATATTTGAGTGAAATTTCATCTGAAAATTTTTCTTTATTTGAAAATCTGTTCAAAAGTAGCAGAATTTTTGCATAAAATCAAGGATTAGATTTTTTCAGATAATAGATTTCAAATATTAAATTTCTCAAAACATAAAATAACGATATGGATTTACTCTGGGGTATAGACTTAGGCGGTACCAAAATTGAAGGAGCCGTTTTAGAAAGAGGCAACCCAAAAGCATTAAAAAGATTACGTGTTCCTACGGAAAGAGAAAAAGGCTATCAACATATTTTAGGGCAACTTTCTAAATTAGTTGAAGTCCTTATTGCTGAGACAGGAGTGAAGCCTGAAAAAATTGGTGTTGGAACTCCAGGCGTAATTGACCCGATTTTAAATACTATGAAAAATTCCAATACTACGGTAATGAATGGAATGCCTTTTCAAAAAGATTTGGAAAGAATGCTAAACTTACCTATTCATGTTGCAAATGACGCCAACTGCTTTGCCGTAGCTGAAGCAAATATGGGAATTGTCAAAGAAAAAATGCCAGACGCTCAAGTTGTATTTGGAGTCATCATGGGATCAGGAGTTGGAGGAGGTCTTGTTGTGAATGGTAGGCCGATAACTGGCCGTCAAGGAATTGCTGGTGAATGGGGTCATAATTTTTTACATGAATCAGGTGGCCCTTGTTATTGTGGAAAAACTGGTTGTGTAGAAACTGTAATTTCTGGAAAGTCACTAGAACGATTCTATGAGGAATTGACTGGCGAAAAAATGCTATTGAAAAATATCGTTGAAAAATATCACGCAGGAACTGATGGTGCTGCAACAAAAACGGTAAAACGATTACTAGAGTTTTTTGGAAAAGGTATTTCAAATATTATTAACATTGTAGATCCTGATGCAATTGTTTTGGGAGGTGGTGTTGGTAATATAGATTTGCTTTATACCGAAGGTGTGGCGGAGGCCAAGAAACATGTTTTCAACAATCGGTTCGATACGGTGTTTCTAAAACCAAAGCTTGGAGATAGTGCAGGAGTGTTTGGTGCGGCTTTACTGTAACGCGGTTTTCCAAAACCGCTCAAAAAAACAAATTAATTTAGTCGGCTTTGGAAAGCCGATTTACAAGCTAACATTCACTATGCTACAAACTAAAAATCTAAAATTTTCCTACGATGGAAAAAATTTCATAGACTTCCCCGACATCAATTGTCAAAAAGGAGAAGAGTGGTTATTGCTTGGTCAATCAGGTAGTGGAAAAACAACACTTTTACATTTGCTCGGTGGACTTCGAAAACCTAAACATGGTGAAGTCATTATTGACGGAAAAGATATTACTTCACTTTCTTCTACTTCTTTAGATGCTTTTCGAGGACAAAAAATAGGCATCGTTTTTCAGAAACCATATTTCGTTAGAGCCTTGACGGTAGAAGAGAATCTTTTGCTTGCTCAACAATTGGCTGGTGTAGATGAAGACATCAATCACATTATTTATTTATTGAACAAACTTAACGTTGGTCATAAACTCAAATCAAAAACTGATAACTTAAGTGAAGGGGAAAAACAAAGAGTTGCAATTGCACGTGCTTTGGTGAATCGTCCTGCGGTCATTTTAGCGGATGAACCTACTTCTGCTTTGGATGATAAAAATTGTCAGGAAGTAATTGAATTGTTAGAAAAACAAGCTAAAGAAGCCAATGCAACTTTACTTATCGTCACGCACGATGGTCGATTAAAAGATTTAGTGAAAAATCAAATACAACTTGCCGCATTATGAGTACATTAAAATTAGCATGGAAAAATTTGACGAACAAGCCGCTTACGATGCTTTTGAGTTTAGTACTTTTTGCATTGGGAGTAGGAATGATTTCGTTGATTTTTTTAATAGAAAAACAAGTTCAAGATAAGTTTGATAAAAACTTGGCAGACATCAGTTTAGTTATTGGGTCAAAAGGAAGTCCATTGCAAACGGTGCTTTGCAATATGTATCATGTGGATGATCCTACGGGAAATGTGGCGATCAAAGATGTCAAACCATTTTTAAATCCTAAACATCCTTTGATTGAAAAAGCAGTTCCACTTTCTCTGGGAGATAGTTACAAAGGTTTTAGAATTGTAGGAACAACTTTGGAATATCCTGAATTATATAATGTAAAAATTGGGAGTGGAAAATTATGGGGTAAAAACTTAGAAGCAACCATCGGAGCAGATGTTGCAAGAATTGCCGAACTTCAAATTGGAAGTACTTTTTATAGTACACATGGTTTTTTAAATGATGGAATGAATGGACACGATCATGGACAATTTACAGTAGTTGGAATTTTTGAAAAATCTAATTCTGTCATTGACCAATTGATTTTGAGTACGACTCAAAGTATTTGGGAGGTACATAATCATGCTGAAGGAACTCCGCAAGAGGAACATTCCGAAGAAGAACACAATCATGATGACCACGAGGGACACGATAATGAAGAAGGACATGACCACTCTGACCATGAAGGTCACGAAGGACACGATCATGGAAGCCATGAAGGGCATAATCATTCTCAAGAAGAGGGATTGCCCCAACAGGCTAGTGCGCCTCAAATGGACTTTTCCAATCAAGCTTTGTTACAATCTCCCGAAGAAGAAATTACTTCTTTATTAATAAAATTTAAAGAGTCGAATCGTAAGAGTTTTCAAGCATTAAATATGCTTAAAGGTATCAACGAAAATACTGAAGTGATGGCTTCCTCTCCTGCAATTGAATTGAATAAATTATATGATAATATGAGTTTAGGCGAAAGTTTTCTTCGGAACTTAGCCATGATAATTGTATTCGTTTCAGGATTGAGTATTTTTATTTCGTTATTCAATTCCTTGCGAGATCGAAAATATGAATTGGCATTGATGCGAGTCATGGGAGCCTCTCCGACTAAACTATTCTTTTTGATTATTGTAGAAGGATTATTGTTAGCAGTTATTGGTTATATCATTGGAATCGCTTTGAGTCATGTTGGAATGTCAATATTTGGAGGACAAATGCAAGACAAATATCATTATTCATTTACTGCATCTCAGTTCTTAATAGAAGAATTTTATTTATTGGGAGGTGCATTATTTATTGGATTTTTGGCAGCGGTAATTCCTGCAATTCAAGCATTTAGAACTGATATTTCTCAAACTTTATCAGAATCGTAATGCGGTTGTAACTCGGTTTTCCAAAACCGAGTATGTATTAAGGACGGTTTTGGAAAACCGCGATACAAACTTTAACAGACTCTTAAATGATTTCCTTCATAAGAATACGTTATATTTGTAGAAGAAATGAAGAAGAAGGATTTTTTATCAAAAGAAAAAAAATAAAAATGAAAATGAAAAAAATAATCATTGCGTGTTTAAGTCTATTTTTAGTTGCAGCATTTTCAAATGAAAGTTTTGCTCAACCTACAGCTAAAGAAAATCAAAAAACAGTCAAAGCACCAACTGAACCATCAAATGCTGCTAAAACTTGGAAGACTTTAAGTAAGATTACTTTCAAAAAAGAGTATGATGAAATCATGGGTTTCAAAGTGGACAAACCTGTTTTCAGTAAAGAAGTAGCTGCACTTGAAAATAAAGTGATCGAAATCAAAGGGTACATCATTCCTGTAGAAGGATACAAAAGTCATAAAGAATTTGTCTTTTCTGCATATCCATATAATATGTGTTTCTTTTGTGGAGGTGCAGGTCCAGAAACAGTTATGGAAGTTCTATCAAAAGAACCTGTAAAATATACTGCGGAAGCAGTTACCCTTCGTGGAAAATTACAAACCAATTCAGATGATATCAATCGTCTAATTTATATGCTAATTGATGCAGAACTTATAAAAGAATAAATTTGCAAGATTAAGGATGATGGATTCATAATTATGGATTTCGAATAATCTTGAATCATTAATCTTAAATCCATAATCAAAAAAGTCTGTTTGGGAATAATTCCAAACAGGCTTTTTTGTTTTTTAATTTTCCATAAACAAAACATTAATTACTATGTTTGCACACTTGTTGAATCAACAAGTTTCAACCTATTGAATTTTGCAAAAAGAAAATTAAAAAATATCGAATACAAGATTTTCGATTCATTCAAAATTCATCATTCAAAATTCAAAATTAGTTTTATGAATCTAGAATCACAAAATAATTTAGGTTATCAAATGCCGCCAAAAGCGATTGCAAGATTAATTGATGCACCGCCGACTCCTGCTGCTAGTTTAAGTCCTAATAGAAAAATCATGTTGTTATTGGGTCGAGCGAGTTTACCGTCGATTGAAGAAGTAGCGCAAGAAGAATTACGATTGGCAGGTATTCGAATCAATCCAAAAACAAATGGATCGAGTCGGTCGTCTCATTTTAATTCCATGCACATTAAATCGGTAGATGGAAAAATAGAAAAGCCAGTTAAAGGTTTACCAAAAAACCCAAAGATTGAAAATGTAAGTTGGTCTTCTGATGGTTCCCGAATTGTATTTACCATCACTAAGGAAAATGGATTGGAGTTGTGGACAGCCGATTTAGGAAAAGCGAAAGCTACAAAATTGACTGATGCAAATGTCAACGACTCCATGAATGGTTTGCCGTATGCATGGTTTCCAGATAGTAAAACTTTGATTTACAAAAAGATAGATCCGAAACGAGGTGTTGCTCCTAAAGAAGATATTCGCCCAGTTGGTCCAACCATTCAAAACAACGAAGGCAACTCTGCACCTGTTCGTACTTATCAAGATTTATTAAAAAATATTCACGACGAAACTTTATTTGAATACTACACTAATTCGCAATTGGTCAAAGTAAATTGTGAAACGGGTAAGGTTCGAAGTTTTGGAAAAAGTGGAATTATCAAAGGTGTATTGACTTCTCCTGATGGGAATTATGTTTTGATTTATTCCATCAAAAAACCTTTTTCTTATATCGTTCCTTTTAGTCGTTTTCCATTTGATGTAGAGATTTTTGATAAAAATGGAAAACATATAACAACACTCGCACAAATTCCAATGTCGGAAAATATTCCAAAAGGATTTGGTGCAACCCGAACAGGTGCAAGAAATTTCACTTGGCGAGGAGACTTGCCTGCGACCATTTATTGGGTGGAAGCGCAAGATGGTGGCGACCCTAAAAAAGAAGCAAAGGTTAGAGATAAAATGTTTTTTAAATCAGCGCCATTTAAAGGGAAAGCACAAAAAGGAATTGATTTTGAATTACGTTATGGAGGGGTAACTTGGGGTGATGAAAAATTGGCTATGGCTTATCAATGGGAATGGGAAACTCGTCGAGAAGTGACCACTAGCTGGAATCCTTCTAATCCAAAGGAAGAGAAAAAAGTGGTGTTCGATCGCTCGTGGGAAGACAAATATAATAGCCCTGGAGATTTTGAAACTCATCGAAATAAATTTGGTCGTCGCGTTTTATTAACCACTAATGAAGGGAAAACATTTTACCTCTCAGGGCAAGGTGCATCCAAAGAAGGGAACCGTCCTTTTATAGATGAGTTCGATATGAATAGTAAAAAATCAACACGACTTTGGCGTTCCGAAAAACCTTATTATGAACTACCTCTAGAAATTTTAGATATTCAAAAAGGAGAAATTTTAACGCGTCGTGAATCCAAAGAACAACCACCTAATTATTTTATTAAAAATTTTAAAACGAAGAAAATAAAGCAATTGACTTTTTTCAAAAATCCTTATAAATCATTGAAAGGAGTGAAAAAAGAATTAGTCAAATATAAACGAAAAGACGGGGTTCAATTAACTGGTACATTATACACTCCAAAAGGTTACGATTCTAAAAAAGATGGCAGACTCCCCGTTTTGATGTGGGCTTATCCTAAAGAATTTAAAAGTGCCAATGCAGCAGGACAGGTGAGTGATTCGCCTTATGAGTTTACTCGATTATTTTGGGGTTCGCCTATTTTTTGGGTGACGCAGGGTTATGCCGTTTTTGATGATTTTGGAATGCCAATCGTAGGTGAAGGTGACGAGGAACCTAATGAAACTTTTATTGAACAACTCGTCATGGATGCAAAGGCGGCTATCAATAAGATCGTTAGAATGGGTGTTGCTGACAGAAAACGATTAGTGGTTGGAGGTCATTCTTATGGTGCATTTATGACGGCTAATTTGTTAGCACATAGTAATTTGTTTGCTGCGGGAATTGCAAGGAGTGGTGCTTATAACAGAACACTTACACCTTTTGGTTTTCAATCGGAGGAACGTACTTTTTGGGAGGCTTCGGATACTTATTTTAAGATGTCTCCTTTTATGCATTCTGATAAAATCAAAAATCCTTTATTATTGATTCATGGTGCTGCGGATAATAATTCAGGAACTTATCCTATGCAAAGTGAACGGATGTATGCGGCATTAAAAGGGCATGGGGCGACGGTGCGGTTAGTGATGCTGCCACATGAAAGTCATGGGTATCGAGCGAAGGAATCTATTATGCATATGTTGTGGGAGATGACGGAGTGGATGGATAAGTATGTGAAAAATCGGTGAGTTTTAGCCAAGGACTGACACGGACTTTTTATGACTGTCTTCTAACATGTTTTTCGAAAAGTCATAAAAAGTCATAAAAAAGTCCGTGTCAGTCCTTGGCTAAAATTCACCATTATTTATACATTTTCAATAATTCTTCTTCAGAAAACAGAATTCCTTCCTGCGGTGTAACCTTTCTTAATTCACCTACTCTTTCGGGTTTCATGCCTTGTGGATTTTTACTAAAAGCATTTTTTACATACGCTGTAATTGCGGCTACTTTTTCATCAGTCAATTCAGGATTTGCATTTAATCCAGGCATTACGGAATTAAACTTTACAGGTTTTCCTTTGATGTGAATTTCTCCTTCCAAGCCATGTAAAATAATTCCTGTTACCGCATCTGCATCCAACTCCACCAAGTCTGCACCAAAAAGTGGCGGCGCCAAATTTTCAATTCCATCACCTCCAATACCATGACAGGCCGCACAATGGACATTGAATAATTCTCTTCCTACCGTTTTATCATCAGTCCATATTTTAG
>Ga0114957_1005742_pt1 | contig 10166 bp, 7 predicted proteins | sample BantaG_FD_87175 | JGI IMG/M metagenome (GOLD analysis project Ga0114957, IMG submission 87175) | Marine algal microbial communities from Bantry Bay, Ireland - BantryBay_4 metaG | ecosystem: Host-associated > Algae > Red algae > Unclassified | place: Bantry Bay, Ireland | collected 2014-11-21 | reverse complement strand
TTTTTTTATCAGATAAAATAAAAAAACGTAGATATAGCCTGTGTTACATCGAGGATTTTTTATGAAATATGATGAAAAAAGAATCCAAAATAACTATGAATAATTGTGAACATGAACTTATCTAAAATTATCTAGCGTTGCGAAACTTGGTAATACTTAAGTTTTCCCTTGGAGAAATATAAGTTTTGCAATCTTTTTTAATCAAAAAAAATACAACAACATGAATTTTAAAAACATAAAAATCAGCGCCGTAATTGTATTGTTATTTTCCATGATGATTATTCAATCATGTGTCAAAGAGGCTGATATCCAGATAGAATTAAAAGGTATTCCTGGCGGAGGAATATTAGATGCAGAGGTAAAAAGTATCAATGGGAATATTGTCAATTTTAAGTTGGATTTATTTGCGGTCAATCATTATGGCCAATTCATAGAAGACTTAGATGGCGATTGTTTCACTTCTCCAAATGATGATTTGGAAATTACAGAGATTCAAGTTGGGAGTGATGATGAAAAAGGATCGTACTCGGTGATGATGTTATTTGACCAAAGCGGAAGTATTATAGATACCGATCCGTTAGATGCAAGAATAGATGCGGGGAAAGCTTTTATTGATATTCTTGGTAAAGGAGACGAAGCGGGAGTTTCTATTTTTTCGGGAAGTGGCTATACGATTTTATCAGAATTTTCGACCAACCAAGTTCAACTTTCTGATCAAATTGAGAGCATGAGAGATACCGAAGGAGGAGGAACACCTTTGTATAATTCGATTTATGGATTGATTGATAATGTGGCTCAAAATGCTAAAAATCAGAATAAAGCAATCATTGTATTTACAGATGGTGAAGATACGAATAGTTCAACTACGCCTCAAACTATTATTGATTATGCTAGTTCGCAAGGTGTTCAAATTTTTACAATTGGATTAGGAACAGTAGTAAATTATCAAGCACTTACAGATATTGCATTGGGTACTGGAGGGGCGGTGATGCTTGCTCAAGATGCACTCCAATTAATTGCCTTGTATAATTCTCTTTCAGATTTATTGCATGGCGATGGTACTTTTTATGAAACCTGTTGGCAGGCAAAAAAACCAAATGGCTCAGATTGGGTAAGTGGAGACGATGTAGTCTCCACTCTCAATTTGACATTACCAACCGGAGAGGTAATAGAATATTTTATCAGATTTAAAATTCCTTAAAACCAAAATATTAAACATTTTTTTTCAAAACTTAAAAACAATCTAATATGAAAAAGGCAATTGTATTTTCTTTCTTTTTAACTTTTCTATTTTCTATTTCTACGATACAAGCACAGGATTTTAAATCTGCGGTAGGTTTGCGTTTTGGTTCTCCATTATCAGTTTCGTATAAATTTTTTATGAATGAAACGAATGCTATAGAAGTATTTGCAGGCACTAAAGGGTATCGAAACAATACAGCTTTTGGCAACTTAGGATGGAGATGGTATTCCATAAGCGGAGCATATCAAATTCATAAACCATTGAGTATTGGAGATATTGATGGACTTCAATATTATTATGGAGCAGGAGCTTCTGCTTATTTTTGGACCTTCGATTTTGATACAGATAGTAACAATACAACTTTCGGATTACAACTGTATGGTGGAGTATCGTATACGTTTTCCGAAAAGCCCATAAATATTAGTGTTGATTGGGTTCCTACTTATTTTTTTAATGGGTATGTATCAGGTTTTGGAGCGGGCTATGGTAGCTTATCTGTACGGTATATCTTATCAAGAGATTAAAAAAAAAATTCATATAAAATGGTTTTTACCCAAGATGAGAGCGGAGTGAGATGCTTCGCTTTCATTGGGGGTGAAGAAAAATTTAGAGTCAGCCATTTAATTTTAAAACATATACATATATGGAAAGCGATTTAATACTCTGTAACAGAAATTCTTTAATATTATTCTTACTTGTATCCTGCGCTCTCCTATTTGCTGCTAGCTGTAAAAAATATTCCGCCAAATCTGAATGGGAAACATATTGCGAAGAGACTGCTTTAGGAGGCAAAATTAGTAGTAAATTTTTTAGTGGAGTCACCAATTAAAATTTCCCCAAATCTCTTCCAAAATCATATCACTATCTCTACCAAGCAATCACTACATTAAGAAATAGCAATCAATATTTACGATGTATTAGGCAATCACATTTTTTCTCAACAAAGATGGATACAAGATAAAATAGAAATGGCTACAGAAAATCTTCCTAATGGCATTTTGGTAATTCAAATCAAAACAGCCGAATAAGATTACATTTTAAAATCCATCAAAATGGATTAACTGAAACTTTGGAATTGCTTTTTTTGATGGGTGGTTTCGGCTAATGTTGGAATCACCCATATATTCACTCACAAATCATGTCTATGGGCAAAAAATTATTATCAAATAGGCTTAAAAATTTTTAGATAAAAAAATGAAAAAGCAATTCAATCAAATCCTAGTTATAATAGTGTTATTTATTTTTTATAACAATACATTTGCACAGCAAACTATCTGCTATCCATTAGCCTCAAACTTCACATCCTTAGAGATGCTTCAACCAGATTTGATTCCACTTACCAATCCTTCAGGGTTGACTGGAGATTTCACCTCACTTCCTGCCAATAATAATTTATGTTCTTCAGGTAATGATATGGACTTATATAATTTCGAAGAGAATGCTGGGTTGAAATTTGACAATTCATTATCATTTATTGACGAAAGTTATACGATAGAATTTGTTTTTAAATTACAAGATTTTCCAACTATTTTTGATACACCATGGTTGAAAATCCTGGGATTTGTCAATAATGATGATGGGTTATTTTTATATAAAACTCCGTTCTTTGGCGACCTAATTTTACAATTTTGGCAAGGAGAAATTTTGTTAGATCAATGTCCTGTTGGATTTTTTAATGAAGTTGATTGGACTAAATTAACAATCACTAGAAGTAATACGGGTATGGTTAGCGTTTTTGTTAACTGTATTGCGATATGTAGTTATGATGATTCCGTTACCAATATTTTCGTACCTAATATCAATACTGGAAATCAAATTATTTTCTTTCAAGATGATCCTGCAATTATTGCCGCAGAGGCTTCTTCTGGATGGGTAAAGAATATTAGAATTTCTGATTTTTCGAAAAGTGAAACAGAAGTGATGGAGGCTTGTAATTGCTTCTGTGAGGAATTGACTTCATGTGAAACAATATTTAATTCTTTATCCTTTTCATGTGATCCTGATGATATAGGATTATTGGCAGATACTCTTTTTAGTAGTTGTTCCTGCGACTGTGATACCATATTGATTAATGAAATTCAGCTATCGGAAATTGATTCTACTTTTCTAGAAGAAGAATTCACTTGTGATATAGAATTTGCAGGAGTTTTTTATCAAAGCCTACAAAATATTAATGCTTGTGATAGTATTGTTATTTTTAATTTGTCTTTGTTGGAAAATCCGTATTTGCAAGATTCTGTCATAATGAATGATACAGGTGGAGGCAATGGAAATGTTTCTTTAAATATTGCTGGTGGAATGCCTCCTTATTCCTATCTTTGGAATACAGGAGATACTACTTCTTCAATAAATAGTTTATTTGCTGGAATTTATGGAGTCACAGTAACTGACCAAAATGGTTGTGAATTACTACTGACTTTTGAAGTGGATATAATGAATGCTCTTTCTGAAATACCCACCTTTTATTTTCAAATATTTCCTAATCCAAATTTATCAGGAGAGAAAATATACTTTCATTTTCAAAACACAAAAACTCAACATTTTGATTTAGAAATATTCGATGTATTCGGATATTCGATTTTTCAAAAAGAAATTTTATTGGATACGAATACTCATTTTTATGAGTTGGATAAATCCTTACCTACGGGTATTTATTTGTTCCAAATTAGAAATGAAGAGGGAAGGAGTCGTGTGGAAAAGATAATTATTATAGAATAACCAAAACCTATTTTAAAAAAATAACCTCTAACCAAATCTTTTAAGATGAAACGATTTTTTCTATTTATTACATTATTACTGATCTTTCATACAGAATTAAATGCTCAAATTACTCCACCTACCATTCAGGCATGTGGTTCTTCTCAACAATTTTGCTTATCCGAAACAACCTTTGAGTTGTGTGTAAAAATAGAAGTTGTGGCAGGTCTCCCAGCAGATATTGATCATTTTGAAATAACTTGGGGAGACAATTCACCGATTACTAATGTACCTGGAAGTAGTAATCCTGCAAATCAATTTCATATTTATGATTTTACGAGTTTCTTCAGTACCTGTGAGTTTGAAGAAGAAAGATTAGTGAAATTAGAGACTTTTTTAGTTGACGGAACTGTTTATAATAGCCTATTTTTAGCAACTTTTAGAAATCCACCAACTGCTATATTGAATATCAGTCCATCGATAATTTGTGTAGGAGATGAAATTTGTTTTGATAATAACTCCTGTCCTACGGAGCAACTCACAACTGTTTCCTATAATTATGGTGATGGAAGTTCATTAGGGACAGATGAATGTCATATTTATAATCAGGTGGGAACTTATAATGTTACCCTTGAGGTCATGAATCCATGTGGTTCAGATATTGTTACCCAACAAGTGCAAGTTATCAATCCTGCTGAAGCTGATATCACTATAACTTCAAATAATATAGATACTACTGCCATTCCTTTTATTTATTGTTTAGGTTCTGGCTTGGTTGATCTAGACGGAGACTCTCTTTCGCTCAATGAGAATTTCTACGAATGGCAATCATTAAATAATATATCAGGAGCGTCTTGGGTTTTACCTCCCGATTACCCAAATCAAAATGATGCTACTCCAAATACTCCCGACCTTTCTGTTTCTTTTTCTGAAACTGGATTATATCTACTTATCCTTGAAGTCAATAATGAATGTGACCAGCCTGATTTTGATACAATTTCTATTCAAGTATTAAGTGGTGTAGCATTGACTCAACCTGAGCAAATGGATGCTTGTTTAGAATTAATTTATACTCCTGATCCTTATAACCCAAATGCAAGTTATACGATTAATGGAGTTATTCAATCCACTTTCCCAGTTACTCTTGCTGTAGGTGATTATGAAGTAATTTGTACTTTGATGAACGAATGTGGAACACAAACTACAATTGATAATTTCACCGTCTTCGACCAAGAAGACGTAACTATTCTTTCGCCTTTTCCAGATACAACTCTTTGCGTAGGCTCAGATTCCATTATGATTTTTTACGAACCTTTTGGTGGAACATGGGAAGGTGACCATTTGCTTATTTATGGCGATTCTGTTTTTTTTAACCCAACTGATACTGGAAGTTTTGAGATTACTTATGAGAAAGGAATTGGAGCTTGTAAAGATATGGAAAGTATAATTATTCATGTGATTGGAGTTGTTGTTTTGGTTGATGATGTAGATGTTTGTTCTTCTAGTGATCCATTTATACTATCAGCTTCACCACCTGGAGGGATATTTTCTAGCACAGATTGTCCCTCATGTATTGATGTGGATACATTTATTATAAGCGAAATGATTCTAAATGGTCTATCATCAGTTGATGTAAATTACATAACGAATGTAGGTAATTGCGATGGTAACAATACATTCACGGTGACGCTTGATGATCCAAATGCTATGTTTGTTATAGATGAAACATTCTGCATCGGCGATGCGATTCCAATTGATATTATCAATACGAATGGTGATTTGGAATGGATGATTGATGGAGTAAATGTGGGGGCACCACCATTTAGTAGTACCACTTTAGGAGCAGGAACGCATATCATAAAATTAACTACCACCGCAGGAGATTGTGATACGATGAAGACAGATACCATCACCATATTTTCAGTTCCTACGGATGTTAGTTTCACCATTGATGTTTTAGAAGGTTGTGCAGATTTAGAAGTTACGTTGACAAATACAACAACACCTTTTGATAATGAAGCTTACGAATGGTATCTGGGTGATTCCTTAATTTCTACAGCAATTCAGCCAGAATCATTTATACTTGAATCAGGTTTTTCAGATACGACTTATACTTTTACATTGAATGCCAGCAATAGTTGCGAAGGTGCAGAGGCGACTCAGGATGTTATTGTTTTTCCAAGACCAGTTCCTCTGTTTGGCCCAATGAAAAATAATTATTGTTCGGGTGATACAGTCACTCTTGCCAACGTAAGTTTTGGTGGACCTATGTCTAGTTGGTTTTGGGATTATGGAAATGGAACAACGAGTACTGATTCTATTCCTTTGCAAATAATTTATTTTACCGGTGATGTACCTACTGTTTATACTATTTCTTTGACAGCTACCAACGATTGTGGGACAGAAACATTTAACTATGATCTCACCGTACATCCTACCGATGTAGAAGCATTTTTTAATATTGACCCCGTGGAAGGTTGTGTAGGTGTGCCTGTTTGTTTAACAAATTTATCTACGATAGGTTCTTCTTTATTATGGGATTTTGGCGATGGGAATACGAGTACGCAGGCAAATCCTTGTCATACTTATTCGACTGCAGGGAATTATATAATAAAGCTAAAAGCCTTTGGTTGTGGATTTGATAGTATTCAATTTGAAGTTGTGATTCATCCGATGCCTTCTGCTATTTTTTCTAACAATACAATTACATGTCCTGGTGATGCCATGAGTTTTACTAATAATTCTTTGCTGGCGCAAAATTTCTTTTGGGACTTTGGGGATGGAATGACTTCCTCTTTAAATAATCCTGATCACACTTATACTGCTTCGGGAATTTATCAAGTCAAATTATTGGCAACTTCTACGGAAGGATGTGTTGATAGTAGTTTTTCTACTATTACAGTTTTAATTCCGCCTACGGCAATTTTTACTATTTCAACTGATTCAGTTTGTGTGGGTGATAACATTACATTTACAAACACTTCTACACCTTCTCCCTTAACCTGTTTTTGGAATTTTGGGGATGGAAATTTCTCTAATGATTGTGTAGCGAATCATAGTTATGATACATCAGGAAATTTCATGGTGACTTTAGTGGTGATGGATGGAGATGGCTGTCGAGACACTACCCAACAGTTGGTTAACATAGCAGCAAATCCCGTAGCAGCTTTTGATTTTGTCAAAAATGGAGAATGTACTCCTGTGGAAGTTATTTTTCAAAATCAATCTTTGATGGGAGAAAGTTATATATGGGATTTCGGCGATGGAACAACGAGTACCGAAACTGCACCTACACATATATATATGAGTGGAGATACTTTTACCATTTCATTAACAACTTTCAGCGGTGTTTGTTCCGATATGACAAACCGAGAGGTTATAATATTTAAAAAACCTGAAATAGAAATAGTTATCCCGCTTGGATATACACAGTCAGGATGTGCTGACTTTACAACTGCATTTACGGTTTCTCCTGAGATGAATAATTTTAAATTCAGTTGGGATTTCGGGGATGGAAATTTCTCTTATGAAGAGAATCCAGAAAATACTTTTAATACCCCTGGTACTTACAATGTGCAAGTAATAGTGGAAGATACCTTGCAAAATAATTGTGCAGATACTGCTTCCATTCTCGTAACAGTTTATGTACCCGTGGATGGAACAATTACTACGGTGGATAATTCATGTTTTGGGGATAGTCTTGGAAGCATTGAAATAGTTGTTGACAATGGAACTCCTGAGTATCAATATGATTGGTCAAATGGTGGAGACTCGACTATCATTTCTAATTTACCAGCAGGAGATTATACTTTTACTGTAACTGATAGCAATGGTTGTGATTGGACAGAAATGGTAACAATTTACGAACCTGCTGCTCCACTTTCCCTTGCTATTTTGCAACAAGAAATCGTTACTTGTTACGGTGGTGATGATGGAAGTATTTTTATTACTGCCAATGGAGGAACTGAGGATTATGATTATTTATGGGAAAATGGAAGTACTAATTCCTCACTAGAAAATGTTTCTGCTGGAAATTATAACATTACAATTACGGATGCCAATAATTGTGTTTTAGAAGAGATAGTTACGGTTCAGCAAAATGATTCAATTAGTTACAACGCCAATATTACTAATATTTCTTGTCATGGTTCTGGTGATGGACAGGTTAGTTTGGATAGTTTGAGTGGGGGAGTAGCGCCGTATTTTATCACAATGGATACGCTAACAGGAACAGCATTTACAGGTTTGGAAATGGGAAATTACCTGTTGACGATTATGGATGCAGAAGGGTGTATGCAGAATTTTGGGACGATGATTTTTGAACCATCTCCTGTGGAAATCATGTTGGATACTAATTTTGCAAGTATATTGTTAGGAGAAATGGTGGAAATTAAAAGTGATTATAATATTGTTAACCCAACCTTTTCTTGGACACCTACTCGTTGGTTAGATTGTGCGGACTGTCCAGAACCTATTGCACAACCTCATGATGATATTACTTACATCGTAACGATGATTAATGAAAATGGATGTACTGACACAGACAGTATTTTTATCACCGTTTTTGATGAAAGAAAAATTGCCATTCCTGATGCGTTCACTCCTAATAATGATGGAGAAAATGATCTTTTTACTTTGCGAGGAATAAACCCTGGAGTACTTGAAGTTGAATATTTTCGGATTTATGACCGTTGGGGAGGAATGCTTTACGAAGCCAAAAATTTTCAATTAAATGATTTTGATTACGGTTGGGATGGAAAAGTAAGAGAAAAAGATGTTACAGTAGGCGTATATCTTTACAAAGCAAAAGTCAACTATATTGATAACGTATCCATTCTTCACACAGGACAAGTTACTATTCTTAGATAATCTATTTTTCAATAAAAAAATAAACTCTGATGTACTATAAATATAAATTTCTGCTAGCCTTCTTACTTCTATTTTTTTTTCTAAAAAATAGTAATGCTCAGGATATTCATTTTTCTCAAATTGAAAGTTCTCCACTTTTGATGAGTCCCGCCACAGCAGGTTTTTTAGGCGATGCGACTGATCGGTTTACCATAAAATATCGTAATCAATGGTCGGCAATGTTACCAGAACAAGCTTTTGAAACTTTCGCTGCTACTTATGATGGGCGATTTTGTATGGATAATACCAATAGTTTTTTTGGATACGGATTAAGCATAATGGAAGATAGAGTTGGAGATCCTGTTTTTAAAACTAGCCAATATCAGGCTGCATTTGCCTACCATTTCCAACTAAGCACAGGCTACCACCTTTCACTTGGTTTTCAAAGTGGTTTGCTCCGATATCGAATAGATCCTAAAGATTATAATTTTGATCATGAATTTGATGGTGGAGTTGGATTTATAGATTTGCCTAACTCAACTGATATTCTAAACACAAGCGAAGTACGGATGTGGGATGTAGGTGCGGGAGCATTGTTGTATCATCCTTCGGGATCGTGGAATGTAGGAGTAAGTTTTCAACATGATGTCAAACGAAGTTATTTTGCTTTTACAGATTCAGGGGTAGAAGATAATAATCGAGTGCCTACTCGGTGGTTGGCAAATTTTTCGTTTCCTATTAATTTTCCTTTATTTGGAAAAAATCATCATGTCATTCCCAAAGGTATATTTTTATTCCAACGCCCACATTGGCAATTTTTAGCAGGTTTTGATTTTCGATTAAATATTTTGGAAGAAACATATCAAGGCTTGTTACAAAATTTAACTGTTGGAATTGCAGCGAGGGCAAGTAATCATCCTTCGAACTCTACTACTTTTGATGCGGGAATCGTTTCTCTAAATTTGGAAATTTCTCCTCAAGTTCATTTGGGAACAAGTTATGATTTTACTTTTTCGTCATTGCAAAATGATAGTAAAAATGTAGGAAGTTGGGAAATGTCGATGGTGTTTTTGATAAATTCTGAAAAACGAAATGATTGTATTGATTGCTTTAAATGGGATAGAAAGAAAAAAGGATATCGACAGAAACAAAAGAAATTTTAGAAAAAAATTACCTTAAAAAATTTACTAATGAATTCATCAATAAGCAATCGAATCATTTACTCCATCATTTTTTTATTCTTTGCTTTTTTTGCCACCGCCCAAGCTCAAGATAAATTAATCGGCAAAGGTGGACAATATACTTCCTCCGACAGTACTATTGCAAAAGCATTATTAGATACTGCACAAACATTTTTAAATTTTGGTGCAGGACAACT
>Ga0114957_1005739_pt1 | contig 10167 bp, 5 predicted proteins | sample BantaG_FD_87175 | JGI IMG/M metagenome (GOLD analysis project Ga0114957, IMG submission 87175) | Marine algal microbial communities from Bantry Bay, Ireland - BantryBay_4 metaG | ecosystem: Host-associated > Algae > Red algae > Unclassified | place: Bantry Bay, Ireland | collected 2014-11-21 | reverse complement strand
ACCCTGCTCAGTTGAAAATATGGCGTGCCATCGAATTTGCAATTGGTGGCGATCAGCGCATCAAATTAATTAACCGCACCTTTAACTACGAAGAGCTACTCACATTCAAGAAAGCTGCCGATTGCTACGTCAGTCTGCACCGTTCAGAAGGGTGGGGATTTGGCATGATAGAGGCCATGACACTGAGTGTTCCAGTCATTGCGACTCACTATTCGGGAAATCTGGAATTCTGTAAAAATGATAATTGCTGGTTGGTTGATGCCAGTGAAAAGTTTTTGTCTGAGTCAGACTACATTTTTGTGGTACCAGGGCAGAAATGGGCTGAACCTGATATTTCACATGCGGCCCGGGCGATGCGTGAATGCTATGACAATCCCCAATTGCGAGAACAAAAAGCCGGCAAGGCGGAAGACTTCGTATTGCAACATTTCTCGACTGATGCGATTTCAAGCCGTTACGAAAAACGTCTGCATGAGATTTATGCGTCCTTGTAACGCGTGGAGTTGTTTTTAACAAGTATCTACCAAGTAACTATACGGCGTTTTTCCAATGGTATCGTCAAATACAGTAGCGAAAGAATACGAAACTGAACGTTGCAGCACTCCGCTGCGCTACGTTGCTGGCATTAGCTGGCCAAGAAGCGGGCATCATCTGCTGGTGCGGTTAATGTCTGACTATTTCGGCGATGCTTTTAATTACTGTGAATTCTACACCGAACATTTAGATTGCTGTCGTCAGTTTCCATGTACCAGGGCGAAAAGTGTGAGCTTTTCAAAGAATCACGATTTCGCACTCGATGTCAGTACTGCTGAAAACGTTCCTTATCTGGTGCAGTACAGAAATTTTTTTAATTCTGTTGTCTCGGAATTTGAGCTGCATATTCGAGTTCATGGTGCTGATTGCGACACCAAAGAAGAATTTGAAAAGCACTCGGTTGCTAAAGCACGTCAATTTAAACGATTCAGACAAAAGTGGGTGGACTGTGATACTCGAGCCAATGTGTTACTGGTGCCGTTCGAAGACTTGATTTCAAATACCGAAGCACTTGCAAGTCTATGTATACAACACTTCATGCCCGGGACCGACGTCGATCTGGAAAGACTGCGCGAAGTTATTAGCAACGTCGATGGCGAAAAGGTCGAGAACTGTGCAATTACAAAACTACCAAATATTGGTGTGCACAAATCTCGCGACTTCAGGGCGTTTCGTCACTATGATGATCAGTGGCACGAAACAATATCCGCTATCCTGGATGTGTAGAAAAACGAAGTGGTTATGAAGCCAGCCTTGCATGACGAACCCTTGCATGACGAACCCTTGCATGCACATTCATACCTTTGCGAATCTCAGGCTTTAGCACAATTTGATTTATTAGCAACGGATGCTGCCAGTGCCAATGCCAGTCTGCAGACGCTAGCCGCGCTGGTAAGCAAACTTGCAGATCCGGTAAAATTTCTGTCGGAAGCTGCAAATACCTTTTCTCGAAATGGCCACCATTTAAGTGCTGAGTTATCTGCGGTATTATTAATAAAGTACAATCCAGGCAGATTAGACAGTTATCGTTTGTTCTCACACGTGTTACGACGTGCAGGGCATCAAGATGAAGCAGAGGTTCTATTTTCTTTTTGTATGCCTGCGGCCCTTGTAAAGAAATACTTTTCGTCAAATACATTGGTCTTATCGTCGAGCAACGATGGCGAAGGTGTCAGTAAAGAATCACTCTTCAGTGCCAGAAAACATCCAGCGAAGCCGCCACTGCAAATGCATTCCAATAAGCTTGCGGTGTTCTCGAACCCGTTTCTGCATGAACAGAATGCTTACGTTACCACCTTGGAAAATGGTCGGCTCTGGTTCGACGGTTATTTGAATACGGTCGTTTGGGATAAAGCCGGGGCTGTTGTCACAGATTTATGTCAAGGAAATCCGCAGATTGTTGCTGATCGATGCTGTGACCTTACCGCATTGACGCTAACGGGTAAGGTGTGCCTCTTGGGGAATAGAAATCCTGATAATTATTATCATTGGATGAATGACATTGTACCCAAATTTGGTTTATTGGATTTGAGCGATACAGACGTCGCGTCTATCGACTACTTTGTATTGAACTCAAGCAATACCACGTTTCAACGCGAAACGTTAGGGTTACTTGGTATCGACAAAAGTAAAGTCCTTTCGTCGAACAATAGCCCTTACCTGTTATGTGACGAGCTGATCGTTCCGAAATATGGCAGTAATACGCTCGGCATGGGCCAAGGTAAATGGGCTGCGGAGTACCTTGTTAACGTATTTGGCACTCAGTCTCAAACGTCCAAATCAAGAAAACTCTATATCAGCAGAGGAAATCGTGGTGCTCGATCTATTGTGAATGAAGACGATGTTGTGGCGTTTTTAGAAAAAAATGGTTTTGAGACCATCCATCCGGAAAAGTATTCTGTACAAGAACAGGCCCGATTGTTTTGTGAAGCGAAGGTGGTGCTTGGTCCGCACGGTGCGGGTTTAAGCAATATTGCTTTTTGTAAGTCGGGTACAAAAATCGTTGAACTGTACTGTAACAAGATTGCGCCAACATTTTGGAATACGTGTCAATTGCACGGATTCGCTCATTATGCCCACCAGTTTTCGAAAGGTAATCCTGATTCTGTTTTTAGCGAAGCGGAGTCGGAACTTTTCGTTTGTGTGAAAGAACTCGGCACGCTTCTGGAATTTATCGATTCTCGCTAAACCCGAACCAGTTCACGCCGGGTAATAGCGTAGTTGCACTAAATTAGCTGATGATCGTCATGGCGTGAGAACGTTTTGGCGTCTCGCTGGGAGTACGAGCAAGTAAAAATGAACACGTTTACGACTTATAAACCTGCAGCGTGTGAAAGTTAACTATTGGTACCTTGGTTATCGCGTTTTACGGGTAGTAACCATGCTGTAGAATTCACCGGATATGGCGACCCGGTGAATTCTGTTTTACAGCGGCTGTAGCTATAAAAAACGGGGATTAATCCAAACCTGTGCACCGTCCTGCAAGCTTCCGTTGTCGCGGTGGTGCATCGTTTCATCGTGCAGCAAGAGCCAGTCTTGCGCGTTCAGGCATTTTTTAATTTGATCTTCAATTTCGTGAGAATGAGTGCCAATGTAGACTGATCGCACCTTTGCATTCATGACATCGACCGAGCTTTCGATCACATCGCCCTCGCTACCCTGAATATCGAAATGAATGTAGTCAACCACTTCTTTATCCTTGATCAGGTCGTTCAGTGAGACTGAGCGTTGCATTGCGTACAGACCTGGCCGTTTTGGCAATTTATACAGATTCGGATCCTCATCCGACGGTTCTGCATTCAGTTCGGCCAGCAGTGCGTCTGGCTCAGTCGCGTCCGTTTTTATACTGCGCAGTCCCCATGCGGTTTGCGGGTCTGGAGCAATAGGGAACATCGATACGCCTGATTCCGCTGACACCACGGCGAGCACAGCTTCTGAATCAGATTCAGGAATGCTGTTGTCGGCAAAATGGCCTTTCATGTATTCGTGGTGGGTTGGTTCGCCCTCAACCGCGATGACTGAAATGTTTTTCTTACCCTGGTTGCGGGCCGCTACATAGCCTCGGCCAACCCAGGGACCCCATCCGGCGCCACATTCAACCAGTGTGACCGAATCGCCTGCTGACTCAACCGCCCATAAGAGTGAAATCCATTCCCAGCTTGTTTTGGGTTTGGGTTTTTGTTTGCCACCAGCTTTCGCCCAGTTTTTGTGGTAGGCGATGCTGGTCCGAACCCCAAGAAAGTCATAGGAGAAATCGGTGCTGCTACCCACGGGTTGTATTTCATAGTTGTCGAACACCGCAGCGGAGGGCAGCTTCTCAACAGGCACAGTATTCAATTGTTTGGGTAATGCTGTCATGTGATTTTAAAAAAGGAACTGAAGGTGAATTTGGTTAAGCATATTACGCGCCGAACCACGAAGTTTATCTCGCTTTAATGGGGATAGTCAGACAGATGAGGTTTTGGCATCGGGTCAGAGAACTGGCGTCAAAAAAGCAGTATCGAAGGTTGACGTGTACTTGTACAGCATGCTCGGTATACACACTGTGAAAAACTGGTGTTGAAGGGCGCAGTTCTTGCACTTTTGCAGCAATAACGTATTGCGTTGCCTAATCAACCAGTACGCCGTATTGGCGTACTTTAGAGAAGAGAAGTTATGGCGAAGTTCCTCATTGTTCCAGGCTTGCCCAAATCAGGAACCACGTTTTTGTATGCGCAATTGAGTGCGCAACCAGATCACTTCAACGTCCCTGCTGAGCGTAAGGAGATTGATTATTTCCGCCGCGGTCGATCACTGGATGACTATAAGAAGCTGTTTGTTGAAAGCAACGACGACAAGGTCTATCTTGATTGTTCTCCGTTGTATGCCGATGACATTGTCAGAAACACCGAGTCAATTAAGGCCGGGTTGTCTGGTCATGATGTCAAGATTGTGCTTTGTGTGCGAAACCCTTTTGAGCGCATGTACTCGCATTATCTACACGATATTGCACAGAATTTTCAGATAATGGGGCAGGGTGCACACAGTATTTATATGCCATCGGTGATGTCGCGCTATATCTATCCATTAACTCAGCGCATAAAGCACTTTCAGGACGTATTTGGTGCTGAGAATGTACACGGATTCTCGTTTACCAGTCAGGAATCGAAAACCGAGGATTTTCTAAGAGCATTCGCGAAAATGCCGGATTCATGGTCATTTGACTATTCCAAAAACCCGGCTGCAGGGTTTACATCGCCAACGACTTTTTATAGCAACCATGCCGACATAACCGTAGCCAGTTCTGGTTCGCTATACGTATTGCCGAAAAACGACATGTTAGTTGCGAACAGACAGTTCAGCTCGCTGCACCGCGGTATATCGCCTCAGATCGGTAACAATATAATGAAAAACATGGCGTTTATCGATCGTCAGTTTGATGGAACGCTATTCAAAGATAGCGCAAACAAGATATGGGACGATTATGAGCAAGCCCTCGGGTTGTTAAACCTTGACGTACCCGTTGATCGTTCCAATGTCGTGTTTAGTTCACAGGTGTCTAACAGTATTCCGGAAAAGTTTCTAAGCAAACTCGAGTGTATCGGTACGGTAGATTCAGTGATAGATGATGTTTTTGCAAGCCCGCTTCGATCGACTGCTGAAGCCATCATTGAATCGATAGAACCAACGGTTAGTTTGTCCTCTTCCATGGCCCGATTGGACCGCTCCGCAAAAGCGCGTGACCCTGATGGTAAAAAACCACAGCACTACCTTGAATACATCATTGAACACTATGGACCATCACCCTATTTTGTGGAGCTATTGTTAAAAAACTGGTTGAGATCGGGCAAGGTGAACTCCGTCATTCAATTCATGGAGAAGCACCCCAAGAGTAAAGGTCTGTTTCGACCGGTACAGCTGAAAACCTACATTGACGATTATCGTAAAGATGTGTCTGATGATGAGTACGAAAAAATAGTTAGCTTGTGTGGCTAGTACAATACTCACCCTTTCTGACCATTACTATAAACAGAAAATTACAATGAAACCAAGTCTTGTAAAAATTTTAAATACCACTTGTCAGGATAAATTCTCGTCGCTTTTGAACGCAGTCAATACTGACGAAGCAAAGGTCAGGGATGCAGCAGCATCGCGACGTTATCTATCGGCAATGGATGCGCCCACGTTTAGTCAGGAGCAGCTCGATGCGCTCGAGTGGTGCGGATACGAAGACTTCGAGGATGCTGAAATGTTAAGGGGCTTATCGTTGCTACCTGATCTGCAAACCCATTATGCGTTATATGGAAAAACGCAAGGGCGACAAATACTCGAAAAAATTGAAAAAACCAACATTAAGCATGTTGCTTTTGTTGCCCCATCCTATGGGAAGCAATGTGGTATTGGCGAGTACGGTCGTTATTTGGAAACCAGTTTTAAAGCAATTGGTAAAAAAGCGTACAGCTTCAGAACCAGTTCTGAATTGTTAGCGCAATCTGACCAATTTGTTCGAAATACCTTAGTTCTGGTGAATCATGGGCCAGGTCTTTTCGATGGATTCAACCCGAAGCTGGGGCAAGGCGAATCAACAAAGCAACTGCTGCAAAATTTGATTCAACTGCGAGAACGAGGTGCTTTGCCCGTCATTCTTATGCATTCTCTTATTGATTCAGATCAGGAGTTGTTGTACAGCCGTCAACAAATGATACTCAATTCTGAGATACCAACAGTGACTTTTATAAGTGATGCCAGCAGGCATTTCTATATTCCTCAGGTGGAACTTGGCGTGTCTCCTGTGCAGAAGCCGAAAGAGGTTATAAATAAAAAGGATGATCGCTCCGAACGACAGGAGATAGTCGGTTTCTTTGGGTTTTTTCAATACGGTGGAAAAGACTTCGACGCATTGTTTCATCTTGTTCGATCGATTCGGGGGAAACTAGCTGGCAGCGTTGCAACGAGTAACGCAGACGAGCTAAAGCGTTTCACCGATCTACTTGACAGCACAGACATACCTCACGATCTTGGCTCGGGCTGGGTAACTGATAAAGAACTGGCCCAGCGCCTGTCCAAAGCAGACTATTTCTACTTACCGCAAAACGACTACGATTACTGGAATAACAGCGCAACTGCCCGGTTTGTAATGAATTTGGAGCGACCGGTGTTCTTGCCGCCACACCAACCCTTTCTCGACATTGAGGAAGGAGCAGTGTTTGCGAACAAAGATGATCTGCCGAGAATAGTGTCTTATTATAGAGAAGAAAAAAATTACCAAGAAGCGGTAAAAATATCCTCGGAATTTAGAAAAAAAGCGGATATGCGTAATACAGCCAGTAAATTGTCTGCCAGCGTTTACAGTACGTTCAAAGAGAAATCGTTGCAAACCGTGATCGCTAGCAATGACACATCGTTACAACGATTTTTAGGATTGGATGAGCAAAGAAAAACGCTATTTCTCAGTACGGTTGGCTATCATGAAGAGTTTAGAATAGAAAACGCTTCGCAGCTCGTGGACGATGGCTATTTCTCTTCTGTCTATAAATCGGTACCTGCAACTGAATATTGGCGAAAGCATTTTAACCTTGAAGATCTGGTGCAAAATACACTGCTTGAATCAGTGCATGTAGCCTATAGCAGTTTCTGCAAACGTCCAGTCAAACTCGCCGAGCTGGTGAGCGTCAGTCGATATAAGGTTGAACAGACCGACTCTACGTCAGGTGAACTACTATCGCACGCAATAAAGTCTGCGTTGGGATTCTCTGATAAAACGACTCGTTTCAACAAACCAACTCTGGCCATTTACAATGCCAATCTACCTGCTAATGAGGAGCATATTTCTCCAGATCACTTAAATGATCTTATTGCTGAAAATTTGAATAATCTCAAAACCATTGAGGAAAACGAAGCCGCCAGCCCACGAAATCGTCCATTCATCAATAATGTGATTGAAATGATCACTCAACCTGAACATGTTTTAGATGACCGTGATTTCAGTATCGATATAAAAAAAATAGATATGACGGAAGTCTTATCTCACAATAGCCTATACCTACGGTATAACTCGTTTATTAATCAGTGCAGTCAGAACGGTATCAATGTCGCTGATTCAGCGATCGTTGATCAACCGGTTGTTCGTTTAGTAGAACACAATCGATTAACGTACGAGCTTGAGGATATTTACTTCTATTCCGACGATCTGTTTATTGCGCAAGCAGTCAGGTGTTTATTCAAGCGAGATGCGTTTCCACTGGAAATGATCGCATTACGTGAAATGCTCTCGACGCTGGGAAAAATTGATGTCCTTCGGTATTTAAATGAAAACGGGTGTCGTCGTGCCAGAATCAGAGATCTTGATGATACAAGGCTTCGGTTTCTTGAGCCAGACTTTGAGCAGTTCGCCGAAGTCATGAGAGATCCGGTTTCGGGTTCGGTTCAGCAACGGAATCGATATTTGGTTGAAAAGAGAGATGTCTATCGTTGGTGGTTAAAAAGCCAATCGACCGAAAAATCCTATTTGAGTGATTCTGCTGACAATGTAAGGTCACTACTGTCATTGTATTTTCATCTTTGTTCTGCCGATAACACGATCAACCACCGCTCTGGTGAGTTTTCTCAAGAAGGAGATGTTGCGCATTGGCTGACCGTAGACGGCACATTTATTAATTCGGAATCAGTAATCAGTTCCGTCTTACGCTTGGTACCTGATCAGCCATTGAGTATTTGTAACGTTGGCGTTGACAACAAGCCTTCTTTTGTCAATTTTCAGAAAATTGAACCAGAAGGTTCATGGACTAAGGATCGCTCTGCCTATTTGCTCTTTGCCATAGACTCGGGCGCTATGCGCAAAGAGGATTTTGATTACTCGGTCTCTGTGACGCTTCGTTCCTATGGCAGCAAAAAGGTGCCCGGCAGGCATGTACGAGTATCTGCTGTGGCCGACGTGGCAGAAGCCGAAGCGTCGGTTGTTGATGGTATGCTGGTTGATGATGCTGCAAAGCTGTTTTCGTTACCGTTAAAGAACGCTGCGGAATCAAACTATTTTGTTTTTGAGTTCTATATATCTGCTACGACTAATCCTCAGGTTCTGGATGAATCACCAGATGATCGAGAGCTCGGTTTGATGGTTCAGCAAATGGTATTGCATCGGCAGCAGAAACCGGTCATTGAAGAGACCGAATCGCAACAGGAGGATGTGTCCGCAGAGGTTGCTGAAGAATACCCGGGTGGTGAAGACTTCGATGCAGGCACCGAATCAGCGGCATGACGGGAGCGTAAATTCTTTCGTTTTTGACGCCATCGTGGTTTCTGAGTTGGCCTTATTGCGGTTTACGTCTCAATCGTTGTTGGTGACACATTACGCAGCAAAAGAGTGTCTAGGCCTTATTCAAGATTAAATCTGTCTGACCGTCATAAATAAGACATACGGTCAAAGAAACATGGTTTGGTCTCTTGCACATACCGCTTAAAAGCGAGCCTGAAAAACTTGCGAAAATATTGCACGATCTTTATGTGCTGCTACCGGTAATACAGGCGCAGGGTAATGACGAGTGGGTAAAGAAACACCTTCAAATCATCGACTATTACCAGCAAAAGCACGATGAAGCTGTGACTCATTGGCACTTCTTCGACAAAGCCGCCTAAGCAACTCAGCTATTCCATTCTGCAATCAGTCCATTCCGGGTTTAGGCGGAGTGCTTATACCTCTGTGACTGCGCCGTGCCCATGTCTGTAGCCACCTGCATGCGTTGATGACGTTACCCCCAAATGGCACGTATTTTGAGTGATCATGCCCAAAGTTCTAGTTTATTCCGTCTGTTAATTACTCGAATACTTGTTATGACGAACCCGTATAAATCACTGCCTGATACTGCCTTTTGGAAATTGTCGGTAGCTGAAAAAGCAACCGATGCCGTTTGTCCGGTTGTCAAGAATGTACCGTTGATAACCAATGGAGACAAAGTAGCAACGGCGGGTAGCTGTTTCGCCCAGAAGGTGTCTAATTATCTTGATAAGAACGCGGCGATAGATTTTATTCAACAAGAGGCTGTCAGTGGCGATCAACCTTTGTATTCGGCTAACTATGGAAATATTTATACCGTACATCAGCTTGTTGAATTGTTTGATGAAGCTCAATCGGGTGTTGCCGATGCATCTTGTGCTGTGCAAAGAGAAGACGGAAAGTATGTGGATATTTTTCGCCCATTCATGGAAAAAGATGGTTTCGAAACGAGCGAAGCTGTTGTGGAAGCGCGCATTGCGCATCTCGCCCAAGTAAAAGAGCTTTTTGAATCAACCGATGTGTTCATCTATACACTCGGGTTGACAGAGGCTTGGGTGTCAAAGCGTACTGGCAGGGCGTTCCCGGTATGCCCAGGCATATATTCAAAAAATCACTCGGATTACGAATTCGTCAATTTTACCTTTGCGCAAATCAAGGAAGCACTTGAAAAATTCATTGGCAGGGTTCGGAGCGTTAACAACAATATCAGGTTATTGTTGACTGTTTCTCCTGTGCCATTAACAGCTACCTATTCCGGACAACATGTGCTCAGCGCCACCACATACAGTAAGTCGGTGTTGCGTGCGGTGTGCGAGGAAATAGTGCAGGCTGATGTTGGCATTGCCTATTTTCCATCTTTCGAAATGGTTTCAAACCCGTTT
>Ga0114957_1005737_pt1 | contig 10170 bp, 7 predicted proteins | sample BantaG_FD_87175 | JGI IMG/M metagenome (GOLD analysis project Ga0114957, IMG submission 87175) | Marine algal microbial communities from Bantry Bay, Ireland - BantryBay_4 metaG | ecosystem: Host-associated > Algae > Red algae > Unclassified | place: Bantry Bay, Ireland | collected 2014-11-21 | reverse complement strand
TCCCACATTAGCCATGGTCGTCCACCAAAATCAAGTGCTACTTGTGCCAGACAATCATCCATCGGTAGACAAAATCCATATCGTTCTATTCCCATCTTATCACCTAATGCTTTGCGATAAGCGTCACCTAATGAAAGCGCTGTATCCTCAATCGTATGGTGTTCGTCAATGTGTAAGTCACCTTCAACATTTACCAATAAGTCACAACCAGAATGTCGTGCTAATTGGTCGAGCATGTGATCGAAAAAACCCAATCCGGTTTTATTTTTTGCTTGACCGCTTCCGTCTAGGTTGAGTTCGATATGGATATTAGTTTCCTTCGTAGTACGTTGGATGGAGGCTGTGCGTGGCGGAAGTTTTAAGAAGGTATAAACGTCTTGCCAGCTTTGCGTTGTCAACGCAATGACAGAAGCTAGCTTCTGCTTTTCTGAGGAAACTGGTTCTGCTGCATTAGCAATATGAATACCTTTTGCTCCCAAATTTTTAGCAAGTTCCATATCTGACAGTCGATCACCCAATACAAAAGAATTTTTAAGGTCATAGGTTCCTTCTTCCATGTATTTTTTTAATAAACCAGTGCGAGGTTTACGGGTAGGTGCCATATCCGCAGGAAAACTCTGGTCAATCAGCACCTCATCAAATATAATATTTTCATTTTCAAAAGCTCGTATCATCTTATTATGTGCGGGCCAGAAAGTGTCTTCGGGAAAGCTATCTGTTCCCAGTCCATCTTGATTGGTGACCATGACGAGTTCGTAATCCATCTCTGCAGCAATGCGGGAAAGGTACTGAAAAACACCGGGATAGAATTCCAGTTTTTCTAGCGAATCTAATTGATAATCAATAGGTGGTTCGATGACCAACGTACCATCACGATCTATAAAGAGTACTTTTTTCATAGTTGTTTTTTAAAGTTACTTAACGCACGAATTAGTCGTTCATTTTCTGTTGGGGTACCTATGGTAATTCTTAGACATCCTTCACATCCGTAAGTTGTGGAACGATCACGGACAATTATATTTTTTTCTAATAAAAAGTGATAAACGGCTAGCGGATCATCCATTTTTATCAATAAAAAATTAGCATCAGAAGGGTAGATTTTTTTTACAAAAGAAAACGTCGACAAATGCGCTCGTAGATAATCCCGTTGTTGTAAAACAGATTGCACATTTGCTTCTTTTTCATTGGCATTATCCAGCGCAGCTAGTGCCGCAGACTGAGTTAGCTGATTGATATTGTAAGGTGGTTTTACTTTGTTAAATAGCGCAATGATGTCAACATTGGCGAACGCCATGCCGAGGCGAATGCCAGCTAACCCCCATGCTTTAGAAAAAGTTTGAAGGACGATCAAATTAGGATAATCAGCTAATAAGTTTGTACAACTATTTTGTTCTGAAAAATCAATGTAAGCTTCGTCTACGACTACAATCCCTTTAAATGAAGTCAATATTATTTTGATCTGCTCCAATGGAATATCGTTTCCGGTAGGATTATTAGGACTACAAATAAATAGAAGTTTAGAATGCTTGTTGGCTTTTGCCAAAACGGATTCGGTATCAACAATAAAATCAGATTTCAACGGAATATTAACTATTGCTATATCAGACAATGCCGCAGAAACTTTATACATCCCATACGTAGGTGGAAGGGTAAGAATATGATCTTTTTTTGGTTCACAAAAAATCCGGATCAATAAATCAATTGCTTCATCACTTCCATTGCCAAGGAATATTTGTGAAGGTTTCACCTGTTTTTCAAATGCGATTTTCTTCTTTAATTTTTTCTGTAGCGGATCAGGGTAACGATTAAATGTAGTATCAAAAGGATTTTCGTTTGCATCCAGAAATACTTCCGCCAACCCATTAAACTCACTACGCGCTGAGGCGTAAGGCGTCATATCAAGAATATTTTTTCGTACTAAAGAGGATAGCTCCATATTAATTTAACTATTATTTTTTAAAGTCTCTAACCGAATACTAACGGCCATTTTGTGTGCCTGTAACTGTTCTGCTTCGGCCATCAATTCTACCGTTTTTCCGATGTTTTGTAGTCCTTGTTTACTTAACTTTTGAAAAGTAATTTTTTTAACAAAAGCATCCAAATTCAAGCCGCTATATGCACGGGCATATCCGTTGGTGGGTAAAGTATGATTGGTGCCGCTGGCATAATCTCCTACGGATTCGGGTGTGTAATTCCCGATAAATACAGATCCGGCATTGGTGATTTTTTGGGCGAAGGCCTCTACATCAGCTATTGCCAAAATCAAATGTTCAGGTGCATATTGATTCACTAATTTGAGCGCGATTTCCTGATTGTCCACAATGATAATAGGACTATTGTCCAATGCAGCAGAAGCGATTTCTTGCCGAGGTAAATCCGCTAACTGTTTTTCTATTGCCGTCACGACCTCATCGGCAAAAGGTTGGCTAAAAGTTAACAAAACTACTTGACTATCTACACCATGCTCGGCCTGAGATAACAGGTCTGCGGCTACAAAATCTGGATGAGCGGTATGATCGGCTACGACCATGACTTCGGATGGGCCGGCGGGCATATCAATTGCGGTACCTTGTTGACTGACCAATTGTTTTGCGGTGGTTACGTATTGATTGCCAGGTCCAAAAATTTTATACACGGATGGAATAGTCTCCGTTCCATACGCCATTGCGGCGATAGCTTGAGCGCCTCCTACTTTAAAAATTTGGGTCACCCCGCAAAGATTTGCCGTGTATAAAATCACAGGATTAATACGGCCGTCTTTCTGCGGTGGCGTACATAAAACTATTTCTGGACATCCAGCAATCTGGGCTGGTACGGCCATCATCAAAACAGATGAGAACAGTGGGGCCGTTCCTCCTGGAACATAAAAACCGACCTTATCAATCCCCACACTTTTTTGCCAACATTCAATACCCGGCATGGTTTCGATTCTGGAATTGTCCGTTTGCTGGCTTTTGTGAAAACGAAAAATATTTTCACGAGCCGTTTGAATGGCGGTCTTCAACTCTGATGCAACCTCGTTACTGGATGCGGTAATTTCTTTGGGTGTAACCGCAGTACTTTCGAGGACTACATCATCAAATTTTTGAGTCAAATATTTAACCGCCTGATCTCCCGTTTCTTTTACTTGCGTTAATACCTCATTTACCACAGACTCCAGATTTGCAGATTCATGAAGTGGGCGCTGAAGTAATTTAGAAAGATGCGCTGAAGAAGGATTTTGATAGATTTTCATAGTAATTATAAGATCATTTTTTCAATAGGGATTACTAAAATACCTTCTGCACCATTATCTTTCAACTGTCCGATGATGTCCCAAAAACGAGACTCGTCAATGACGGTATGAACAGAACTCCAGCCTTCGATTGCTAACGGCATTACCGTAGGACTTTTAATTCCTGGAAGTATTTCGATAATTTTTTCAATCTTTTCATTGGGTGCGTTCATCAATAAATACTTGGTGTTTCTAGCTTTCAAAACAGATTCCATTCGGAAAATGAGTTGCTGATATATTCCTTCCAGCTCTGATGGAATCGTACCCGCTACCAGGCAGGCTTGAGATTCAAGGAGGACTTCTTTTTCTTCCAGATTATTTTTGAACAAGGTGCTTCCACTGCTCACCAGATCACAAACGGCATCTGCCAGTCCTATGCCAGGTGCAATTTCGACGGAGCCAGAAATTTCGTGGATGTCAGCTGTGATGTTATTTGTATTTAAAAAAGCACGTAAAGAGCCTGGATAAGAGGTAGCAATCCGTTTGCCGTCCAACCAAGTGATATCTGAATACTTTGCTTCTTTGGGAACTGCAATAGATAGTCGACACTTAGAAAATCCAAGCGGCAAGACGTTTGTAATGCTTTTTTCCTTTTCTATCAGTAGGTTTTCTCCTACAATTCCGAGATGCGCTACATCATCTTGTACATATTGGGGAATATCCGAATTGCGTAGGTAGAGTACATCGAGTGGAAAGTTACGGGCTTGTGCCTTTAGCTGATCTTTTCCGTTATCAATAGAAATTCCGCACTCTTTGAGCATTTGTAGAGAATCTTGCTGGAGTCTACCAGATTTTTGGATAGCAAGTTTGAGACGTATTGGAGTCATTAGTAAGTGATTTCTTGAGATGATGCAATAAAAAAGCGGTTTATCAGAGACACCTGATAAACCGCTTACTGTAAATTTCGTTTAAATTTTTCAACAAAGCATCATCATCTGTCCTGTGGAGCAGTAAGAAAATGAAGATGATGTAATAAATTTAAATACATAGTAAAAGTTGAAAAATTTTGTGGTGCCTCCAGGAATCGAACCAGGGACACATGGATTTTCAGTCCATTGCTCTACCAACTGAGCTAAGGCACCTCTTTAAGAAGCGATTGCAAATCTATATTGTTTTTCTCGAAACCACAAGTTTATCAGTCGATTCTTGAATATTTTTTTTATTTTTCAATTTTAGTAACCGCAAAAAACAGTGCTATGCAGCTACCACTTTCCAAAATACTGGCCATTCCCTGCGTTATCGGTGCGGCAATATTTATTTACCTGACTTATTTTTCTAGTGAGGACTATGCTATTTATATTGTTCCTTTCCTTCTTGCATTGATCGCATTGTATTTTTTACAACCTGCTATTGACTGGTGGTGGTACCAACGCTACCCACCTGACATTGAAGCTCCCCTTCGCAAATTATTTGAACAGCGACTTTCTTACTATCAACAACTATCTGAAGAAAACAAGCAAAAATTCCGAACTCGTGTAGCTCTTTATATTGAAGCCAATGATTTTCGTCCTCAAGTGTTCGAGGAAATTCCCGAAGATGTGAAAGGTATCGTGGCGGCTAATATTGTACAACTTACTTTCGGACAGGAGGATTATTTGTTGAATTCCTTTGAACGCATCGTAATTTATCCCGGTATATTTCCAACGCCACAGCATTTAGAGAAGTTCCACGCATCAGAAATTTTTGAAGAAGATGGCGTATTATTATTTGCGATGGATCACCTGATGCCCGGCACGTTACATGCCGATCAGTATTTTAATCTTGGCTTGTATGAATATGCTAAAGTATTTCGACTCAGCCGTCCTGATGCGTCCTATCCTAAGTTAGTAGAAGAAATCTGGAAAGACTATGAAACGATTAGTCGTTTTCCACGAAAAAAAGTAGAAGGATTTGTTGGGTTAGATAATTTAGATTTATGGGCAGTAGGAGTAGTGTACTTTTTTAGTTTCCCTAAAAAATTCAAAGAAGTGCTACCGGATTTATATCAGACCCACGCCAATTTACTTAATCAGCGACCTGAAAAATTAGAAAATCCGGTAACTGTAGCACTACCTAGTTCATCATCGAAGAAGCCATCATATTAAATTTAGGCACCTCAACTTTGAATTTGGAGTCATCCGTAATTCTCACCATCGTATAATTGCCACCCATTGTCCCGATTCCGCTTTGAAGCGGACACCAGGATTGATAGCTATGGCTTTCTCCAGGCTTAAGTACAGGCTGCTCACCAATTACACCATCGCCTTCTACCTCCCTGCGGATGGCACAAGCATCGAAAATAAACCAATGTCGCTTGAGCAATTGCACGGTATGGGGGCTTTGGTTTTCAATCGTCACCTGATAGGCAAATACATATTGCCCTTGAGCAGGCTTGGATTGATCTTCCTGATAGGTACTGGTAACAGAAATTTTTATTCCTTTTGTGATTTTGGTTTCCATGTTCATCTTGTATGCTTTTCACTTAGACTATAAAAACTGGGATACGTTTAATAATGTTGTATAACTATAACGATGGAAAAGGGGTAATGGTTCCTTTGAAAAAAGCGGAACTTTTGGTTTGTCGGCTTAGTTCTAATATTCGTAAATTTGTTAATCAAATTATTAGCGGTAGCCATTAGGCTTCATTTTTAAACAGCTTCAGTATAAAATAGCAAACAAATGTTTCCAAAATATGACGTAATCGTAGTAGGCGCCGGGCATTCCGGCTGTGAGGCGGCAGTAGCAGCAGCTAATCTAGGGTCGAAAGTCTTACTGGTTACGATGAATATGAATACGATTGCCCAAATGTCCTGTAATCCAGCGATGGGTGGTGTGGCAAAAGGACAGATTGTTCGGGAAGTAGACGCAATGGGTGGATACTCCGGCATTGTGACGGATCATACGATGATTCAGTTTCGGATGCTCAATAAGTCTAAAGGGCCCGCTATTTGGAGTCCGCGTGCCCAGAGCGACCGGATGCGGTTTGCAGAAAAATGGAGATTAATGCTGGAAGCACATCCTAATATTGATTTTTGGCAGGAAATGGTTACTGGATTGGTGGTCAAGGATGGCAGAGTGGTTGGAGTGAGAACGGGTATTGGTTTGGAAATAGAAAGTAAATCCGTTGTATTGACCAATGGTACTTTTTTGAACGGACTGATCCATATTGGCGAAAAACAATTTGGCGGAGGCCGCGCAGGAGAAAAAGCAGCTACAGGCATCACTGCACAGCTGCTTGAACTCGGTTTTGAATCTGGTCGGATGAAAACCGGTACGCCTCCTCGTGTAGATGGTCGTTCTCTTAATTGGGAGAAAATGGAGACACAGCCTGGTGATGAAGTTCCTGGAAAATTTTCTTACACCGATACGCCAATTTTAAAAAATCAACGTCCTTGCCATATTACTTATACGAACAAAAAGGTGCACGATATCCTTCGAACAGGATTTGATCGCTCACCGATGTTCAATGGTCGTATACAAGGAATAGGACCTCGATATTGTCCCTCTATCGAAGATAAAATAGATCGGTTTGCGGATAAAGACCGCCATCAATTATTTGTAGAACCAGAAGGGTGGAATACAGTTGAGATTTATGTTAATGGATTTTCTTCGTCATTGCCAGAGGATGTGCAGTACAAAGCGATGTGTCAGATTGAGGGTTTTGAAAATGCTAAAATGTTTCGTCCTGGATATGCCATTGAGTACGACTACTTTCCGCCTACTCAGTTGAAAATAAATTTGGAAACGCGGCTGGTGAAAAATTTATTTTTTGCTGGACAAATTAATGGAACCACAGGTTATGAAGAAGCCGCCTGTCAGGGATTGATGGCAGGCATCAATGCTCATTTAGCCGTTAAGGAAGAAGAACCGTTGATTCTTAAACGCTCAGAAGCTTACATCGGTGTATTGATTGACGACCTGATAAATAAAGGGACGGACGAGCCTTATCGAATGTTTACCTCACGAGCGGAATATCGTATCTTGTTACGTCAGGATAATGCTGATATTCGCTTATCACCAATTGCTCAAAAATTGGGTATCATGAACATGGAAGCACGAATGCAACGGGTAGAGGAAAAAGCTGTTTCAATGGCTGCAATTGAGCAAAAATTCCGAAAGATGAGCGTCGGTCCTGATCAGCTCAATGACCTGCTGGCCGCACAAAATTCTGCGCCAATCAAGCAAAAAATGAAATTGTACAATATATTGATTCGTCCGAATATCAATATTGAATTGCTGCGTAAATGTTTACCGGAACTGGAAAATGACTTAAAGCAATATGACGAAGAATCGCTCAATATGGCCGAAATCAATATGAAGTATGCGGGCTATATTCAGAAAGAGCAGGAGATGGTGGATAAGATGAATCGTCTGGAATCGGTCAAACTTCGCCCAGATATGGACTATGCAGAGTTACAATCTCTTAGCTTAGAGGCACGAGAAAAACTAACCAATATGCGTCCGCATACGATTGGGCAGGCGAGCAGAATTAGCGGAGTGTCACCAGCAGATATTTCGATCTTGCTCGTACACATGGGACGATAAAATCAGTGCTTTCCTAGCCCTAAAGATATTTTAACTTTCCCATCCTTCCTGTACGCCAATAGCCGGTAGTACGAGGTAATATCCATCGTGATTTGGAGGAATGATTCCTTTGCGATAAGAAGGATTCAGGCGTGCAATAATCTGCTCATCAATTCCGGTTAGTTTTGCAATTTTTTTGAAAGAAAATCGCTTATGGATTTTTTGTACTTGCGTCATCTGTAGTGTATAATCTGGATATCGAGGACGTAGATTATAGAATTGATAATTTTTTATAGCATAATTTACAGCAATAAAGCGATCTATGTAATGTTGGGTTTCCTTTGGCAGGCGAGAGCGAATATCCCAGAAGTCTTTGCCTCCGGTTTTCTTTAATTCCCTATCTACTCTTCCGAGGCCACAATTGTAAGCCGCGATGGCCAATCCCCAATCCTGATAACGGTCATATAATTGTTTTAAATATTTCACAGCAGCTTCAGTAGATCGATAAATATCTTTCCGCTCATCTACATAATCATCAATGACCAAACCCAACTCACGAGCAGTAGGTTTCATGAATTGCCACAATCCAACAGCACCGGAAGGAGAGGCAGCATTGGGGTTAAGGCCAGATTCAATAACCGATAAATATTTCAATTCATTGGGTAAACCAAATGCCTCTAAGTATTCTTCGTAGATGGGAAAATAAATAGTAGAATTACCAATAATTTTTTGTGTACCCGATTTGCCTCTTACCAAATAGCTACTAATACATTTTTTTACATTTTTTGTAACCTTCACTTCTAACATGTCATGGAGACCGTTACTAACGTTCTCGCGAACTTCTTCTTTGTCATTGAAAGAGTAGGTTATTTTGGCTGCCGCTACACTAAAAGTATAGAAACAAAATGCACCTACCAGACTTAAGTTAAAAAATATTTTGTAGCTCATGAGAAACGTAAGTTAGACCAGTTTTTAAAATTTAATCTTTGATAAAGCAAAAATAAATAGTAGTAATTGATTTTTGATAAAACGAAAATTAATTTATCGTTTTATTAATAATCAATTATAAGTAATGTAAAATATCGAGCCAAAGGAGAATCTCTCGATTGTTCAGCGTCTTTGTTTAGGAAAACATCCAGTGTTGGCAAGATAGCCAATTTTTACTTTCGGATGCACAGAACAGAATTGTTCTGGGGTAGTAGGTTATTTTTTTTTAATTGAAATACAAAACTACAGGCAATCGATGATTGTATCAATACCAGAATATGGTATTTTGTGAATGTTTATTTTTGTTATGTTTAAATAATTGATTTGCATGAATTTATGTGAAGTTAAGCAGTGATCTTTCTTTAAATTGATCTGCCATCAATTGTATCCCAAAAGGCAGTCCATCCTTATTTTTACCTAGTGGAATAGCTATGGCGGGAATACCACACATATTGGCTTGAACGGTATAAATATCTTCGAGGTATGCTGCTACTGGATCGTCAGATTTTTCACCAATTTTCCAGGCGACCGTAGGTGTCACCGGCATAACAAGGAAGTCATAGGATTGGAAAATGGATTTGGTTTTTTCAAAAATAAGCCGACGAACCTTCTGTGCTTTCCGATAATAAGCATCATAATAACCTGAGCTTAATACGAAAGCTCCCAACAAAATTCTGCGTTTTACTTCTGTCCCAAACCCCTCCGTTCGGGATTGATTATAGGTTTCTTTCAATGTAGTTGTACCCTCACTTCGATATCCAAAACGTACGCCGTCATAGCGGGATAAGTTAGCTGATGCCTCTGCAGTTGTCAGTACATAATAGGCCGGAACCAAATAATCTAATAATTCAAAATCTAATGCAGTAACCTTATGTCCTTCTTTTTCTTTTTCTTTTAAAAAGGCTAAGCTAGCTTGTCGAATTTCAGGATCTATAGAAGGATGTTCTAATGCAGACTTGAAATAAGCAATTTTTTTAGGACTAGGATTGGTATCTGACTGGCTATATTGGTCAACTTCTTTTTGAGACGTAGTAGCATCAAATTCATCGGGCCCAGCCATGATTTCCAAGAGGATCGCAGCGTCTGCTACGTTGTGGGTTAAAGTCCCAATTTGATCAAAAGAAGAAGCATACGCCAATAGTCCATAGCGAGAAATCCGACCATAAGAAGGTTTCATACCTACAAGTCCACAAAAAGCAGCCGGTTGTCGAACGGATCCGCCTGTATCACTACCCAAAGAGGCCAGACAGGTTCCCATCTGTACTGCCACTGCTGATGCTCCGGAAGAACCGCCAGGTACCCGATGTTCACCAACGCCATTGATCGTAGGCCCGTACGCTGAATTTTCATTACCTGATCCCATCGCAAATTCATCACAATTCACACGCCCAATCACAATCACATCT
>Ga0114957_1005736_pt1 | contig 10170 bp, 11 predicted proteins | sample BantaG_FD_87175 | JGI IMG/M metagenome (GOLD analysis project Ga0114957, IMG submission 87175) | Marine algal microbial communities from Bantry Bay, Ireland - BantryBay_4 metaG | ecosystem: Host-associated > Algae > Red algae > Unclassified | place: Bantry Bay, Ireland | collected 2014-11-21 | reverse complement strand
CGATGACCTTTCTGTTTTTCAAATCGGTCTGCGAGGCTTGATTTTTTTTATCAACAAACGCATACGTCTTTCTTTCAAATTTTCAAAGAACTTTCCGTAACTAAAAGTGTACGGTAATGAATTCGACAATGATAACGAATACAGGTAGGTTAAAGTTATCACTTTTTTTGGTTTGATTCAATTTTTCTTTGAGTCGTTGGTTGATTTGGCCTTTTGTTCCTTTTGAAATTCCAGAGACTTCTAATCTGGCTTTTTCTTGGAAAGGTGGAGAATCATCGTGTTCTCCCAACCAATAATCAAACCCACTTCCTCGGAAGGATTGTTTGATGACTTTGTAAGGAGTTAATTGTCGAATGGCTAAAATTGCCAAACCATAAGCACCATCTTCAACTGCTTCTTCAAGTATATATGATGATTTGATATTGGCATCCAATGTATCCCAAATTAAAGAAAAATCGGCAACATAGTTACCAATAACTGATAAAGTGATACCTGATTGATGTTGTTTGCTTTCTAAACATACACTTGCTGCTTCGGCAAAAGCAGCGCAACGGATAGGGGAAAGGGTGCAAAATTTTTTTAATTCATGGAGGTGAAGTTTGTTGAGAGACATATTTCGTGAATAGTATGTTATTAATACTGCTAAGATAGTTTTTATAATTCAAATTTATATGCAATATGTTATTTGATAAAGAATCATATCGAAAATTTTATAAAAAACTAACAGGGTTTTTCCCCTACGAATATCAAACAAAGGTAGCTCAACATTTGATAGAAGGAAAGAATGTAATCCTAGCTGTTCCAACAGGTGCTGGTAAAACTTGGGCTTCAATAATTCCATATTTATATGCTCGGCAATATTCAAATTTTCATTTTCCCAAAAAATCAATTTACAGTTTACCGCTTCGAACATTAGCAAATTCTATTCATAAAGATGTAATTGAAACATTGGATAATTATCAAGAATTTGAAAACCTTGCATCAATTCAAACAGGTGAATATAAAGAAGACAAACACTTTGAAAAAGATCTAGTTTTCTCAACGATTGACCAGACTCTGAGTAATTTCTGTTCTTTTCCTTTAGCTATTTCAAGAAGTCAAGCTAATGTAAATGCAGGAGCACTAATTGGGAGTTATCTAATTTTCGATGAATTTCATTTGTTGGATGCATCTTTATCTATGGCTACAACTTTAGGTATGATTAAGTCTTTTAGAAATCTTTCTCGCTATTGTATAATGACAGCCACTCTTAGCAAAGACTTTATTGATTTTATCATAAAGGAATTTCCAGAATTAAATTTTGAAAAAGTTGTTTTAGATGATTTTCCAGATGATATAAAAAAGATTAATTCTTTAAAACCAGCAGAAGGCAAAACTGAAAAGAAACAAGTTCATGTAGAAAGTGAATTTTTAAATGCGGAAAATATTGTAAGAAAACATATCAATAGAACCATTGTTATTTGCAATCGAGTTGAAACCGCTCAAAAAATATTTAAGGAAGTCGAAGCACTTAAAAAATCAAGTACTAAATTGATTTGCATTCATTCAAGATTTTTTGATAAAGATAGAAAGGCAAAAGAAGCAGAACTAAAAGATAAGTTAGGTAAACATCGAAAAGATGAAAAAGTAGATGTCATATTAATTGCAACACAAGTTATTGAAGCAGGTATGGACATTTCATGTGAAGTGATGCATACTGAAATTTCTCCAGCAAATTCTTTTCTCCAGAGAATTGGTAGATGCGCAAGATTTGAAAATGAGTTTGGAAATATTTACGTGTATGATGTAGCTGATCCAATAGTAATTATTGATGAAAATTTAACAAAAGAAGAATCTCAGAAAAAGCAAATCCAAAAACTTAACAAAAAATATTTACCCTATCCAAGTGAACTTTGTAAAAATACTTTAAAAAAATTAGAAGAGCCTAAGTACAAATTCATTAATGAGAAAACGGCTAAACTTCTTGTTGAAGAAGTGATGAGTGATGAAGAAAAAAACACGGAGTTAATTATTCGAACTAATTTATTCAATGAAAGAGAAATTCATACTTCATGGGAGAATTGCGATAAAGGTGCTTATCCAAAATTGATAAGAGATATTCAAAGTATTGAATTAGTTCTGATTGATAAAAGTATGGAAAACGAAGTTTTACGAAATCCATTTCAGTATGATAGCATTAGTATGTTCCGATGGAGTTTTGTGAAATGGGTAAATGATATTTATAAAAATGAAGAGAGAGACCCTGAAGAATGGGTGATTAAAAAAATAGAGAATAATCAAATTGATGTTTTTGGATTAGATGCAGATGAAGCTAAATATCAATTTGACCCACTTGATAATGAAAATGTAAAAAGTCATTATGACTTGACTTACTTGAATGCAGATTCACCATACTTTTTCTATGATGATAAAATAGGACTTAATTTAGTGACTGGAAATCAAACATCACCTCCACGAATTTTTAAAGAAAAAGAAACATATGATTCCATTTATTTAAAAGATACATTCATTCAGCACAACAATGCTTTGCTAGGTTGTTTTAGGATGGAATTTTTAGAAACGGGAATTTTAGATTATGCCCTTGATGAATTTAATTCATTTTTAGGATTAGAGAAATCTATGAAAAAAGAAGATTGGATTCAATTAATTGAATTAATGATTGTATTTCATGATTATGGAAAATTAAATAATAAATGGCAACGATGGATGCAGAGTTTGCAAAAGGAATTAGAAGCCGCTTATAGTGACCTTGGAATTTATAAATATGAAAAAGGAATACCATTAGGTCATAGTGGACTTCATGACGTGGAAGATAAAGTAAAAGTGGATTTAGAAAAAAATGAACGGGTAGACAAACTGATTTATAAAAAATTTAATAAGCGTCCAGGACATTCAGGAATTGGTGCTTTGACAATTCAACCAATTTTAGAAGACCTTTTTGAGGATACAACTATTACGATTTCAACTGCAATGGCAATCTCAAGACATCATGGAGCAACATCAAGTTTTTCATGTCCTGAATTTGAAATTTCAGATAATAATTTCAGTTTTTTCAAAAAACTAATTGACCATTTTGGAATTGATTCGGAGATGATAGAAACAAATGGTGAAGAAGAAGATAATATAATTAATGATGATGTTATTTCAGATAATTGGATTTTATATCATTTTTTAGTTCGGATATTAAGGATTTGCGACCAGAAGGCTACTGGAGATATGAGGAAGTATGCAGGGGAATTTAAAAAGGGAATCAAATGATTCCCCTTCAATTCCAGATTGTTTGGTTCAATTAAATAGATAGGTATCTACATCAAGTATTTTTCAATTCCAAGTCTGGAATTGCAAATTTAGGAATTGCTATTTAATTTTTTTTTCATTATTGTCTAAAAATGTAATTTGAAAGACACTTTGTAACATAAATATCTGATTTACAGGTTATTAAAATAATATTCATTTTTATTATTAGCTAGAATAAGCTTAGTTTTAATAACTAATAGTATTAAATCTAGTATAGGGAATTTTATATTGAAAAAATATGTTCTTAGCTTTGGACTAAGCATAGGCTTATTTATATCAATAATAAATCTTATTACTATGAATTCAATTACCGATAAATCAAGATTTTATCAAGAACTAATACAAGCTGGCAGAAATTATATTTCATCAAATGACTTGACAAAAGACTTTCACTTTATCACTCTCAATATCATAACAGGTAAAGACTATTATAAGATAGAAAAAGGCTTGAAATGTTATTTGAAGAACCAACAGAAAAGAGAATTGAAAAATTGGGTAGAAGAATTAGAGTCAAATGATTTAATCAAGAAATTTGAACAACAACAAAAAGGAATAATTAAAGTATGGATTAATCAAGACCAACTGGAACAAACCTTTAACTGAAAAACAAATACTAAAATGGCATACCAAAATTTTATCATACCAAGGACAGAAAATACTTATGCGAATCTATTAGAAGCATATGGATTAGCCAATCTTATCAAAGCCATTGATGCAAATATTCGAATGGAAATTTATACGGATAATTCGCATGTGAAATTATCTTTAAAAAAATCAATTGATGAAAATGTAATTGATACTAAACCATATTTTCAAATAGTAAGATTTATCCAAAATAAATCGACAACAAAACCACCTGAAAATATTGGAGAAAATTATTATAATTATACTCAACAAAGAGACAGAAGAAAAGCAATGAGAGAAGAAATAGACATTGCTTATAAGGATAAAGAATTAAAAAAAGACAAAGACAAATTGAAAACTAGATTGAAAATGATTGATGAAAAATACAATCAAGTTCTAGGATTAGAGGAAGAGTATGATGTTTATAGTAAAATGATTTCAAATCCATATTCTGCTTTTACAAAATTGTATAACAACTTATTAAATAATGAATCTCATTTTCCTTTATTATTGAAAACCATTTTTGATAAATATACCAATCCTGATTTTATTTATGATTTGAAAAAAAATAAATCACTCAAATTAACTCATCAAATTTCTCAATTACAATTATTCAATCCTAACAAAGGAAGTGGTCTCAATAAAGCCAAAGCAAATGCGCTAGGTTCTTCAAATATTCCAAATGAGTGGATAAGTGAAATTTTAAAAATATCAGGGGCATTAAATAGTATGCTTTGTCAAAATATCAAGGTAGGTTCTAGTTATGATATGAAGGTTTATGTTCCTGAATTTAATGAAATTCCTTTTTCCTTTAAGAAGATGATTCTCAGTAAATTCAAAAGTCGAACAAAAAATATAAAAGGTTCTTCGTCAGCAGTAAAATTAGATATTATAAATATTCTTTTGTTAAATGAAATTTTCATCAAGAACAGCGAAAAGTATATAGGAAAACCTAGAAAAACGGTCAAAGGTTTACATTCTGTTTACCAAAAAGATTTAGGAAATAACAAAGCTGTTACAAATATTTCATTTATCAATACACCTTCATTTATTGAAATAAATGATAAAACTACAGGTAAGAATTGGCTCCGAATTATTAAAGAACAATTGGCAATTATTCAACCAATAGAGGAAAGAGGAGACGCGATAAGAGGACTATTAGCATACCGTAATTTCCTAAGTGGAGGCGATATCGAAAGCTATTTTAAATTTCTGATTTGGTATGCTACTTATTTTATGCAAGCCCTTTCTAAAGAGAACTATTATATAACAGCTCTTAGACTTAATACACTTGATTCTATTTTCGATAGTTTAAATAATCTTTTAACCAATCAATTCAATATCATGAAATTTCAAGAAATAACTCAAAACGGTGGGTTTCAAAGTATTGCTACTGCTATTAGAAAAAGTACAGTTACTTTGATGTACACTCCAAAGGCTAGTAGAAACTTTGAAGTCAAATATGGTTTGGCTCGTCACCTTCAAAACAAATCAAAAACGAATGAAGAACTCATCACTTTTATTAGTGATTTTATAGCATCCTACAATACTGAAAGTGCTCGTAAATCTGAAACTGGAAAAGGACGACGAACAAATGTAAGAGAAGATGAATTACAAAAATTTTATGAATTAGTTGATACAGTAGATAATCCAAAAATGCTAGGGGCAATGCTCGCAGCTTATGGATTTGCTTTAAACGCTAAAGAAGAGAAAGAACCTCAATCGGAAGAAGTATAAAATTTTTTAAAAAAACTAAAAACAATAATATTATGTCTAAAAAAATTGCCTCTATTTCCATCAGCGGAAGAATAACATTAAACCTACATTCATTAAATAATGAAGGTGGAGAAGGAAATCAAATTCTCACTCGACAACTTACCATCATCGACCAACATGGAAAAGAAAAAATTGTAAATGGAATAAGTGGAGATATGTTTAAACATATTCATGCCGTTCATTTATCAAGATATGCCAATGAAAATGACTTACCATTAAGTACTTATTCAAAAGCTTTAAATCCAAATAGAATTTCAGCGGATGATTTAGTTGAATATTTTAAAAAATCAAAAACAGAAAATAAAACATCTGCTGATGTTATCCGAGGAATTATCAACACCTGCACAGTTTGTGATACTCATGGAGTTTTAATTACTGATAAAGTAGGCGATAATAAAAGTAGTACAAACACACCTAGAAAATCAACAATTGAATTTGGATGGACTGTTGGCGTTCCTGAATTAAACGGAACAGAAACTTATATTCATACAAAATTAGTTTCAGATGCTGGAACAAAAGGAAGTGCTACTGCAAAGAATGAAGGTCAAAACATTTTTCATCGACCTGCTAATCATGGTGTATATGCTGTAATTTGTAGTCTTGATGCTTATCGAATTGGATTCAATGATATTAGTAGAGCATATCCAATTTCTGATGCTGATAGAAAGACCCGATATAAAGCAATAATGAATAGTTTGATTGCATCTTTTCTAAGTCCACAAGGTGCAATGACAAGTACTCAGAAACCTCATATCACAGATTTCAAAGGAGTTGTTTCAGTTTCCTATTCATTAATTCCTGCGCCTACACTAAGTGCGTTAAATGATAATTATGTCACAGAGATAGAAACTATTAAAGACAAGTTGAATGAGTTAGAACCGAAAAGCGTGGATGTTAAAAAGTTTGATAGTTTATCGGAATTAATGGGAGTATTAGTAGATTTAGGAAAAGAAGAACCTTATAAATTGAAGTAAAATATGAATTCATTTTCTGTTATATATAGACCTACTGCACTATTTTCTTTAAAAGAAAGTAGTGCAACAAACTCTGGTGCAAAATCATTATTTATTCCTTCTCCATATGCAATAAAGATGGCTATTTTAAATCAAGCAATTACCTTGGATGGTATTGATTTTGAAGGGAAGAAAAATCAATATTTTCAATTTGTTCGAGATGCTAAAATTAGCTTTCGAATCAAGGGGGATTTTTGTGTAAATAATTGTTTTGTCAAAATTTTGAAAAAGAAAGAAGATAAACGAGGCAAAAAGGCAAAAGAAGAAGGACAACTTTTTATTCCAGGTTTTCAAGAAACGATTTCTTTTAGAGAATATATTTTTCTAAATGGAGATTTGGAAATAATATTTGAAGTTGAAGAAGAGGAAGCAAAAATATTTATAACAAAATATTTACATAAAATAAATTACTTTGGGAAAAGAGGATGTTTCTTTCAGTTTTTGGAATATTCAGATTCTCCGAATAAGAGTAATATTTCCACTTTTTCTAAAGATAAACTACGTGCAGGAATCCTACAAGAATATGATGATTTTGATAATAAATTTGAATTTGATAATGTAAATTCCTACAGCAAAGCCAGAGTCAATAGAAAAAAAGAAGTTTTCTTACTCCCTTTAGAAAGAGTTAATTCTTCTAAATCGTATACTCATTTTCAAGTTTCTAAATCATGAAATCTGTAACAGGATTACAGATTCAATATTTACATGTTTGCCATCGTAAACTATGGTTGTTTAGTCATGGCTTAGGAATGGAATTATCCTCTGACCTCGTCGCAGAAGGAAAACTCATCGACGAAAACAGCTATCCCCAACGCGCCAACCGCTACCAACAACTAGCCATCGAAGGTATCAAAATAGACCATTATGACGCCCAACTCGGAATCGTCCGAGAAGTCAAAAAATCCAATAGAAAAGAATCCGCCCATGTCGCCCAACTCAAATATTATTTATTTGTCCTCGAACGCAATGGGGTAGGAGTGCGGCATGGAATACTAGAATATCCCAAACTCCGAATCACCGAAGAAGTATGGCTAACTGATGAAGACCGAAAAGAAATTCCAAATTGGGAAAGTAATGTTATAAATATCATTCAACAACCCACTTGTCCAGTACGAATCGAAAAGACGATTTGTAAAAAGTGTGCGTATTATGATTTTTGTTATTCAGAATAAATGGAGATGATTTTTAATCCTCAATATCTCCAATCCGATTACGGTCGGGGTGTTGTCCAGGGATAGTATCGAGTAAGTTGCGAACTTCATCAATATTGTCTGTGATTTTAGAGATGTGCCATTCAAGGTTTTTGCGAGAGAATTCCTCTTTTTTGAGTCGTTGGAATTCTTTAACAAAATAGACTTGAAATTTTGGACTTAACCAATAACAAAAGTTTAATGCTATATCAGAATGAGCCCAAGTACCACCATAGCGACCTTGTTTGGATTTGAGACCAATCATTCCAGTTTCGGAAATAAGTTTCTGGATGGTGATAATATTTCGATTGCTACTGGCTTCCAATCTAAACGTTACCATTTGGTCACGTTTAAAATTTGGATTGTGAACCGTTTCCCATGTTTCTAGAAATTCAAGCGTACTTTGATTTTTTAGCCATGACATTATCAGAAAACGGGGCTCTGATTTATTTTGCTGTTTAGCAATATTTGTGAGGTTAACATAATCCTCGTCTTGAATAGTTTCTAGTCTAATGAGTTAATCCTTGTACATTAATTTTCTTTTTTGCCATGCGGTAAAATTAAAAAAATAAATCCATTTTAAAACAAATGAAAAAAACCTACTACCTCTTCAATCCTGGCAGAATGTCTCGAAAAGACAATACCCTCAAGTTTATCGCAGTAGATGAAATGGGACGGGAAGCACCACCCAAATATTTACCTGTGGAATCGGTGGAGGCATTATACATTTTTGGGAGTGTGGATGCCAATAGTGCGATGTATAATTTCTTGGGAAAGAAAAGGATTCCTGTTCACTTCTTTGATTATTACGAACATTATACTGGCTCTTTTTTTCCAAAAGAATATTTGTTAGCAGGTAAGATGCAAGTGGAACAAACCAAAGCTTATCTCCAATCCAAACGACGAATGCACTTGGCTCAACAATTCGTAGAAGGAGCCAGTTTTAATATGCTCAAAAATGTACGCTATTATCACAAGCGTAAAGTAGGAATGGATAATGTAATTGGATTGTTAGAAAAATATCGTAAGAGCCTCTCTTCCACCAAAGATGTACCCGAACTCATGGGATTGGAAGGCAATTGTCGGCAGGTGTATTATAGTGCATTTGAACGTATCATTGATGGCTTTGAAATGAACGCAAGAATAAAACGACCACCATCAAATGAGGTGAATGCATTGATTTCATTTGGCAATATGATGTGCTATAGTTTGACCTTGGATCAGATATATCATACCCAGCTCAACCCGACGATTAGTTTTCTGCACGAACCGGGTGTACGTCGGTATTCTCTAGCCTTGGACATCGCTGAAATCTTTAAACCAATTTTAGTAGATAGAACAATATTTCGCCTGACCAACAAACGAGAAATTAAACCAGAACATTTTGAAAAAGGTTTGAACGGCTGTTTTCTCAAAGATTCGGGTCGTAAGATTTTTATTAGAGTATTTGAAGAGCGACTAAAAGAAACCATCCAGCATCGTAGCTTAAACAAAAAAGTAAGCTACAAGCATTTGGTGAAATTGGAGTGTTATAAAATTGCGAAGTATATTTTGAAGATGGAAGAAAGCTACCAACCTTTTAAGATTTGGTGGTGATTTTTTTTTTACAATAAAAATCAAAAAAAATGTATTGTATCTTAGTTTATGATATGGGAGAAAAGCGAGTAGGCAAGATGTTGAAGCTCTGTCGTAGATATTTGAATTGGATTCAAAATTCAGTATTCGAAGGAGAACTAACAGAATTGAAGCTTCAAGAATTAAAATTGGAAGCGCATAAGATTATGGATTTGCAGTATGATAGTTTAATTATTTTTTCGAGTCGCAATAGCCGCTGGCTTGAAAAGGAAGTAGTGGGAGTAGAGCGGAATAGTTTGGATAATTTTCTTTAGCAAAAGTTGTCGATAAGGGAGGAATGATGTTTTTTTGAATAGGAAGTATTTTCTATTATTGAAGGATCTCAATAATGGCGGGGCTTCATCCTCGTTGTCGCTGATCAGGGGAAATCATAGGATTATAGTTCGACGCTTTTTAAGGCTATAAAAATGTTGTTTGACATATTGTAAATTGCTGATAATGAGGTACTTTTACATCTGAGCCTAACGGCTTTTAATCGCACCATACTGGAATTGAAATAACATTTCCGCTTTGGTGAAGATGAAAAAAGATGGAGCTTTTAATCGCACCATACTGGAATTGAAATATGTTTTTCTTGATCTTGATCTAGCATCCGCACTTGCTTTTAATCGCACCATACTGGAATTGAAATTAAT
>Ga0114957_1005735_pt1 | contig 10170 bp, 5 predicted proteins | sample BantaG_FD_87175 | JGI IMG/M metagenome (GOLD analysis project Ga0114957, IMG submission 87175) | Marine algal microbial communities from Bantry Bay, Ireland - BantryBay_4 metaG | ecosystem: Host-associated > Algae > Red algae > Unclassified | place: Bantry Bay, Ireland | collected 2014-11-21 | reverse complement strand
TTTTTTCAATCACATGGTCGCTCAAACTGTACGTCGGTAAAACTGCTGAACTATCTCCTGAGTGAATTCCTGCAGGTTCGATATGTTCCATGATTCCCATAATATGAACATCATCTCCATCACAGATGGCATCCACTTCTGCTTCCTTCGCTCGATCTAAAAATTGATCAATTAAAACTTTGTTATCAGGCATTTTTTTGAAAATACTCAATACGTGTCTTTCTAAATCATCATCGTTGATAACGATTCTCATATTTTGTCCACCTAAAACATAAGACGGTCGAACTAAAACAGGATAAGTAACTCTATTTGCAATGTCAATAGCTTCTTGTGCATCATCAGCTTGACCATATTTTGGATAAGGAATATCAAGCTCTTTAAGTAGGTCTGAGAAACGTCCTCTATCCTCCGCTAAGTCAAGCGCAGTATAGCTTGTGCCCATTATTTTGATTCCTTTTTTATGGAAAGTTTCTGCAAGTTTTAAAGCTGTTTGACCTCCTAATTGAACGATTACACCTTCTGGTTTTTCTAATTCAAAAATCTCTTGAATGTGTTCCCAGAAGATCGGCTCGAAGTATAATTTATCAGCCATATTGAAGTCAGTCGAAACTGTTTCTGGATTACAGTTAATCATGATTGCTTCATAACCTGCTTCTTGAATTGCCATCAATCCATGCACACAACAGTAATCAAATTCAATCCCTTGTCCAATTCGATTTGGTCCAGAACCAAGTACAACAATTTTCTTTTTATCAGTAGGAATACTTTCATTCTCTCCATCAAAAGTAGAATAGAAATATGGTGTTTTTGCAGCAAACTCAGCAGCGCAAGTATCCACCATTTTATAAGTTCTACGGATATTTAATTTTTTACGCTGGCGAGTAACCTCTTCTTCAGAGATACGCATTAGCCAAGCAATTTGTGCATCAGAGTAACCCACCTCTTTTAATTCTCTAAAGAAATCTTCTGGTAAATCTTCTGCTACATTAAAACGCATGATCTCATTTTCAAAAGCAACCAAACGTTTTATTTGTTTGATAAACCAAGGATCAATAAGTGTTAATTTATGAACTGTTCTTTCTGGAACACCTAATCGAAGTGCATCCTTAACACGGTATATACGGTCATCACTTACTTGTGATAATCTTTCTAAAATATCTGCTGTTCTAATCCATTCTTTTTTATCTGCTCCTAATCCCATTCGACCATTTTCTTGAGACTGACATGCTTTTTGGAGTGCTTCCAAAAAGTTTCTACCAATACCCATTACCTCTCCAACGGATTTCATTTGTAATCCTAAAATATGGCTTGAACCTTTGAACTTATCAAAATTCCAACGCGGCATTTTTACAATTACATAATCCAAAGTAGGTTCGAAAAATGCGGAAGTATTTCCAGTAACTTGGTTCTTTAATTCATCCAACGTATATCCTAGAGCCAACTTCGCTGCAACTTTTGCGATTGGGTAACCCGTTGCTTTACTTGCTAATGCTGAAGAACGAGATACACGTGGATTAATTTCAATTACAATTAATTCTTCTGTTTCAGGATTTTGAGAAAATTGAATATTACAACCTCCTGCAAAATTCCCCATAGAACGCATACAAAGAATTGCTTCATTTCTCATTTGTTGGTAAGCGGTATCCGAAAGTGTCATAGCAGGTGCAACAGTAATACTGTCTCCTGTATGAATTCCCATTGGATCAAGATTCTCAACCGTACAAATGATAACTACATTATCATTACTATCTCGCAATAATTCCAACTCAAATTCTTTCCATCCTAAAACTGCTTTTTCCACTAAAACTTCATGAGTAGGAGAAGCATCTAATCCTCTTTTTAAATATTCGTCAAATTCTTCCGCTTTATGGACAAATCCACCACCGAATCCTCCAAGAGTATAAGAAGGTCGAATTACTAATGGGAAACCAATTTTTTGAGCAGCCTCTTTTCCTTCCAAATAGGAGTTAGCAATATAAGAAGGAGCTACTTTTAAACCCAATTTGATAACGTGCTCACGGAAAGCTTCTCGATTTTCAGCTAATTCAATTGCTTCCAAATCTACTCCAATAAGTCTGACATTATATTTATCCCAAACCCCTTGCTTACCAGCCTCGATAGCTAAGTTAAGTGCGGTTTGACCTCCCATTGTTGCAAGAACTGCATCAACAGGTCGTTCTTCCAAAATTTCTATTATACTCTCTACAGTAAGCGGTTTGAGATAAATATGCTCAGCCGTTACGGGGTCAGTCATAATAGTTGCAGGATTAGAATTGATAAGGGATACTTCAATTCCCTCTTCTCGCAAAGCATGCGATGCTTGAGTTCCTGAATAATCGAATTCACAAGCTTGACCAATAATAATAGGTCCGCTTCCAATGATAAGTACTGATTTGATTGATTTGTCTAGTGGCATGACGATTTACTGTTCTTTGTAGAAATAATTTTAAATTTTAAATTTTGAATTTTGAATGAGTCAAAAAGCTTGTATTTATTATGATTATAATAAATGTCAACGGAACAAATCATTCAAAATTCGAAGTTCAAAATTCAAAATTAGCCCTGGTGGATTATGAGAATATTCTTTTTACGAAAAAAATCGAACTTGGATTCTATATCCTATAAAAAATGACATTTTTTCTGGGGAGTAAAAATGTCATTTTCGGTTTTGGCGTAATCTGGTTAGAGCTAACCGCTCAAAATCGGGTGCAAAGGTAAGGATAATAAAAGAAAAATGAGAGGTTTTGATTCATTTTATAAGTAAAAAAAACGGAGATAAGTTTACACTTACCTCCGTTTAAACAAAACTATATAGAAACGAAAAATCAACTGTCAATTATAAAGTGATATAAGACCTAAAAATCTTTCTACCAATAGTTACTTCTATGATATAATTATCATAATTAAGGTTAGCAATATTATATTTTCTGTGAATGGTTTGTTTGTGCTCAAATTTCTCAGAAAAAAGTTCAACTCCTTTTTTATCGAAAATTGCAATTTCAATTTGACCTTTGTCCAAAGTCAAAGCATTCAATAAAATATAGTCGCCATCTTTTTTTACTGTTGGTTTGAAAATTTTTCTTTCCTCTTTTTCTAAGATTTCCAAATTTTCAAAAGTCAACTTAACAACCTGCTTTCGAAATGAAATATCATCTTCTAATTCAATTTCGTAAATACCATTTGGAAGGCTAGCAAGGTTATAAGACTTTGAGATTTCATTGTTAATTTTCACATCTTCATTTAATAAAACAAGACCGTCTTTGTCAATAATTTTAAAATTAACTTCAGTCAATCTAGTATCATCAATGACTAATGCAAATACTTTGTTTTTTGCATTTAATACTTTAACGGTAGGTCTGACCTCGTTGGCAAAAACATTGGATGTAATCAATAACAATGTAGTTGCAAATAAAATGGTTTTGATGTTTTCTGTAATTCTTTTCATAATAAATGTGTTTTTGAATTTAATGAATAAAAAAATACACAGTTGTTTTTCTCTATTTGATAGATCAAAGTTATAGCGGAAAGTTGGTTGGTACTACTTTGGAATTGATTGGTATTGATGTTATTTTGACTAGGTGTATTCAAGTAGGGTTTACTGAAAGGTAATTTAGTATCAGGTAGGGTAATTTTATATTATTATGAAGAGAAATGAACTTTATATAAAAAGAATATAGTGATGATACTAATTAAAGTACCACCACTACATACATCAATTGTTGCTATTCTTTAATAATGTCTTTTGTTACTTTATTTGGATACAAACTTTATATAATATCTTAACTTGATTGACTACTAAGTTTGTAATAAAACTTCATTAGCATAGAATAATGATTAATGCAAATTAAAGGTTTATAAAAATCAAACCTAATTAACCTTCCTACATCTTGATGTAGGAAGGTTGGCATTTACTTAAAATTAATTTATTTTTCTAAAAAAAATCAATTAATCATTTTCAAAAGCAGCTCTTAATTCAGCAAAAATCCTTTCCAATAGACGAACATCTTTAGTAATGATTTCTGCTCTTCCCTGCATATTATGTTTGAAACGAATATCTTTATTATAGGTAGTTTCTAAACCATTTGTCAGCCTAACCTTCACTTTATAACTTGCGTTTTGACCTTCTGCTGTAGCTATGCTTGTTCCAATATCTCCAATAGATTCTACTTCGCCTCTTAACAATCCAAATTCTTTTTTGATAAAATCATTTAATTCAATATTAACGACTTGTCCAGTTTCGACCTTACCCGAACCTTCCGTTCCTATAAATAATTCACCAATAATGATAGTGCTATCTGTTCCAGAAATATTATCGCCTGAAGGAATAATATTCGCTAATAGTTGGTCAGATTTGACGTACATATTGTCTTTGACAAATTCTAGATAATTCAATTTCCCAGCGATTGGTGCTTTAAGTAAGTACTGTTGTTCCCAATTTGTAATTTGATTGAGCAGGTTATTGTAGGCATCAGAAATTTCGTTTTTGCTAGTTAGCATTTTATCGTTTCCAGAATAATCTAGTTCAGATTTTTGGGAAATTAAATCTAAGACTCGATTTCTATTTTCATTGAGCGTTACTTTTGCAGTTTGAAGTAAGTTCAGTTGTTGTCGCACTTCACTTTGTTTGGATTCCAACTGTTCTTTTGAGATACTTCCTGATTTGAAAAGCGGCAAATATCTATTTTTTAAAGTTTCTTGACCAGCTAAGTATTCTCTTTCTAAAATGTCAACACTTTGTTTTTGTTTAAAACTAATGTTTTTTAATTCTTTGATTTGTTGGTTTATATTTTGTTTTCTTTGAAAGTTATTATTGGCAGAGTTTTTTACTAGCGCATGTCCTTTTAAACTCATGATTAATTTACCATAAGCATTTTGCAAATCGCCTACTACATAATTTTCGTTAAGTTTGACATACTGGTTATTGCTCATTTTTTGCTTAAAAAAAATTAAATCGGATTTCAGTTTTTGGACATCTTTATAGTTAGCATTATTTTTCAACAATGCAATTACATCATCTTGACCAACGATTGATTTATCCTTTTTATACAATACAAAAGCACCATTATTCCTAGAGACAACTTCCGCTGGTGGATTAGTAGAAGTAAGTGTGATCTTCCCGGGAACGACATCAGGATATTTGATGAAATAACTTAAGGTGACAAGCATCATGATAATTAAAAAAAGTAGCGCAGTTCCCCAACGAATGATCCAATTGGGAACAAAACTTAGTATTTCATCGACTTCTTCACTTCGCTTGATTACATCGGATAATGGAATTTGTGCTCTGGTTTGCTCAGAAATATTATTGATTGGAGGTGGTGGAACTGTTCTAGGAATTGGAGGAATAATATTAGGAGCATTATTTGGTATGATAGATGTCGCTTTTTTTGTTTCAGGATTACTTGGTGTTGGAGGAATATGGCCAGGGAGATTGGCGTCTTGATTCACTCCTTTACCTGTGATTTTTTCTTTGAAAAAATCATGAAACAAATCATCAATATTATTATTTTCTGAGTCCATTTTTTTTGTTTTTCAGTTGCTCAATAAGTTGAGTAGCGACTATCTTTTCAAACCTCCAGTTAATTTTGCTATCATAACCTCCGTACTTTTCAATTGGTTGATGGTTTCTAATTTTGTTTTTTGAGCATTTAAATATTCCAATTGAATCACTCTAAATTCCAAAGAAGATGAAAAGCCATTTTTAATTTGATCATTCACCATTTTTAAATTTTGACGAAGATTGGTAATTAATTGTTCATTGACTTTTACAATATCCAATTGACTATTATATTGTTGCACCAATTGACAGAGTTCATTTTTTAAAGATTGTTCTTTATCCAAAAAATTCAAGTTTTCAATTTTTTCTTCCATTTTACTTTCTTGAATTGATCGTTTTGTGATGCCTCCATCAAAGATTGAATATGACAATGTAAAGTTTAAATAGAAATTCAAATCATTTCCTTTTTGAGTAGGAGTGTCTTGAAATTTAATAGAATTCCATCCTCTAAGTGCTCCTAAATTGGTACTTAAGGTTGGGTATAAATTAGATTTTTGTAAAAAGGTGTTGGTTTTTTTTAATGCAATATTAACCTTCTGATTTCTCAATTCAGTATTGCCTTGAATTAGTTTGGGCAATAGTTTTTTACAATCATAAGGTTGGTTAGCATATTTTATCGGATCAACCAATTGGTATTCAATTATTTTTTTATTCCCTAAGGCAAGATTTAATTTTTGTTGCGCAATAATGTAATTGTTTTGTTGGACAATGAATTGAGAAGAATCAATGAGATAAGCATTTTCAAAACGTAAAACATCAAAGGCACTATTTTTCCCTAACTTTTTTTGAAGTTTTGCATCTTTTAATTTTTCTTTGGACAGTTGTTTGACTTCCGTTATTGTTGCTAATATTTCTTGATTAATGATGGTATTGTAATATGCTAGCTGAATGGCTTGAATCGTATTTTCAATAATTAGCGATGAATTAGTTTTGCTCGCTTTCTCTAATTCATCTAATTGACGTTGATTTGCTTTATTTCTAAAAGCATCAAAAATCACCCAATTAGCATCTAGTGTTCCATTTAATCCTGCGTCTCGATAGAACCCTCCAACAAAAGAAATAGGGTTATAGATTTCATTAATTTTTGAAGATTGATTGATGTTTAAGTTGAGATTGGGTAATCTGTTTTTGTAGGCATTGTTAGATTTAAATTGAGCTAGATGTAGCTCAGAATTAGCAATTTTAATTTGGAAATTATTACTCAAACCAATTCTAATAGCTTGTCCCAATGTCAATTTTGTCTGCCCAAGTAAACCATTTTGAACAAACAATAACAATATAAATACAAATCTGAATTCCCATGTTCTCATAAGAGTATGCCTAGTTTTATTTCATGAAAAAATATGCTTGACTTTCAACGTTTTGTATTCTGTTCGAGTTTTAGTATTCCTAAATATCTCATTTTTCACCCTACCGAATTAGCATCAATTACTTTTTCCACTTTCACCAGACCTTCAAAAATACATTCATCTTTAGGCGTTTCATCGCCCATCGTACCTAACCAATAGCGGTAGGCACTTTTTCGAATTAGTGCAGGTGGAGCGCTATGAATTTCCAGCGGTTGAGGATTAGAACGATGAATTTTTCCAGTCAAATTTAATTCATAAATAATGGCATCGGGTGTTTTTAATTTTGGCATCCAATAAGTTAAAATTTCTCTTTCTTTTGGAATAACCCAAATACATTTTTGTCGAGAAGGAAGATTTGGAAAAAATTCTTTTCGAGTTTCTTCAAAAATCATTTCCCTTAAAAACAAGAGTTGGTTATTTATCATCTCACTTGCTTCTAACAAGGTTTGTGCAGGGTTGTAATGATAATTATCTTTTAAAATAGGTGACTTTTGATTCGTCTGAATAAAGTTTGTCATTTCATTGACTACAATATTTAGAGCAACTTGTGAGTGGTCCAATTCGGCAGCAAACCCTGTATTTTCAAGGATTAGGGAATTTATATTAAGCTCTTTTCCGACGAGGTACATTTCCCCTGCGTTCCATTTTATCTTATCAGAAATCATAACATAGGAAGCCTTTCTGACTATTTGTATTTGTGTTGTCATACGCCTAGTTCTAATTGATTTTTTACTAAATTATAATAATATCCATGTTGATTGGCAAGTTCTAGATGAGTACCCTGTTCTACTATTTCGCCATTGTGGAGCACAATGATATGGTCTGCATTCATAACGGTACTCAATCTATGCGCTACCACGACTACCGTTTTTCCTTGTGAAAAACGATCTAAGTTGCGCATGATTACTTTTTCATTATTAGCATCAAGCGAACTTGTAGCCTCATCAAAAAAGAGATAACTAGGGTTTTTGTAAACTGCCCTTGCAATCAAGATTCTCTGTCGTTGACCTTGACTAATTCCGACTCCCTCCTGACCAATTTTTGTATTCAGACCTTGCGGTAATCCATCAATAAATTCTTGGATGTTGGCAGTTTCGATAGCATGCAAGACTCGCTCGTAATCAATATTATCACTTCCAGGAATGATGTTACTCAATATCGTATTAGAATAAATAAAACCCTCTTGCATAACGGTACCACATTGGCTGCGCCACCAATCACTATGATAATTCGTTAAGTTTTGTTTGCCTAAATAAACACCACCATTTGTAGGAGGAAAAAATTTAAGCAGCAATTTTAGTAAGGTTGTTTTACCACTTCCACTTGCACCTACAATTGCAACGATACTTCCTTGAGGGATACTAATGTTGATATTTTTTAAAACTAAAGGCGTACTCGGCCCACTATATCTAAAATCTACATTTTGAAGATAGAGTCCTTTATCAGATGGTAATATTTTGAGTCGAGGAGTATCTAATGGTTCTTCATCTTCTTTGGATCTAATTTCATTGAGCCGATCAAGACTTATTTTTGCATCCTGAGCAGATTGAATAAATGAAATCATATCTTCTAATGGTGCATTAGTTTGCCCCATAATATATTGAATCGCCAACATGGTTCCGAGTGTCATATTGCCGTCGATGACTGCTTTGGCAGCAAAAAAAGTAATCAAAATATCTTTGAGGTTTCTAATGAAAAAAGCTCCGATTTCTTGATACTGGTTTAGTTTCAAACCTTCCACACTTATCTTAAAAAGTTTGGCTTGAATACGCTCCCATTCCCATCTTTTCTCTTGCTCATAATTATTGAGCTTAATATCTTGCATGGCCGAAATGAGTTCTACAATAGTACCTTGGTTAGATGCCATTTGGTCAAACTGCCTATAGTCTAGCTCTTTTCTTTTTTTCAAAAAAATAGTAATCCAACCAAAATATAATAGCGTACTTATAAGAAATATATAAAATATTTCCCAGCTAAAAAATGCCATGATTATTCCAAATACTACAAAGTTGACCATAGAAAAAATAACACTTAAAGTAGAATTGGTCATAAAGTCTTGAATACGATTATGGTCGCCTATTCGTTGTAAAGTATCGCCAACGACTCTCGATTCAAAGTAAGAAACTGGCAGCCGCATGAGCTTTGCCAAAAAATCAGAAATCAAAGAAATATTAATTCGAGTACTGACATGCAACAATATCCAACTTCGAATAAATCGAATTGCAGTTTCACTAAAAAACAACATTAACTGGCCGATTAACATTAAGTACACGAAATTAAGATCGTTGTATTGAATCCCTCTATCTACAATGGATTGGGTGAGAAACGGAAAAATTAACATCAACACACTTCCTGCTATCATTCCTAGTCCCAATTGAACTAAAAAACTTTTAAACGGCTTGAGATAGCCCAGCCAGTATTTAAAACTTAGCCCTTCCGAATTATTTGCAAGGTCTCTATCAAAAAATTCAGGAGTCGTTTCGAGTAATAAAATATTGCCAGGCACATTTTCTTTTGCTTCTCCTAACCATCCTTTTAAAAATTCGTCTTTAGTATAGATTAATAGTCCATGTGCAGGATCGGCAACATAAAATTTACCTTTTTTTATTTTATACAAAACGACAAAATGTCTTTGCTTCCAATGTGCAATACATGGCAAAGGAGCTTCTTCTTTCAATCGTTGATAATCAATACCTACAGCTAGTGAACGCAGCCCAATTGTTTGTGCAGCATCGCTTAGACCTTGCATTGAAACCCCCGTCTTGGTGATATAACTTTTTTCTTTAAGGTAGGAAAGGGAGTAGTGTTTGCCATGATGTTTAGCTATCATCCGCAAGCAAGAAGGACCACAATCTGCTTGTTCCATTTGTAGATAAAATGGGAACTTTTTTCTCATTAGTATTTATTAAAAAAAAACGTGTACAGTATGTTATAATAAAAGGTATTTCACTTTTGATTGTGAAATAAGGAGGGAGGGAATGATTAGAAAGAAAAAAAGGTACTCTAATATGAGGGGATAAATATTTTTTAAAATAGCGGTAGTACTTTAATAAGTACTACCACTATTATATTCCTAGATTAATTTATTAATCTAAGTAGTTCTTAATGCCAGCCACCGTAGTTACATCCACCGTAGTTAGACCCACCATAGTTAGATCCACCATAGTTAGATCCACCGTAGTTAGACCCACCATAGTTAGACCCACCGTAGTTAGACCCACCATAATTATTAACTCCGTGAGAGTAGCTGTTGCTGTTTGAGTA
>Ga0114957_1005722_pt1 | contig 10184 bp, 8 predicted proteins | sample BantaG_FD_87175 | JGI IMG/M metagenome (GOLD analysis project Ga0114957, IMG submission 87175) | Marine algal microbial communities from Bantry Bay, Ireland - BantryBay_4 metaG | ecosystem: Host-associated > Algae > Red algae > Unclassified | place: Bantry Bay, Ireland | collected 2014-11-21 | reverse complement strand
CGTCGCCGAGGCCGTCCATGCGGTCGGCGGCATCTTCGTGCTGGACTGCATTGCCTCCGGCACCATCTGGGTCGATATGGCCGCCACTGGTGTCGACGTGCTCATCAGCGCCCCCCAAAAGGGGTGGAGCGGTTCGCCGTGCGCCGGCCTGGTAATGATGAGTGGGCAGGCCCACGAGTTGCTCGCCACGACCACCAGTTCGAGCTTTGCCTGCGACCTCGGCAAGTGGACCCAGATCATGGAGGCCTACGAGGGCGGCGGTCACGCCTATCACGCCACCATGCCCACCGACGCGTTGATTGCCTTTCGCGACGTGATGGCCGAGACCGAGTCCTACGGCTTCGACAAGGTCAAGGCCGAGCAGACAGAACTCGGGTCGAAGATTCGTGCCGCGCTGGCCTCCCGGGGTTTCGTCTCGGTGGCCGGTCCCGGCTTCGAGGCGCCCGGTGTCGTGGTTTGCTACACCGATGATCCCGACATCCGCAGCGGCGCCAAGTTCGCCAGGCAGGGCATTCAGATCGCCGCCGGTGTTCCCCTTCAGTGCAACGAGGGCGACGACTTCTCGAGTTTCCGCCTCGGCCTCTTCGGCCTCGACAAACTCCACAACATCGACCGCACCGTCGAAACCTTTGTAGCTGCCCTCGAACGAGTGACGTAGGTCCGCAATCGGAAGTGCAGGCCAGCAGAAAGGGCGAGCGGATATCGCGCCTTGACTGGCCTGAAGACAGTTACTCCCTCCGCCTCGGTCAGCAGTGCGCCAGCGCAACCCCCTCCGATCGCGCTGGCGGTAAGGTCTACTCCCGTCTCTGTCTTTCGGAAATCAATTGGTAGGAGAAAGCCTTCTCGAAGTGGTCTGGGCCGCTAGACCACTCCAGCACTAAGTTTTCTGTATGACCCACACCGTTTGGTTCCGGATCGCTCTTGGATATCTGGCGGTGGTGTCGGCCCAGATCGGTGCATGGGCCGTGGTTTCCCCCAAGTCGTTCTATGAGGATTTTCCTGGTTTTGGTCGGTCCTGGGTCAGTGTCGATGGCCCCTACAACGAGCATCTGGTACGCGATGTCGGTGCCCTCAACCTCGCGTTGTTCGTGCTGTTCGTCGCCGCCGCCATCACCCTGTCCAAAGCGTTGGTGAATACCGCCGGGGTCGCGGCACTGGTCTGGGGTGTTCCTCACGCCATCTACCATCTGTTCAACACCGACTCGCTCGACCTGCTCGACAACCTCGCCAGCCTTGGCGGCCTCTTCACCTTCGCTGGCCTGGGCGGGTTGCTGTTGTTCACCGCCCGCACCAGGCTCGTGGAAACCGCCGGCTGACCCTGCCGCCCGGTTCACCGCATCAGGAGCACTCCGCATGACCCTGCCCACTATCAGGACCGCAACTGCGGACGACCTCGATGCCATCAAGGCCATCGCAGTTGCCGCCGGGATGTTCAGCGTCGAGGAAGTCGAGTTCTTCGATGAGATGTTTGGCGGATGGCTCGACGGCAGCCTCCAGGATCATCAGTGGCTCGTCGCCGAGCAGGACGGTGACCGAGGCGACGCCGGTCGGTCGGTGGTGGCCGCTGCAAACTACGCACCCGAACCGTTCGCCGACCGCATGTGGAACCTCTACTTCATCGCCGTCGATCCCCCGAGCCAGAGCCAGCGCATCGGCAGCGCCCTCATGTCCCACGTCGAAGACGACCTGGCGGCCCGTGGCGAAGAGGAGGCCCGAGTGCTCGTCGTCGAGACCTCGTCGACCGACCAGTATCGACGCACCCGGGACTTCTACACCCAGATCGGTTACGACGAAGAGGCTCGCATTCGCCAGTTCTATGGTCCCGACGATGACAAGGTCGTGTTCTGGAAGTCGCTCGCGGATCTTCGAAGCTGAGTCTCCGAACCCCACCGACATTTCGGCGGCAATCGGGCATCGGCGGTCGTCGGTACCCGTCCGTGTGGCGCCCAAGCCGGTCGGGATGCAAACTGTGACCGTTGACCGATTGAGGAGTTCTGAAACCATGGCCGATCCCACGCAGATCAAGTCGCTTGCCGACATCGTTCGTCTCTACGGGGTCGAGACCCCTGATCGTGTTGCCCTGATCGATGGTGATCGCAGCCGGACGTGGAAGGAACTGCTCGATCGTTCGGCCCAGGTGGCCCAGGCACTCGAGGCCGCCGGGGTCAGCTCCGGTGATCGGGTGGCGTTTCTCGACAAGAACTCGATCGAGCACTTCGAGGTCTTCTTCGGTGCTGCCATGCTCAACGCCGTTTGTGTGGATCCGAACTGGCGTCTCGCCGGCCCCGAGGTCCAGTTCATCGTCGATGACTCCGCGGCTCCGGTGTTGATCCTCTCGAGCGAGTTCACCGAGCTGATCGATGGCATCCACGCCGATTTGCCCAAGGTGACCACCACCGTTGTGATCGGCGGCCATGGCGCCCATCACGACTACGAGGAATGGCTCGGGGCGCACGAACCGGTCGACCCGATGGCACCGTCGACTGGGGACGACATCGGTTTCCAGCTCTACTCCTCGGGCACCACCGGCCGACCCAAGGGCGTGATGCTGTCGAACGACAACTTCCTTGGCATCCTGCCCATGGCCCAGGAGGTCTGGGAACTCTCCGCCGACTCCGTCAACCTTGCCGCCATGCCGTTGTTTCACATTGGTGGCGGCGGCTGGGCCACCGCCGGCATGTACTACGGCTGCACCACCGTGATCATGCGCGAGTTGAACCCGCTGGCTCTCGCCGAGTTGATCGCCGAGCACAAGATCACCCACGCCTTCCTGGTGCCCGCGGTGCTCGGTTTCATGCTCTTCACCCCGGATCTCGATCCCTCGCAGTTGTCGTCGATGGAGATCCTCGTCTACGGCGCCTCTCCCATTACCGAGGACATCCTGACCCAGTCGGTGGCCCTGTTCGGCTGCAAGTTCTGGCAAGCATACGGTCTGACCGAAACCACGGGCGCCGTCTTCAACCTCCCGCCTGAGGATCATGATCCCGACGGGCCGAACAAGCATCGCCTTCGTTCATGTGGTGTGCCGGGGCCCGGTGTCGAGGTCCGCATCGTCGGCGACGAGGGGGCCGATGTCGAAACGGTCGGCGACGTTGGCGAGATCCTGGTGCGCTCCTCCCAGGTGATGGTCGGCTACTGGAACCGTCCTGAGGACACCGCCGAGGCCATCGATGCCGATGGCTGGTTCAAGACCGGCGATGCCGGCTACCTCGATGACGATGGCTACCTCTACATCCACGACCGGGTCAAGGACATGATTGTCTCCGGCGGAGAGAACGTGTACCCGGCCGAGGTCGAGAACGCGCTGTCGAGTCATCCTGCGATTCAGGACGTGGCCGTGATCGGCGTGCCCGACGAAAAGTGGGGCGAGGTCGCGAAGGCCATAGTGGTCAAGGTCGCCGACGCCGAGGTGACCCCCGAGGAGATCATCGCCTTTGGCCGTGAACAGCTCGCCGGGTTCAAAACCCCCAAGACCGTCGATTTTGTCGACGAGCTTCCTCGCAACCCAACCGGCAAGGTGCTCAAGAAAGATCTTCGGGCCCCCTTCTGGGAAGGCCAGGACCGCAACGTCTAGTCGGGCTGACGGGGCTGGCTCGCACCAGCCCCGGCTGGCTCGCACCAGCCCCGGCTGGTTGGCGCCAGCTTCGGCCGGGCCGCCTAGTCGCTGGCCTTTCCGAATCGTACGTTCAGCTTGAGCGTGCCCAGCATGATGCCGGGCTGGTGGGTCCAGTCGTTGTCGCTCCCGTACTCGATGGATTCGAATCGATCAGCGAGCACCGACCAGGCGGTCTGCTGTTCGATGCGGGACAGGTTTGCGCCGGGGCACACCCGCGGTCCGACCGAGAATGCCAGGTGGCGGCCGGCCCGTTCCCGGTTCAGGTCGAGTTCTCCCGGTCGGTCGAACTCGTCCGCGTCAATGTTGGCGGCCCCGAAGCGCATGTGAAGCAGTGACCCTGCCGGTACGTCGACGCCCTGGATCACCTCGTCTCGGGAGGTGATGCGAGTGGAAAGCCCCTGGGTGGGTGACCGCAGCCGCATCCCTTCCTCGGTGAAGGTTCGCAGCTTCGACCGGTCGGCTCGCAGCTGCTCGAACATGCCGGGGTTCTCGCACAGCAACTGGGCCTGTTCTTCCAGGGCGTACTGGGTGGTTTCGAGGCCGCCGATGATCATGGCGTGCACGATCCCCGCGATCTCGAGATCGGTCAGTTCCCGGTCGAGCGCCTTGTAACGGGTGTGGCACAGGAAGCTGATCATGTCGTCTTGCGGGTCGCTGCGCTTGAGGGTGACCTGTTCATAGATGTAGTCCTGGAAACCGTCGAGCCGAGTGAGCATGTCTTCGGTTTGTTCCGGCGTCAGCTCGTGACGAAGCCCGGTGCCGTCCACAAAGGGCATCACCACTGCGGTACCCCACGCGGCGATCTGGGGAATGTCGGCCTGCGGAAGCCCGAGCACGCTGGACATGACCCGCTGAGGCAACGGTCGGGCGAATGTGCCGATGAACTCGACTTCACCGTCGGCGGTCCCGTCGCCATCGGCGAACCATTGGTCGATCAGATCGTTCGCGTGTTGGACAATGATCTCGCGATGGCGACTGGCTCCCGGTCCTACCCACGGGTCAGTCAGCTCCCGACGGTGTTGAAAGTAGAGCTGCTGGTTCGGGCGCAGCGAGAGCATCGACGCCGTCATCAGACTGTTCTGGGTCCGGTAGGCGTCCTCAGCGGTGAGTCCCTTTTCGGCGAGTCGGGCGAGGCGCTCGTTGGTGAGGTTGGGGAACCGCTCGACGTCCTTGAGGATCCGACTCACATCGGCATACTTGGTGATCACATAGGCATCGGCGCCGGGGGTGAAGCCGCCGCCTTCGATGCGCAGAACCGGCGCCTCCCGGTGCAGGATTTCGTAGGCCTCGTGCCAGTGCTCCTGGGCACCGTCGCCAAAGATATCGACGTCTCCCAGATCCACGGGACACCCCATGGGGCTCAGTTCATGGTTGACATGCTTGTCCGACATAGCGGTGTATCTGTCTCCCCCCGGTTCGACCCCGACCAAGCCAGCGTCAACTAATGACTACCAGATACAGGCGACGAGCCGATCGGAGACGCCCAGTTTCAACCGCTGAATGCCGGTCGAGAGCGCGCTCCAGTTGCACTCTCGACAGTCATTTGGAGCAATCGGGCCTGGCGGTGACACATCCAGGGGTCCTGGCGCGTCAGAGTAGACATGGGAACGCTTACGAGAGAAGGAACGGTGAACTCGTCGCAGGGGAAAGGCCCGGGCTCAGGGCGAAACAACAGCGACGCCGGCGACGATGCCGAGATCTTTCGCCAGCTGTATCCGAAGTTGCTGGCCTATGCCGCTGTCGTGGCTGATGCCGGGGTCGAAGCCGATGATCTGGTTCAGGAAGCGCTCGTGGCCACCCTTCGATCCCATCAACTGGTGGATCTCGACTATCCGTTGACCTACCTGCGTCGGGCCGTTCTTTCCGCCGCCATTGGTGGCCAGCGAAAGTCGGCCATCTTTCGCAAGTATGCGCCGGACCTCGTCGACGATGATTCCCGCCGTCCGGCTTACCCGTCGGATCTGTCCGACCTCGACCATTTGGAGCCCCGGGACCGTGCCATCCTCTATCTGGTCTCCGTCGAGGGGGGCAGCTACGCAGAGGTCGCCGACCTCACCGGCGAAACCGAAGCCAATGCCCGCCGCCGAGCATCACGTGCCCGACAGCGGTTGAAAGAACAGATCGAGTCCGAAGCTGCACCGACGCCGAAGGAGAACGACCGATGAACGACGATGAACTCCACAACGCTCTCGGGGCCCGTGCCCACCGAACTCCCAACGCCCGCAGCGCTGATGATGTGTTTGCGGCAGCGCAATCCGAACTGAACGCCAACGCCGGTTCCAACAGCGAAGCCGATTCGGCCGGGTCGACGAGTGACACCGACGGCGCAACGGTGACACCACTCGCCGCTCCGAGCGCCGCATCCGAAAGCCGGTCGGGGCGGACCGCTCGAGTCCTCGCCATCGCCGCCGTCTTTCTACTGGTAGCCGGCGGCGCCTTCATCGTGTCCAGGGACACCGACAGCATCCCAGGTGAGTTAGCCGTCGGCGACGACAACGAAGCCGATGACGGACCGCCGATCGACGACCCCTTCGAGAACCCGTTTCCCGAGTGCGGGGCCCTCTGGCAATCTGGCGACGACATCCTCGACCCAGTCGCCGACCAGGCGAGACTCGATTCACTGCGCGACCGGGTGTTCGACGACATCATGAGCGAGCCCTCCAACGGCGTCACCAGCATGGGAGCAGAGAACGTCTACGGCCGGGTCTCCGTCGGCATGTCTCGCAGCCCCGAAACCATTGACATGATCCAGGCCATCGTAGACGAGCCCGAGTTCGGCGATCCGAACCTGATCTGTGTCGAGTTGCCACCGGTCGACTACGACGACGGACCGGTACAAGCGGTGTGGACCATCGACCCCGGCTCGCTGCCGGTCTCCGACAACTGGCAGAACCTCACCCTGCTGGTCGACGATCCCAGTAGAGACTGCGGCCACGATCCCGCTGGCCGGGTGCAGGAACCCACGATCACCTATACCGACACCGAGATCATCATCGGAATCCTCCTCGATGGCATCCCGTTCGGCGGCGCCGACTGTCAGGGTTGGGGGCCGGTCGAAGTGGAGATCTCGCTCACCGAAGACCCCCGAGGTCGTCCACTCGTCAGCCCCGACACCACTTCCGCGCCAACCTCAGAACCGATCGATGTTGAGCCTGGCACACCACCGACTGGAGATAGCTCCGAGCCAGGTAGCGAGGTCGAGTTCGAGCTTCTGGTGGCTCGCGAGGATTCGGCCGACTTCTGTCAGCCCGAGCTTGTTGCGGTGACCCGAACCGGCACCGAGGACTCGCTTGCCGAACGTCTCAGCACACTGTTGGAAGGCGTCGGTGACGACGAAGGTGTCAGCTCGCCGTTTGGACCCGAGACCAGCGGCCAACTCAGCTCAGTAGAGGTCGTTGATGGCCTAGCGAGGGTCGACTTCGTCAACCTGACGGCATCGCCCACCACCTTCAACAGCACCAGTTGCGGCGGTGCCTACTTCTTCAACGTCCTCGACGCCAACGTGTTGGACTACCCCGGCGTGGACAACGTCATCTACAGCGATGGCGGCAGCCAGGTCCGGTTCTACTCGTTCTTCCAGGCCGACCCGCCGGAGGACCCGGCCACCTGGTCTGTTCCTGAGTGGATCGGCACTGTCGTCGATCCCCGGGATCGATCGACCGGCTCGGGTCTTCGCCACACGCTGCGTGGCATCGCCGAAGGCGCCGGGGAACTCTTCATCGTCTCCGAGGGTCCCAACAGCGAGATCATCGTGAGCGCCGACGCAACACTCGATGCCGACGACCCAGTCGCTACTGGCCCACTGTCTGAAGTCGGCGTGCTCGCCGGACTCACCCCGCCGCCGGACTCCGGGTTGACTGCCGACCCCACCATCGATGAATGGTTGGCATATGTGGGCTCGAGCGATGCTGTCCGTCAGGCCGAGGTCGCCGTGATCGATCGGGCCGAGAACAGCATCTTTTCTGACGATCCGGTTTATGCCGCGATCTACCAACGTTGGCCCGAGGCTGTTACCAACACCTGGATCGGCCCCCGGTCTGAAAGCGGCGACGCCGAGGCCTTTATTGAAGTCTTCACCGTCTTCACCGATGGCGTCGACGTGCACGCCCTCCTGTTCGATCCCCTCGGCGACGATCACGTGATGCCCGCCGCCGAGTGAACCTGCCCTACTCCGGAAAGCCGAAGGCGCCCGATTCCCGCATTTCTGCGATGGTGCTGGCGTCGTGCCCGAGGACGTCGGCCATGACTTCATCGGTGTGTTGTCCCACCGTTGGCGCCATCGTCGGCGCTGTCTGTTCCATTCCGGCGACCTTGACCGGCAGCGGCAGCTGCTCCGCACCGACGTCTTCGACCGAATACAGCGGGAAGCGATCCTGGAACTGGGGATCGTCGACCACGTTCTTCGGCGTGTTGACCGGGGCAATCGGGGTGTTGTACTCGTCGCCGAACGCCAACCATTCGTTGCTGGTCTTGGTGAGGAAGATCGCCTTCAGTTCGCGCTGCAGTTCGATGTTGCCCTTGGCGTGATCGGCATACTTCGAGCCCGGGTTGGCCTCGAACAGTTCGGGCCGCCCGACGCCAACGCAAAAGTTCTTCCAGAATGCCTGCTCGCTGGCCATGAAGATCACATGCCCGTCGGAGGACTCATACATCTGGTAGCGGACGCCCTCCCACATGCCAGCCAGGCCCGGTTCGCGCCGTTCGTAGTTGTCCGAGGCGTTGCCGGTGACTTCTTCCTCGGAGCGTTCATAGGCCAGATACGTCTCGATCCGGTACCAATCCATGTAGGCCGCAGCATCGGATTGAGCCAGCTCCATTTGGCACCCAACGCCGGTGTCCCGGGCGCTGATGACTCCGGCGAGCACCGCCATTGCGCCCACCATGGGGCCGAGGTTGATGCCGACGTTTGGCATGTCCTTGGGAATGCGTACGAAGCCCTCATCGTCGGTCACCGGGTTCACGATGCCGGCCCAGGTGTCGTAGGCGATGCCGTGGCTGGGCATGTCCCGGTAGGGGCCGGTGGCCCCGTAACCCGACAGCGTGCAGAACACGATCTTTTCGTTGATGGCTTTCAGGTCCTCGTAACCCAGGCCGAGCTTGGCCAGTGATCCTGGCCGCATCGCTTCGACGACCACATCGGCGCTGGCCACCAGTGCTTTGTATGTTTCGACTCCCGCGGGAGTCTTGAGGTCGAGCGTGATCGACTTCTTGCCGCGGTGAGTATGAAGATGCAGAAGTGAAACCCCGTTGATGATCGGCCACGTCATCTGCCGCACATAGTCCCCAGTCGGCGGTTCCACTTTGATGACCTCGGCACCGAGGTCGGCAAGAAAAGTCGCAATCATCCCTGGACCGAGCAGCGAGCTCTCGATGACTCGCACCCCACTCAGCAGACCCTGCTTCTCACCCTGATCTTCAGCCACAAATTCTCCTTCGAGCGTTCCGCTCAACCGTGTCGGCGGGGCTGCACCTCTCTCATGGGTGCCGCTCCACCAACGCTCCGTCGGGCAACACAGTAACGCGCCAGACACCACCACCCCATCGCTGAGACCGATCGCATGATTCGGTGGGCTGTACCTGTTTGAGTTGTTCGAAGGTTGGTGATGCAGTTACGCCGAAAGCTCGAGGGCCACGATGTCGTCGGGGCCCAGCTTTCGATCGGCGATACCGGCCATACCGTCGCCTTCGCTATAGGTCTCTTCACCAATGAGCTTTCCTGAAACCGGGTCCACCGGCCACACCACGCTCATGCGCGTTTCATACAGGTAGTAGGCGCCTGGATCATCGACCTCGTGACCCATCGCCGCGACGGTGGCGCCGGGATAGGCAATACGCATGGTCCCCTCGGTCATGACGGTTTCGCGATCGGCAACAACCCGTTCGCAGTCGAGTTCGAGTTGATGAGCACCGGTCTGGATGATGGTGAGGTCATAGAACGCTCGAATGGCGTCCTTGCTCCCCTGCGGGTTCAGCTCGGCAACGTTCGGCTTGCCATGCACCACGTAGCGGGGTTCATCGCAGAGCGTGGCCACCACTCCCTCGATGTCGCCCTGGGCTTCAGCCTGCATGTGATCGAGCACCAATTGCAGGTTCCGGGCCACAATCGGGTCTTCTTCGCGGGCGAGGCGAATTTCGACCATGCGCCATGTGTTGTTCGGGTCAAGCTTCATCTGTCTCCCGCTTGTGCTCGTCGTTGTCGTCCGCAAAGGCCATCAGACGCCCGGTTCGACTTCAGTGGCGTCGGTGAACCCTGACCATCCACCATGCCAGAAATTCTCGTGGGAGAACCGGTCGGGCACTTTGCGTCGGAGTTCTTCGACACCACGGCCTGGCTGCTGCTTCTGCTTGCACGGCTACTGCAACTCTCTTCCGGTTACCCGGGCAGGTCCGATCGACGCACTCGATATGGCCCTTGCCACTGGTCGGGGTTGATGCCCTTCAACTGCCGACCGGTCCCAAGGTTTCCGAAGCCACAGTTTCTTCCCGTTGGCTGCGAAGAGTTGGTGGAAACATTGGCCAGGCAGTTGTCCACGAACTCGTTCATGATGCTGTCCTGCCAGCCAACGGG
>Ga0114957_1005720_pt1 | contig 10186 bp, 10 predicted proteins | sample BantaG_FD_87175 | JGI IMG/M metagenome (GOLD analysis project Ga0114957, IMG submission 87175) | Marine algal microbial communities from Bantry Bay, Ireland - BantryBay_4 metaG | ecosystem: Host-associated > Algae > Red algae > Unclassified | place: Bantry Bay, Ireland | collected 2014-11-21 | reverse complement strand
CCGGCGCAAAGCCTTCTTTCACCGCCTATCTGGCATCGGGGCCGTCCCTTGAGGGGGTCGATCTTGGTCGGGATACCTCCCCCATGCGGGATGTTTCCCTGTGAGAGTGCTGCTCGATACCTGTGTCTTGTCTGAGCTGGTACATCCTCAGGGCGCTCCGAGTGTCCGTCTGGCGGTCGAGGCATTGGCTGAGGCGGATACTTTTGTCAGCGTTGTTTCCCTTGGCGAGATCGAGCGGGGGGTCGGGCTTCTCGATCCGGGCGCACGGCAGCGCGGGCTTGCTGAGTGGCTGAACGGGCTTCACCGGGATTACGGGGAGCGGATACTCGGGATCGATGGCGAGACGGCGCGGCTCTGGGGACGGCTTACCGCACAGGCTTCCAAGGCAGGTCGTCAGGTCGGCGCAGCGGATGGGCTGATCGCGGCCACCGCGCTCCGGCATGGGTTGAGCGTGATGACGCGCAATGTCAGCGACTTTGAGCCGACCGGGGCGCTGATTATCAATCCGTGGAATGATGACGAATAAACAGATATCCGCTTGTGGAATGCGTATTATCGGATAATAAAACCAGCAACCCACAATCAAAAACGGATTTTCAAATGAGCCTTGCTGAAATTGAACACCAAACGAATAACCTCTCGCTTGCTGAATTGCAGGAATTGAAATTTATCGTTGAAAAGAAAATAGACACTCGCGCAAAACAGGAACGCTCCGACCTGATCGAGAAAATGGATGCGATGGCGAAAGAGCGGGGCTTTGGTGGTCTCGAAGCGCTTATGGGAAGCGGAGGCGAGCAATCCAAGGCAAAGCGCAAGCCTGTCGCGCCAAAATACCGGAACCCTTCCGATGCGAACGACACGTGGTCGGGACGAGGGCGCAAGCCGAAATGGGTCGTGGAAATGCTGGCCGCAGGCGGATCGCTCGACGATGCGCTGATCAGAGACTGAGTACGCTATAGAAGCAAGGCGAGCTGTTCGGGTTGCGCAACAATACCCCCGGCGCGTCTTGCTGGCCTTCAAGGCATCGCAGGCGGTCATCGCCTCGCACTCGTTTGCGAAGACCGCCGAGGCGGATTGCCCGCTTCCTTCGCCGATCCTTCCCCACTCTCTGCTCAGCGTCCATTCGCCGAATAGCGTTGGCTGAACGCTCAGTACGTACCAGCGCCAGCGATTCCGGGAAGGATCGATCTTCTCAAGGCGCAAGTACATGGCGGGTCAGAATACATCTTGCAGGTGATATTCGTTAACACTAGCTTAATCTTCTGTACGCGGTACGCAAGCTGCGGGGATCGAGTCCGCGAGTGCGGCTTATGATAAGAACGCTGTGAACGGCGTTTCTGTTAAATTTATTGTGTGACGCAATTAAATTGATCCACTCGTTGAATATTGTAATAAAAATCATATTTATATAATTCACATCTACTAAAATAAATTGTGTTTATATTTCTTACAACTAAGCTCGATATTGCTTTTGCGTGAATATCACTAAAATCTAATGTATAATATCTTGGATCACTCCTAATGTAATAAATATCTACACTTCTTTCATTATAGTCTTCTTGAATTGTACTATTTGATCCAAGTGTTCGAATTTTTTTCATTCCAAGATTCAGTGCATAAATATGCGGGGGAGTGTTGTTATTTTGATGAATTTTACGAATCCAATTCATCATAGTTTCTGACCTTCTTTTTGATCGTGAATTCTCTATAGACTCCATTTCTATTTTTTCATTAGAAGCATATGCAATTGCAACGATGATTAAATCACCTTTGCTCTCTTTGATGTGAAAGTCACAATTATAAATCGATGTAGAAACATCAGTATCGCTACCATATTTCCAGCCAAATCTATCTACACAATCTATTTCAGATTTTTTAATAGTATAATTAAAGTCTTCAAATATTGGAGTATTCGATTTGTAAGTATCTATTCCTGATATTAAGTCTGTTTTTATAGATGGGTTGATGATAGGTAAGTTAGAGGTATAATATGGATAATTATATGTGGCGTTAATATCAATTGACGATTGCGATAAAGTAATACCAAACATTATTGTAAAAAAACGCAAAGGTTTTTTTGTAGATAATTTATAGATTTTGTTTGTGGCTGTTAGAAATTCTTTATTAATTTTTATTATCTTATTTTTAAAATATTCGATTATCACGTAACAATAATAAGAGCAATGCTTTGCAACTGAATTAATAAACTCAAAAAACACTGCAATAAAATAAACAGATACTGCTTTTGTATTTTTCAAAAATATCAAAAAATACAGCTTTAGTGTTTTTGTTAAAAGTGGTATTTTCCTAACAAATAAAATCAATATTGCGAATGCAAAAAATACTACTAGTAATTTCGAATTGCCTTTAATAAATTGAACGAATGTTTCGTCGTTTATTTTTGTAAACTCAGTAAAATCATTTGATTGCTTGGGCGCAAATTCAAATAATATTGTTAGCATAACAAAAATTTCAATTATAAAAAATATCAATGCCACGGGGATGAAAAACAAAATTGTTGTAATTGCTGTCGATAGTTTTCTACCACCAATACTGAATAAACTACCTACGTTTGTAATCAATTGAGAAAAATGCAGCGATATAGCTGACACAAATACTATTATTATTAAATAATTAGTATAAGAATATACTGAGTCTCTACTCCCTATGGAAGCGTCACTCCACCCTAATAGAATCACACTATGTAACATTAAAAAGAATATAGAGAAAAATACAGCTATTGAATTTGGTCTCTCTGATCGAAATATTTTTTTTGCAGAGAAATAGGCAATAAAAATAGAAAATATGCATATTACGATTAGCGCAATTATGGATTGATTGCGAATATTTAGCTCAGTGAGAATTACATAAAATGCACTTGATATATTCGATGATTTTTCCGATGAAAAAACCTCAGTTATAACGTGATTCAATATAGATGAAAATGCAGATAAAGAGTTTGAGAAAACAAATATAGATATGGCCTTGTTTTCATTCTGCTCTTCAGAATCTGGAGAAGCTCTAAAAATAATAAAAGCAACTACCGCAATAGATGTAAAGAATGCAACTTGTGGAAGGTATTCTGGTTTTAAAGATCGACCTATTTCTAAAATAGACGAAATATAATTAATAAAAACCCATGACAACACTACTGCAGCAATACAGTTAAATAAGAAATTTGTTATATATCTATAATGATGTAACAAGATTTTTAATAATACATGTGATTTGTGATGAAAACTTTCCTATCAAATATTGATGAAACTACAAGTGATATTTCCGCGCGATATCGAGGGCTTCTGCCTTGCGATGCCGAGATAGCGCACGGTCGTTTCAATATTGCGATACCCCAAGAGTAGTTGCGCCGCGCGAAGATTGCCCGTTTGCTGATAGATATACGCCGCTTGCGTCCGCCGCAAGGAATGCGGCGTGTAGCGCATCGGATCGATGCCAGGCGGCACGCACCCAATCCTTGACCAGCATACGGAGGCGCTCGACAGAGAGCGCCTTGAGCGTATCGCCCTTGATCGCGGTGAACAGATAATCACCGCCATGCTTCCCTGTGGTGATTATCCAGCGTTCAAGCGAATGCCGTGTGCGCTCCGACATGGAGAAGGTTACCGGGTCGCCTGTCTTCTGTTGTCTGAAATGCGCTTCATCCCATACGCCGCCTTCTGGACTGGATACGCCACAGAGCCCTATAGGGTGACAGTAGAAAAGCTTGGGCTTTTGACTAGTAGCGGTATGTTTGGACTATTCCTCATCAGTTGAAAAATCATCGAAATCTGAAACTTCTTCTATAATAGATATGCCAGCGCTACCACCTTGAGAATTATTGAGGTAATTTATCAGTTTTGATTTTTCGTATATATTAGAAAAAATATTTTCTATAACAAATCCATCTATCAATTCGTGTCGATGCTTTCTTCCATTTTCTATAATATGAAATATTTTAGAAAATTTTTCCTCATTTGATTTAAGCCAATTAATCTTCTCGTCTATATCCTTTAATATTAGTTCTTTTTCACCTTCATCAACAAGAAAAGTGAAGAAGTCAATGCTGGATATATATCCACATATAGCGGCATCCTCTATAGGGCTTATATCATGATTCCCATTTAAATCATTAAATAATTGCTCTGCAGAAATAATATGATTATCGAGGTTATCGTAAAGATGATTACAGCATTCTACTATTTCCGATAGTGGTGGAAGATTTTCGAGGCTTTTATCTATCGTGTCCTTATAATTATGTTCTCTCCCATCAAATGTAAATCCAACATAGTGGTGGTTTGATGCGTCAATATGATACTCAGTTATTGATTTGGTCATCTCACAAGCAATTTTTATTATTGTATAGGATGATATTTTTGAAAAAAGATCGTTTTGATCATATTTATAATGATGAATTACATTTCTTATATTATGTAATATTGTAATGCATCTTTGCTGTGGTTCGCTTACCAAGCCCAGTTTTTTTACTTCCTTGATTTTTTCAGTCATGTCTTTCTTGCAAATTTTCACTAACTTTTCAAAATCAACAAGATTGTGATCATCGCTCTGAAATGCAAAATCAGTTAACAAGTTATCAATGACAGACATAGATAACGCTTCTATCAGTTGATCGCATAAAATAATGCAAATGCGGAAATTGTTATCCGTGTTACTTTTGAATAAAGAGACGGCTTCTTCAATAGTTTCTATTGCTTGCTCAAAGTTCATATTTATTTCCAATCAGCTGAGATTGTTCCCAGAGTGGCAGCCGGCATTCACATAGTTAGGCTTCTTTATGAAATCCCAACTATCCGTACAACATCGGCCCCGCAGAAACGAAGGTTTTTGCGGGGTGGTAGGGTCGCAAAGATGAAGCGCCATGTGCTAGCTTGAAATGTTATAGCCCTGCCTCTCACGTCCACATCAGGGCGGCAATATCCTGCTCTTCCTTGCCGATGGCATCGGCGTAGATCGTGGTGGTCGAGAGCTGGGCGTGGCCCATCCACTTGGACAGCATGTGCAGCGGGATGCCGTTCACGGTGGCATTGATCCCGAACCCGTGACGTAGACCCTTGGGGCTGCGATGGGGGGCATCGGGAATATCCGCCTCGATCATCACGCCCTTGACGATCTGCCAAACCCGAACACGCGAGAGGGGCCAGATCGGCATCTTGGCGCGCTTGGGCGTCCTCTGAGCTTCTCTAATGCCGTGCGCGGTGTTCATGGTGTCGAGATACTCGGGAGGCACGGAAACAGCCCGATAAACAATCTTCTGCTTGCCGAAAGCATCCCTGCGCTTCTTGAGACTGCGGAGCGTGATCGTGCCCCCCGAAAGATCGACACGGGCCGGTGTGATTTCGATCAGCTCGGACGGACGGCAGCCGGTATGGTGCAGCGTCTCGCAAAGTGTACGGTCGCGGGCGGGCCTGCGCTTGGCGACGGCAAGGAAAGCCGCGCGCTCTTCGGCGTTCAGGTAGAGCCGGTTTCCGGCATCGTCATGGAGGCGCATTTCGCTCATGTTTAACGATTTATCCGAAAACTGTTAAACAGGGAAGCCTTGCAAAGCTGTCAGGGGCCGTACCGCCCTGCCCTGCCCGCCGGAAGATTTAACACTATGGCTAATTGGGTTAAACAAAGACTATCCTACTATAGCTTTCCCGCCGTGATTTGCCCCAGCCTATTTCAGTTTGCGTCAGATCGTTTTTATCCACGTCCCCTGCCGTTGACCGTCAGGGCAATCGCGTTTGGAATTTTGCCAACTCAGCACGTGAACGCCGTGAGAACGAAACTGCCTCTCTGGTCGTGTTTGGTGCCAAATTTCGTCGATTCTCTGCGTGAGCGCCGTCAGTCAGTTCCAAACGCGATGCTCCTGACCGCTACGACGGATTCATTTTTAGAGACAGAACGATGACCGCATACGATTCCGGCACTCACACTCGATACCACATCGTCTGGTCGACGAAGTACCGATATGCGGTGCTCGGCGGCGCGGTCGGACGGCGCATCCGCGATATCATCCGGCAGGCCTGCAACGAGAGGGGCGTGACCATCGTGGAGGGCGTGCGGTCGAAAAAACACGTGCACATGATGGTCTCGATCCCGCCGAACCGCTCTGTCAGAGAAGCGTGGGTGGAATATATTGAGACGCAAATTTCACCCTAACCCGACAAAGATTTCGCTTCAAGTAAGTCAGCAGTATGGCGAACCGATTCAGTTTTCAGCCGATGGTCGTTCACTTAAAGTCGAGTGTAATATCATCATCTTTAAATTCTGGGAGAGTTAATTCTTTGAGCAAATCATCTGCGTTAGGTAAGTTAGGTAATGGCATGAGCACATCGTCAGCTTTTCCGTTAATCTCGTTCTGTTCAGTAGCGTTTTTAAAAGTATCAATCAATGAACTTGGCCCACGCATTGGAATATTTCTGTCAACTCCAAGGATGCTTATAGATTTCCAAAAACCTTTGATATCAATAATATTTTGCAAAGATCCTTTTCTAAATTCTCTATTAAATTGACAAACCTCGATTGAATCAATCTCGCGAGAAAATGACTTAAACATCCAATCATTGAAATTATCACTAATTGTCTTTACATATTCAGGTGAGGGGTGGTGGTTAATTAATTTGAGAGCTTCCTTATATTCATCTGGGAAGAGATTTGAGAAACTCTGCGTTCCTGATTTGATGTGCTCAGTTGTGATTTTATACTCGGGCGCGCCTAACAAAATCTGATTGTTTAAATTATATCTAGCCTTGCCTATTTCTCCACCAAATTGAAATAAACTCCAAATGTTTCCTACCAAGGGAGTAGCTGAAGTATAGCCGTCACCCACAATGCTTGCATATATCTTCTTATTATAATCATCGACAGCTCTGTTTGCTATAAAATTCGCCATCTTCGTGAAAGGATTACTATTAACAGAAGTATATTCTGGTTTCATTTTTCGAGTAACGCTATGCACCCTCCAAGGGAACAGAGCATATTCATGAATCTTCATCAAAGAGTATATCTCTAATGTAGTGCTGTCATTTAAACAGTTTTTCTCATTAGCATGGGAAACTTGACAAGTTATAAATAACTGTAGTGCAAATATAATAGAATATAAATATTTCACCTTAATCCCTCACATACATTAGACACGTTTTTCCAAAATTAGCATAACCAGCCTCATTTGCCAGCAATGCAAAGCCAATCTTGTTATCTCCACCATACTTCTTTTGTGTATATAGGTCTTCCGAGAGATAACAGCCCCACTTCCCCATAGCCCATACATGCGGAGCATCACTACCATTGTGGAGTCGACGTCCATCACCATCGATACCAGAATAACCACTTCCAATTCGCCAAACACGAGTTTTAGGGTCGATCATAAAAGTGATCGGCGCAGTAAAAGCTATCGCACCTTCTGCATCTGAATCCTTCTTTCCACCATTCCAGCCTTTCAAGCCAAAATATATCAAACAGTGATCTTTGTCACCACAGCGGCGTAGCAATTCCACATCGTTCACAATTTCCGCTTCAATGCCTGCTTTTAAAAACTTTGCTTCAACTATATAGGTTGGTAAATTTTCTTCAGTAGTTGCATCAATCATAGATTCTAAACGTTCAATTTCATTCTCAAATTCAAAACTTAAATCGTATTCTTTTGCTGATTTTGGATTAAACGGCAACATATCATATTGGGCAAGACCGTCGCTACTAAGAATGTTTTCGCTAGCACTAACGCTTATTGCATTGTCCAAATCAGCAGAATTAAGAACATACATAGTAGCATTCGTTGGAACCCAGTGTGTGCCTTCTTTCTTAAAGCTGATTTGCGAACGATTTGCAGTCTTTGTAGCATTCGAATTAGTTGCACTAACATCACCAGGTACTGTTACCGAGTTCTGATTAGCTTCAGCACCCAAATACTGTTGAGCACTTTTAACGATTTCATCAACATCATCTTGATTAATGGTTCTTTCAAATTGGCCGTCGGAAACTTCCCATTGTCCATCAGCGCGCTTTGCGAAACTTAACTCAACTTCCGTTGCAATAGAGAAAACCTTCGCGAGAAGCCGATCTAACATGAGAGAGATGTCTGTTTCAGTGGTAGTGTTTTCCCAAACATTACGATTTATTGTTAGTTGTGTGCGTGCTTCTTCAACCATATTTTGGATAAGACCACCGTGAATCCAGCGACGCTGGTTATCGTATTGTTCAGTATTGCTAGATTGACGAATTGTTCCTCCCCCGATGCTGAGGATTGGAGTACTGATTCGTCCCCCATTTTCAGAAACTACGGAAGAAACTCTCACACCTTTGGTTCCTGATTGGCGTTCTTCGCGCTGTAAATCTTGATACCCTTGAGTTTTTTTGAAGGCCTCGAGACCAATTGTTACCGTATCCGATTTAACTGCCGTTAAATCTCTGATTACATAGCCACTCATGTCTAGAGTATCACTCTCTAAAACTGACTTAGCAAAACCACAATTGATAGAAATTTTTGGTTGTTCATTTGACCGTAGCGCTATATCGCTCGGTCTTCCACGAACGCCTTCCAATAGAGAAATTGCTGGTCTTTGTAAAATAGTTCGTCCTGCCATTTCCAAATGAATGAAGCGATAAGGCAATGGTAAAAGTTGAGAAGTTCTTTCTATGTCAGGTATGGCTTCGACAATTTGCTTCCTGAACTCTTCATTAGTAAATTCGATATCTAATCTTATCGAAATTGGTTTAGTGTCAGGACTCACATGGCATTTCTTGTTGATGTCTTCGCGAAATTTTTCACGATCAGGTTTTATGTAAGGGGCGTAGAAAAATACTTTATTGTTCCCAGCACGACCCTTGTAAACTGGAATTTGTTGTCCGAGATACCGGATGTTTGGATTTGCAAAAGCACTTCGATCCACTGTCGCCGTTGCATCATTCTGCGCAGAAACTACCCTTGGGTAAGCTAAAAGGCCTGTTAATAAACATAGAGCCATCGCAACGATATTCTGGAACTTAATCATCTCACCCTCAACGAATATATTCTATTGCTGAGTGCAACTTTAGTGTGAGCTGCTAGAGTTGTCCATACTGCATAAAACTTACTCGTCGAGCGGCATAAGAGCACCTCTATAAATACCGTTTTGTTCTCTTTTGGCGAAAAATCTTTCTGTGTTTTCAATGACCTAAAATCGAAGATAGCAATTTATAGAGGTGCCCATAAGCGACTACATTGCTCAGATCAACGCTGATTGGCATGTTGGGTCGTCCACTTGGTTCAGAGGGCGCGTCCTCAAGACTTGCGCACAATGTTCACAACAGGTATGATTGAGTATGAACAATCAGGAGACTTGCTTATGACCCGCCTGACGATCTCCATGCCGGACCAAATGAACGCCTACGTCGAGGGACAGATTGCACAAGGCCGTTACGGTAATGTCAGCGAGTATTTTCGCGACCTGATACGCAGGGATCAGGAGCGGCGCAGTGAGGCGATTTCTGAGTTGAGGATAATGATCAACAAAGCCGAGGCGAGCGGTATCAGCGAGCGCACCGTTGAAGATATCGTAGAGGAAGCGAAGCGCGAAGCTGCCGCGAAAGGGCTTCTGGATAATGGGGCAGTATAAGCTAACGCAGGATGCAGACAGTGACGTTGCGCAAATTTATCAAGACGGCTCAGACATGTTCGGCGCAATACAGGCCGAAAAATATGCGAGAGATATGGCGAAGCGTTTTTCGTTTTTGGCAGAGAAAAAGATCCAAGGAGCAGATTGCAGCCATGTGGTGCCGCAGCTTCGTCGGGCAGACTATGTGAGTCATGCCATTTACTACCGACACACAGATTACGGCGTTCTTATCCTACGGATTTTGCACGGGCGCATGGACCCAGGACGGCACCTGTAATTATCATCGTATCAGCGTCTGGAAGCTGTGATTTTTCTCCTTTTGAAACCCGAACTCGCTACTCAGCGGCGATCACTCGCGCAACAGCCTCAGGCTCTTTCGCGATGACCGACAACAACACTTGAGCGGCCCTGTCTGGCACGCGGCGACCTTGTTCCCAATCGCGAACGGTTCCGATGGGGAGGCCGAAGCGAGTAGAGAATTCATTTTGCGATAATTCAAGACGGCCACGGATCGCCGCGACATCGATTGCCTCGGGGATATACGTCCGAGCGGGTTCGAGTTTGCCTTCAGCTATGGCAAGCGCCTCACGCGCGCT
>Ga0114957_1005718_pt1 | contig 10189 bp, 14 predicted proteins | sample BantaG_FD_87175 | JGI IMG/M metagenome (GOLD analysis project Ga0114957, IMG submission 87175) | Marine algal microbial communities from Bantry Bay, Ireland - BantryBay_4 metaG | ecosystem: Host-associated > Algae > Red algae > Unclassified | place: Bantry Bay, Ireland | collected 2014-11-21 | reverse complement strand
TTTGGAAGCCGCGCCAGAAGAGGGAAGAAATAGGGGGCACTGCGCGTAGCGCTAGCGGAGCTCGTCGTACTCACGGAGAACCGCCGGTTTACGAGGCAACAGCAAGCAGCCGCACGATCACCCTGGATTCAAACCGAGCAGCGACGCGGCAGGTCCGTGACCTTCAGGAGGCGCAATAACTTCCTTGCCTGAAGAGTGCTGATGCATAATTCTCATCGATCGTGTGCTCGAAGGTGCCGTGTGATGTGGCGCCACATGGCTTTGGGGCATAGCCCGGCGCGCCACAATCCGAGTTTGTGGCGCCGGCGCTACAGACTCGAACTCATCATTGCCCAATCAGAGGCGCGTACATTCACCACAAACTCGCCGCCACAAACTCGAAGCGTGTCTCGGGATGGGTGTGACAGTCGTTCCGGAGATTGCGTGGCTGGACCGGACGACGCAGGCGCTTTCGAGGCCGCCAAACGTAGTGGACCGCAAAGAGGGCTGATGTCGAGCCGGGGCCCAGGTTTCGCGACCCTGCCGAGTATCAGAAACGGCAGGCGGTGCAGTGCACGGCCCTGGAAGGCCCACTTGAAGGACACGTACCCTTATCTACTCCAGCCACAGAAAAAGAAATGTGGAGCCGTGGAGTGGGTAGGGAGCCAGCAGGGACCACTCAATCAGGCAAGCTTGCCTTACAAACGCCTGTCGAGACCAGTGAGGCGAGTCGCGGACGTGGTCTGGCAGCACTCCTTTGGACAAGCCTGATTCCATGCGGTACACTGCACTGTGGCCCTGTGGGGGCCTGTGCGGCCAGGAGCCCACGTCACCTGGCCACACCCGTCCCAGCGGATTAGATTTGGTGGGGTACACTGAATGACAGCCCCATCGAGGCCGGTGGAGCTCGCGTGGTGAGCTGTGCCACCGGCTCACCAGCTGGCCGGTGTCCTTTTTGGGGGTGGTGTGGAGGGGGGCCTGCAGCGGCCACCACACGCATTGCTGCCACGCCGCATCCATCAACGTCCCTTTTCCCCGCTTCCCCATCGTCCTCCCGCCCACCCTCATCCCATCCCGTTGCATCCCCATCGTCTTCGTCGTCCCGCACGTCCGCTTTCCCACGGTTGAGCGCACCATCTTCTGCACCCGAGCTTTCTGCGGACCTTCACAGGGCCGCCTGTTTCCAGTGGACCAACATTAGGCCGCATCCATGGACGGCGCCTGCCCGCGTCCCCATCATCGTTGTCGTCGTCATTGTGCCCGCCCCTCTCCCCGCCGTTTTGAGCACCATCTTTCCCACCCGCGTTTGCTGCGGACTCCACCAGGCCGAGTGTCACCTGCGGACCAGCACCGGGCCGCGGCGGTATGGAGCACAACCTTCTTCACGACGTGCAGTTTGATGCGGACATAGACCTGGCGGTTGCGCTCGGGGCCAGAGCCACCCTGACGGTGCGGAGGGTCCTGCAGCATGGGCGTGTGAGCAAGCGGCCGGTGGGGGGCTCTCGGCCGTGCCGCCGGCCCAATCGCAACCGCGATTTTGATCTGGGAGCGCACTCAAGCATGCGGGACAACTTTGGGGTCGGCGGCGAGCCCCCTGTCTACAGCGAGCAAGATTTTGAGAAGCGGTATCGTATGCCGCGCGCGGTCTTCATGCGTCTCTACGCGGCGGGGCACGACAAGCCGTGGTGGAGGCGATCTGTCAGCGCGACCGGGCGCCTGCAGTCGCACCCGATCCAGAAGTTGGTGGCCGCGCTCCACGTGCTGGGCTTCGAGGAGTCCTATGACCGCGCCGATGAGTACTGCCGACTCTCGCGCTCAACTATCGCCAAGGCTCCCAGGCGTCTGACCAGACTCGTTGTGGACAAGTGGAAGCAGACGTACCTGCGCCGCCCGACGGAAAAGGAGCTCAAGCACATCCTTTCCCGCAACGCGGCCCGCGGCATGCCGGGCTGTATCGGATCTATTGACTGCACGCATTGGCAGTGGCTCACGTGCCTCAAGGCCCTCTCCAGGCTGTACCATGACAGCAAGGGTAATGACTCTGTGGTGAGTGAGAGTGTGTGTGATGAGGACACCTATATCTGGCACTTTTTGATTGGGGCGCCCGGGAGCTACAACGACAAGATCGTGCTGGCGTCCTCCCCGCTCTTGTTGGACGTGAAAGCTGGTCTCTGGCCCCCGCGGAACATCAAGTACACACTGAACGGCCGGACCCGTCCCTTTCTCTTCTACGCGGCCGATCAAGGATACCCCCGCTATGCCCTGTATGCTATGCCGCATCTCAAGCCCGACACTCCCAAGCTCTTAGTGTACAATCGCCTGCAGGAAGCCGTGCGGAAGGACGCTAAGCGCCTGTACGCTGTGATGCCATCGCGCTTCAACATTGTATTACGACCGGCACGCTTCACGACGGTTTCGCGAATGATCGACACCGGCAAGTCTGTGGCCGTCTTCCACAACATGAACATCGAGCGCACGCGTGGCGGATTTCTGGCGCAACGGCGCATGCAGGACGATGCGGACCTGCAGTAAAGTGTTGACGAGATGGACGAGGACAAGCCAAGACGCGTGGCCTCGGGCGAGCGGGCGCGCAACGAGGCCACTCGTGGTCAGCGAGCGTCACCCAACCGTGAAGCGGCCTTCTATCTCGACGACGAGCCACGCGGTCCCGGGGTATGGGGACCGGCAGTGGCCGAGGATGCCGACCTCGGCCGCGGTAGTGGAGCCAGTACCGAGCAAGACGCGCCTGTAGGCGCGCTGGGGTACACCGATGGAGCCGAGTGCGAGGCCAAGGACACGAGCGCCCACTGGGCTTTGCTCCAAGACCTGTCCGAGCACATCTTTGCTGATCGTGGCCGCTTGCTGTTGCCATACGTTTGAGTAGAGTAAGCGAAGGTGTTTTTCCGCGATGTGCGGGTTTTTTTCCCTCTACATTGTCTCTCTTCTTCTGCAGGCATGTACGCCAGCTGGCTACGTCAGCCTCGTGGGCATGTCAGTAGTTTGCGACAATGGCCGGGCGTCGGGCCTCTTTCAAGGTCTGCTTCCTTCGTCCTTCAGTTGTTTATTGCGGCATCATCTGGGCCGCCTTGCGTTTGCTTTGGCCCCATCTCGGCTGCCTTAGCTGGGTGGATGCCTTGCATTTGTTGCCGCTTCGGGGACCTAGCTTTGCGGGCGGTTGTTTCCGCTTCGGAATCCAACTTGTTCTGTGACTTGGAAGAAAAGGCCGCAGTTGCGTGTTTTCGGGTGCGTGTGAGCGCAACTTTCGTAGAGCATGACAAAGATGTGACGCAGCTCGGAGTGTACAGTATCTACAGGCTAAGATGTAAAGCAAGTCGATGACAGAAATGCAATAGCAGACGCAAGAGAAGCATGTACAGAGAACAGACAAATGGAGAAAGAAAAGCATGCACAGAGAATAAACAATCGGACAAATAAAAACAGACGCGATGTGCGCTGTTCAAAGTCGGCCGCGTCGAAGGCGGCCATTTTGTACAGCTCGGCCGCAATGGGGCGCGGCCGCCGTGCAAAGGTCCTCTTGGTTATCTCACCCCTTCTTGTCCTCGCTGGAGCTGGATGGGCCGGATAAGAAAGTCACTTCGGCATAGGCCAGCGACGCAGCCAACCGCGTGCCCCGTCCAGTACCAAGACGGAGTGGCGGCCAGAGTGGGCGGGCCGCAGTAGTAGCGATGCGGCCGCGGCGATTGCGGCCGCTCTGGTAGTCCCCATCTGGCAGCGCGTCAGTAGCAGAGTCTCTGTCGAAGTGGACGTCACTGCCGCCGTGAGCACTGGCGCCGGCCCACTGAGCCGCGGCAGAGGTAGTGGCACGGCCGCGACTAGTCTGACTCCTCCGCGTCCTTGTCCGCGTCGTCTGACTGCTCCCCAGAGCTGACGTCGGCGTCTGTACGGGCCGCAGCGGCCGCAGTCATGGTGGCTGCCTCCTCGGTTGCTGCCTCGATGTGGGTGGAAGCAGCAGGCTGGTCGATGGCGGAAGCGTCGGATGCCGGCGTCGTCGGCGTCGTCACTGGTGCCGTCTGTGGCGGCGGCTCCACGTGGTAGTAGTAATCGCCCATGAAGTAAACCTCCTCGTCATCCCCGTCGCCGTAGGGTGTCGAGGGCGGGGGGGGACGCGATGTGGCAGAAGACAAAGAAGAAGACGAGACACCCGCGCTACGTGCAGTGCGCACGCGCTGGCAGCGCCCCCCGCCTCGTGTGGTTGCTCGACCTCGGCCGTGATGTCGGCCCTGCACGTGACGACCAACACCTCGAAGCGCACCATCCCCACGGCGGCTTGCTCCACCACCCCCTCGGCCTTGGCCACAAGCTCGGTCAGGAACAGCGGGCTCATCATCGTCCTCTTCCATGCCAGCTCGTGCACGGCGGCGACCGCCGTCGCCAAAAAGTCGACCTCGATCGCCAAGCCGTCGACTGCGGTCGCCACCACGTCGGCCGCTTGACGCCGAGGCCACCCCCACGCCCATGCTCATGTTAACACGCCAAGACGAGTCGCCCACGCCATTGGTCATGTCGTCGCTCGCGTTGTCCTCCGCTGTCTTGAGGCGCTTGCGCATTTCAATGGCCCACCACTGGCGGCCATCTGCGGAATTGGCGACCCCTGGTCTTGACCAAAAGGCCAACGTGTTGCGCTCGACTGCCGACTTTACCAGGGACTCTAGTGCGGCCACGTTGGAGGCTGCCTCGCGGTGCAGATGCAAGTACGCCCGTAAAGCCACCTTTGCGGCCTGTTTGTCAGCAGGCCGATATTGAAACATGCTCATGCCACGCACAAACGTAGAGGACTGCAGCGAGTGGCCGTCGCCCTCGTCTCGGTCTTCAGCATCCGTACCTGCAAAACGCGTGAGGGGGTCCGCATCAGCATGGTCGGCCGCCGAGCCGCCTTGGGCAGCCGCCGTGACCCCCAACGCCGCAATTGTCGCACCGCCGCTAAACGTGTCCAACTCCTTGAGGATCCGAAAATTGCTTAGCGAAGGGCACGACAGCTTGGCCGCGACAGCGGGGTTGAGGCCATCGTAGGGGTTAAGGCCATTGTACTTGGCCTTGGCAGCGTTGACGAGCTGCTCAGGCGAGGGTTGGCCCGTCATCTTCAGCTTCAGCACGGCCAGATAGCAGTCCTTGAAGCCATGGACAGCGAGAAAGATGCCGTACCGCAGCTCCTTCATAATGGCAGGAGACGACCGGGCCCGGTGGCGCCTGACTTGATGCATGTGGTCCAGCAGACGGCGGCGGAAGCAGTAGGCCACGTAATTGTCAAAATTATCAATGGTTTGGTCCACGCCGACTACAGTGTTGAGCGTCGCCTTCTTGTAGACGACCGCGAGCACGTGCCGCTCGGCGTCAATCCATGACACGCCACGAGTGCCGCGGCCGCTCTTGTTTTGCGCTTGACCACGCGCGGCGGCGCTGCATGCTGCTGCGGCCTCCTGACGTAGATGGTTGAGCGCGGCGCGCAAGCGATCCTCCTCGATCTGCGGCCTCACTGGCACCCCCAGCGCCCCGGAGAGGGAGGTGCTCTGCGCCGTTTGCGTGTGCGGCGTCGACACTGCCGGGGCAGCGGCAGGACGGTCGGTGACTGGCGTATTCTCGTCCTCTGTGGATGCACAAGGCGCGCCGGTGGAGGGGGGGTCGGCGCGGCGGGAACAGTGGGGCCGCCCGAGTTGTTGAAGCCAGCCATGTGCTGGCCGTCTTGATGAGGTTGGCCTTGTCGTTCGGGCAAGTCCTTAGGCAGGGTCTGGTCCACGGTCGTTGGAAAAAGCAGAAGAAGAACGGAAGAGGGGCAGAGAAGGGGGCACTTGGGAAGGAGATTGTCCACGGTCTTTTGTAACCAGAACACAGTCGGAACTGGGGCAGGGCGGATCGCAGGATGAGTCAGGGACAGCAGCCGTAGTGACGGCCGCCTGAGGTCGTGGCCATCGTAGAGGCCACAACAAAGTTGCCCAGCGCTAATGCTGCCGAGGCAGCGGCAGTGGCGCCAAGCGCTGGGGTTCCCACCACACTGGATCCTGCGGCAGCTTGACGTTTACCCAATACTCTTTGCGGTTGCAAGAGGCGTCGGTCCAGAAAAGGCGACGCTCTCAGCGAGGAGGCAATTGTCGCAAGCGCTCTAGGTTCTCCGCGCGCTCCTGGTCCAGCCGCTCCTGGCGGCCCTCCCACGTAACCCTCTCCGAGATGCCGTTCTCGTTGGGGGGAATCAGGAAGGTAAAAGGGGACGCCTACGGACAGAGACACTACGGCGGGCACGTGGAATGCTTGCTCCCGACATTCAGCGCGTTGCTTCAAACGAATCACAGGCGGCGCATTGCACGCCGCTCCACAGTGTCGCTCAAGTACGCGCTGTCACCCGCACTGGCCCACCGCCACCCCCAGCCCGGTTGTGGAGACGGCTGACGCGCCCAGGGGCAGGCGCAGGTGTCCGGATGTGAAGTGAGCGGTCGTTGGGTGGATGCGTTGCTTTACTCGAGAGCGGTCTGAGGCGCGAGGCCAGCAGGCTCTTAAACCCTCCGTGTGCCTCTCTCGCCACGTTCTGCCGACGCACTCCCCCGCCAGCGCAGTGCTCCCTCCCTTGGAGGGTACATGCTCTCACCACCCCACAAATCGCGACGCCCCTCGATGACCCCACGAGAAACTCCCCGAGCTCAGCTCCAAAAGGAGCTTCCCTCAATATACAAGTACAAGTAATTACATCACACACATACAGCAATGCATGACAATGGCACAGCCAAACAAGCCGATGACCGCATAAGTACTCCTGGAAATAGCCAGGCAGTCCGCGGTAACTCCGACTTACCTGCGCGGGCTTGGGGGGCTGCCTTAACACCCCCCCAGCGCCCGACAGTCCGCGCCATGAAAGCTCCGTCACGGCCACAGTGCGAGATCTTCCACCAACATCCGTGATCGAGAAAACGGCCAAGTCGATCTCATCGACTTGGCCGAAGTCGGCTCGACCCGTGGGAGCAGTAGGCCTACTGCTCCCGGCCAAAATCGACCAAAATCGACTTGCACCAAATTCGACTCGGGCGACCACCGCAAACCCGCGGCTGCGCCACTGGACGTCCCCAGTGGCGCCACAACGCCCCAGGACGGTCCCAACTGGCCGTCCCCCGGGTCGGCGCCCCGCGCAACCGCGCCCCATTGCCGGCTCCAAGCAAGTGGATGGAAGCGCAACCGTCCACAGCCGGCACCAGCCCGCAGCAACGTCGACAGAGGTCGCTGCCGCGAAACCGGGGCTGTGCCACTGGCCTCCAGTGGCGCCATGGCGCCTCAGCACTCCCCCAACAGGGGGTTGCCAAGCTCGGCGCCTCGCGCAACCGCGCCCAGGTCTTCTCCAACCCCGACGGCAGCCCGGAAAGTCGTGAACGCCGGCGACCGCAGCGGCTTGGTGAGCCCAGCCGCCGGCATGTCGGCGCTCGGAAGGAAGAAGAAGGCCACATCCCCGCGCGCCTGGTAGTCGCGAACCATGTGGTAGGCGACGTCGACATGCTTGGTCCACCCCGTCGCCTCGGGGTCGTTGACCAGCGCCAGGTAGGACTGGTTGTCCCCCACCATCGCCACGGCTCCACCGTCGACGCCCAGAGCCGACAGCAGCTTGCGTAGCCACAGCGTCTCCTTGGTCACCATTGCGGCGGCCACGTACTCGGCCTCGGCCGTCGAGGTGGCCACGGTCGACTGGCCCTTACTTGCCTAGGCAATCGCCCCGCCATTGCAGGTCAAGACATAGCCGGTTGTCGACCGACGACCGTCGATGTCGCCGGCCCAGTCGGCGTCGACAAACCCTTGCAGCGGCTGCCTGCCGCTGTAGACCACACCCAGGCGAGTCGTCCCGCGCAGGTAGCGCAGAACCCATTTGGCCGCGCGCATGTGGTCCTCCGCAGGGCCGGACATGAAGCGCGACAGCACCCCCACGGCAAAGGCTATGTCTGGCCTCGTCGTTGTAGACAGGTAAAGGAGGGAGCCGACCAACTCGGCGTAACGGTTGCCCTCTGGCAGCAGGCCCTCCCCTGTCCTGGTCAGCTTGACTCCCGACGCCATCGGCGTCTTGTTTGGCGTCGCCTTGTCCATTCCGAACGCCTCCAGCAGCGTCGCGGTGTGCCCCGGGTTTCTCAACGTCAGATTCTTGGCCGCCCGGATGCGCATGACCTTCATGCCGATATAGTCCTTGACCTCTTCCATGTCGCGCACCTCAAACTTGGCAGACACGGAGCGCTTGACAGCCTCGACCGCAGCCAGCTTCTCGCCCGCCACGATAAGGTCGTCGACGTACACGAGGATAAAGATGCACCCGTGCACGGGGTGGTGCCCCTCATAGAGGCACGGGGCCACCTGGGACCGGACTGCCCCCATCTCTTTGAGCTCTTTGTCGAGCTTGATGCCCCACAGCCTCCCCGCCTGCTTTGTCCCGTAGAGCGCCAGGTTAAGCCGACACATCTCCTCCAGCCCCTCCGGTTCGACACCGACGGGGAGTTTGATGTACATCTCTTTTTCCATCTTGGCGTTGAGGAAGGCTGTCTTGACGTCGACATGGTGAATCTCCCAGCACATGGCTGCCGCCACAGCAAAGAGAGCACGTGTCGTGGCCGCGTTGGGTACCGGAGCCCACGTCTCGTCAAAGTCTCTGGTTGAACCCCTGGGCCACAAGTCGAGCCTTGTAGCGCGTCAGCTTTCCCTCCGCGTCGTGCTTGATGTCGAACACGAATCGCGTCTTGATGGCCTCGTGGTTCTTGTTGTTCCCCTTGGTCTTGGACCATGTGCCAAGGTGCTTGCGTGCCGCCACCACCTCCTCAATGGCCTGCTTCCACAGCGGCCAGTCAGGACGAGCGCGCGCCTCCTTCTCCTTTGCACGCGGCTTGTGCAAGTCCCAGCCCGCCTCATCCGCGGAAGCGTTACCGCTTGCCAAGTACGCCTTGGGTTCCTTCTCCCACCATGTTACCTTGGGAGCTGGCTTTCGCTTCGAGCGACGAGGCCCCGGTGTGTCGCTGTCACTGGCCGCAGGTGCTTGAGCAGCTGCGGGTGTCGAGCCACCGACGCCGTCCTCGTCCTCCCCCTGGCTATCTCCAGAAAAGGAAGGAGAACCGACTTCGTTGTCGCTGTCAGAGGTGTCGTCGGGGGAGTACTCGTCCTCTCGCCCGCCTTCTGCGCCGAGCATGTCCACTGCCCCTTCCGTGACGCCGTCCTTGTCGCCGACATATTCCGCAGTCAGCCGGGGACCAGCGCTTGACCCGACTACTGACGTCTCGACATTCGCCAGGTTCTCCTCCATCAGCACGTCCCGACGCTCTAAGACTTGGTTTGTCTCGTCCTCGAGGATGCGGTAGGCCTTGCCACCGATAGTGTAGCCGACAAAGCGGCCGACGTCGGTCCTCGGTTCCAGCTTGCGCTGCTGCTTCTTCGGCTTGAGCGCCCACGCCCGACTCCCCCAAACGCGGAATCCCGCGACGTTGGGGCGTCAACCCGACAGCGCCTCGAGCGGCGTCACATGGAGCCCCGCCTTATGAGATCGGTTGAGCATATGGACGACGAAGGCCAACGCCTCGGCCCACAGCTCTTCCTCCGCACCGGCGTCGAGCAGGGCAGCACGCACGCGCTCCATCAGCGTGCGGTTCGTCCGCTCCACCTTGCCGTTCTGCTGCGACTTGTACGGCGCCGTCGTCTCAGACTTAATGCCCTTATCCTCGTACCACGCCTAAATATCGTTCGTGACGTATTCCTCTGCACCGTCGTGACGGACACGCTTCACTTTCACGCCCGTCAGCGTCTCAAGCTGCTTGATGCGCGTCTTGAGCACCTCCGGCGCCATCCCCTTTGTCTTGATAGGCGTAGCCATAAATGAACCCCGTTGAGTCCACCCGCGCCGTCATCAAGTAGAGGGAGCCACCCAGCGACTCAGTGCGTGGGCCACCAGTGTCGGTGTGCACCAGTTCGCACTTGGTTGTCGCTGTCGACGAGCGGGGGCTGGGCGACTGAACCATCTTGCCGTCCACACACGGCACACGCACCGTGCCAATGACGCGCTTGGCGTCTGCCACTGACGACGGCATGCCATCGACCATTGTGGCCGCCCGCTTGAGGATCTCCAACCCTAAGTGGTTGAACCGACGACGCCACAGCTCCGCCTCCCCAGCGATGCGCGTCGATGCCGCGCACGCCGACGCCTTGACCGGCGTGACCTTGAGCACGTACTGCTCCAGGTCGTTGACCT
>Ga0114957_1005717_pt1 | contig 10191 bp, 9 predicted proteins | sample BantaG_FD_87175 | JGI IMG/M metagenome (GOLD analysis project Ga0114957, IMG submission 87175) | Marine algal microbial communities from Bantry Bay, Ireland - BantryBay_4 metaG | ecosystem: Host-associated > Algae > Red algae > Unclassified | place: Bantry Bay, Ireland | collected 2014-11-21 | reverse complement strand
GTGGGCGGCGCCGGGCCCGGCCGGCGCGCCGTTGCTCGTGCCGTAGGCGAAGGTGGCAGCGGAGCCGACGGGCGGCAGCACCGCAGCCGGCCAGCGCGGCGGCACTCCATTATTGGAGTAGCGCAGCGTGGGGCGTCGCAGCCAACAAGCGCGGCGCTCTACACGTGGGGGAGCGCGCGGCGCTGTGCGCGGCCGGCACGCCGCTGTGCGCGGCCGGCACGCCGCTGCTCGCGACGTATGGTGAGGCGGCGGCGGGAGCCAACGAGCGGCAAAGCCGCAGCCCGCCTGCGCCGCGGTCTTGGAGTGGGGAGGCGGACAGCGCCGCGCCCGACCTTCGCGCCACCACTTCCGAGAAGCCGAATGGTGGCGCGGCGGCGCGCGCCAGCGCGAAGCGGCGCCGCGGCCGGCCAGCGCGGCACTCTTGGAAAGGGGGGGCGGGTGTAGCCTCGGCGGGCCGGCCTGGCGCTTTTTGCGTGCGGGGACGGGCGGCGCCGTGCCCAGCCGCCGAAGTACTCTTGGTGTGGGGGTGCGGGCGGCGCCGCGGCCGCCGAGTGCGGCGCTCCCGGCATGGGGGAGGGAGCGGCGCCGTGCCTGGCCGGCGCGCCTCTATTGGTGACGGAGGGGAAGGCGGCGGCGGCCGCCGACGTGCGGCCGCGCCGCGGCCTGCCAGCGCGACGCTCTTGGTGTGGCGGGGCGGGCGGCGCCGCGGCCGGCCAGCGCGTCGCTGTTCGTAACGGAGGCGACGGCGGTGGCGGGGCCGGTGCGCGGCCGTGCCGCGGTCGGCCAGCGTGGCGCTCTTTGCGTGGCGCGGCGGGCGCCAGCCAGCCAGCGCTCGGCTGTTGGTAAGAAAGGCGCTGGTGGCAGGCGGCAAGGGCGCTGTTGCGGCCGGTGCACCACAGGACCTGAGGAGTTCTCACGACCAAGTCCCAGGCCCGCCCCCGCCCGAGGCAGCCCAGGCTGCGGGCGACGGGCGCGACGCACTGGTAGCTCGGCCCTGAGTCGTCAGTGCCACACAACGTGAGCGCCAGTCTCACCGAGTGACGGGTGGCCAGCGAATTGGTTAGCCGAAATCCAGGGCCGGAGTGGCTGTCACCTCACCCCTCTGAGAAGGTTCTCCAAAGGCCTCTAGCCCCCCCAACCCCCCTACGTTCAGGCGGGGCCCCTGACTCCCGCATCGGCGGTCGCCCGTCATCGTGCATCGGAAGGATGGCCAGGATCGAATCTTCGATGCGCATCGGACACTGCATCGAAATCGGTCTCCGATGCGTTGATGTGCATCGGGCGAGAACGATTGGCTTTCGATGCAGAAAACACGAAGGTGGACGATGGATGTTGTGTCGGGGATGCTGTTCCATCTTGAAGCCGCACGATGTCGGGGCGGATGGAAATGCAAGCGCAACATGGAATAGAGGCCTGCAGGTTTCGATGATCTGGATCTGCGGTGGCAGAGTGCAAAAATGAGAGGCACACTGCCCGCAGTTCTTGACCTGGCACGTCCCCACCAGTGTCGGACTGGTCGACGACGTCACCGCTGTCGCCACCACTGTCGTTGATCGGACCACTGTCCTCTTTCGTTCCATCCCCACTGCCACCACGGTTTCTGCCACCCCTATCGTTGCCCCCCCCTCTCCGGGCTCCCGTCGATGTCGCTCCCAATCGCCACAGTGAAGGCTCGTATCGTCCGCGCTTCCACGGCCGACGCGCCCACTATCGTCGACGCCATGATCGTCTCCTCTTTCTCTTTTTTCGCACCCTAACTGTCGTCCTGCCGTCGTCACTGATCACGCCGTGTTCTCGCGAACCACCATGATCGCTGCCACCGTCAGTCCGACAACCGTCGTCGCTCCCACCACGGGCGCCATCCGCGTCACCCTCGCCGTCCGTGGCTAACCTGCCGGCAGATCGACCGCTGAAGTCGCTCGGGCCACCAGCGTCGCTCGTACGCCCCGCGGTCCCTCCGGCGTCGCTCCCACCACAATCGTCGCTGCCGATGTCCTTGCTCCCTCCGACGCCCCTCGCACCACCGCCGTCACTGCCGTGGTCCCCCTCATTTTCTGATGCACGGTTGGATCTCATCAGCGACGATCGCGGTGAAGAAGGTGCCGGCCATCTTCTCCGACAACGTGTTCTGCTCTGCTGTCTGCATCGACCACGTCATAGGTTTTTAGTCGTTGGGCTTCGCCAGGCCGTGAGTCGTTTTGGTGTCCGTGAGTGCTGAATAGGGCAAGGGTTCTAATGCTAGCCTTTCCGATACCACGTTCTTGCTCGCGCATCACAGTCGCCGATTGTCTTACCCAGCCGGGCGTCACGGTCCTGGAGCGCACCAGTGTGCACCTCCGCCGTATTCTTCAGCATCCCCCTGATGTTCGAAGGACGCGCACAGCTGCAATCACCCGACAGACGTGCTGGGGTGGTACGCCGGTGACGGTGCTGGCGGCGTCTGCGGTTGTGACACGGGCCTTTTTGCCGGGTGAGGTCCGCTTGTATGGGCAGGGGGGCGCGTCGGCACTGGTACCGGCCACTTGCAACCGCGCACAAATACCACCGGCAATTGTCACCCAGCCAGCCCCAGTCAGCCCTCCGTACTCCACTCCTACCGGTGGGCGCTTGCGCGCATGCCTCGGTCCTCGCCGCGACGGCGGAGGCCGCGTCGGCGCCCCCCCTCCCGAATCTTGGAGACCGTAGTGCCTGCGCCGACTCCTGATACATCTATCACGGGACATTGCGGCGCTTGTGTCAGGTGTATCACCGCCGCGGTCATGGCGGCCACCATGACTGAAAACGAACACCACACGAGAGCCACAATGGCGACACAGAGGTGAACGCCAGTGATAACATCGCATCAGTACAAACGGGGCGGGCGGTGGAGGCCGGTAAGTTGCGGTGGGTGGGGGATGTGTGGTCACTCGCTCCGAAAAGTGCGGCGAAGAGAGGTTTCGGATATGGGCTTGTCTGCTGCGCCAACGGTGGCTCGCGTCGGGCGGTCTTCTGACGCAGGATAACTGCAGTAGACGAGGCGATCATTCCTCGTCGTGAAGCACATAAATAGTTGCTGCACGGTTCCGGCAGAGGCGCCAATCGTCGCGGTAAGGCGCATGTCGGCACGAGGCCCAGGAGGGAGGTACGGTCATACTCACAAGTTCTCCATCCTGCAACAAACAATCGTGCTTTCCCACTCTACGAAGAAGCGTCTGTGAAAAGTGATCTGCTTACTGAGTCGTCCGCTTTGAACTAGCACACGCCTGGTGTGCTCATCCCTCCTCACGTCTCACCCGTGCACGCCGGCGCAGGCAATCTCCTCGTTGGTTACACAAGCCAGCAGGGACAGGTATAGCACAGGGTGCCTTCCGGAAAACGCATCTACGAAGCTGCGGCTTCGGCGCTTTCTACAGCTCCAGTTGTCGACGGCCGGCTCGCATCCCGAGTAGCAACCAGGCGGCGGTCGTGGCCACCATCAGCCGCGTTGACGCCGCCGGGTGTCCTCCCGTCAACGACAACTGTCTGAGGCGTCCGACGCCCGCTGACCAAGGCGGGCGACTGGGAGCACTGCACCAGATTGCAGTCCCTCGAGCGCTTAATCATGCACAGGGCGCGAATACACAACATCAAGCCGCAAGAGGATGAGAACACTCGAAAACATGTTAGCAGCCAACTGTGATGCAAGAAAAGAAAATATCGCAGTGCTTTTGCACCGCCCGCACCGCCCGACTCGGCAATAGCACACGCCATAAACGAAGCGGAATCCCTTCAAGCGAAGTCCCACTTTCGATGCACCACGACAACGGCGCAAATGCGACAAAAGACCCGTCCTGTATCGCGGAATGATCCAGACCCGCATTCGCGCACGAATGGCCAGTGCGCGCGTCCCGGTCGGGATGCAGTAATGTGGCGGGAACCCGCGTCATTGGCTTCAACCCTTAAGACGTGCTGGTTGCGTCGTGGACACAGGCACTACCCTGTGGGCGGACGTTTATGGCCAGAGTCTTCTGAGGCCACTCAGAAACGCACGCGACGACCGGTGCACACGTCCCGCTCGAGGTGCGGATATTGCTGTCTTCCCAATTTTGGCCGATGAGGTCAAATTGAGGAAGGGGTCTGGGTCAACTGCGCATTGATCAACCGACTTTATCCGGCTGAGTAGATGGCTGAGACGTTGTTTCACACTGTTGATCACCCCTCTTGACATCGACTGGATCGGCCAAAATTGGAAAGACAGCAATATGGTCGGCGAACCCAGACATTGGTCAGCACCCACCAGACCCGCTGGTCGCGTCCCGGACGCACGCCTCACCTGTTGTGTGGTCCTCTAATGCCAGATGATTCCATTGCCACCTAGGAACGCGGACAAGTGCCCATTGCACGCGGCCCGGCTGGAATGCAGAAGTATCGGGGGGACCCCCAACATTGGCTTGCGCCCACATCACCAGCTTTTCGCGTCGCTGACGCACGCACTACCTGGTGTGCGAACGTCTATATCCAGACTCTTCAATGTTCACACAAGAACGCGCACGAAATGCCAGTGCACGCGGCAGGGTGATATTGCAGTAGTGCTGGGGGGGAACCCTAATCATGTATTGCCTTCAGCACGACAGATGCTCGTGTCGCAAGCGCTCGCACAACCCGGTGTGTGGTGTGTGAAGTTCTATGCCCAAATACTTCTTTGGTCATCCAAGAACGCGCACGACTTGCGAAGGTGCGTAGGCCAGATGGGATGCAGATGACTTGATGCCACTTCGGGCATTGATTTGCACGCATTTCACCTGCTGGACGCGTATGGGACGAACGCACCACCGAGTGCGTTGCCTTCTTCGGCCAAATAACGTTACGGCCACCCAAGAACGCACAGGAAAGACGCGTGCACGGAGCCGGATGCCGAGGTGTTGGGAGAAATCCTGAACCATGTTTGCACGCACCACACGCACTGGCCGCGTCGGGGACGCACCTACCACCCGGTTTGCGGAGTTCTATTGCCAGATACGTCTACGGTTGCCCTGAAGGGTACTCAAATTGCCCGCGCACGCGGCCCGGTTGGGACGAAAAAGGGCTGGGGGGTCTCCTGACATTTGTTCACGCCAACCGCTCGAGCTGGTGGCGTGACATCCATCTCTCATGATCTCGATTTGCTGTTTACCAAACTGAATGGACGGCGATTCTCGCGATGTGAAAGGGGTGCTTCCAGGGAATGAGTGGTGGCTGTTTCATCAATTTCTCATGCAAGATCGAGTGAACACCAGTCGCAGGCCAGTCAAATGCCGGCATCTGTTCTGACTGCAGTTCGCTACCTATCTAGCGTGCCGAATGAAACCGAGTCTCATACTCTGGAACATTCCTCGTGTGCACTCATCAAGACCGGTTTCGGAAAATCAAAGCTTTGCATTGAATAACGTAGGTCCTTTCCCCCAACTGTCCATTTAATTCGGCAGTGCTGCGGGCGACTTAAGTTCTCCCCCAATTCTTCCCTCTTCTACAGTCCCTCCCCTCCGCCAACTTTCCGCTTCTGTATTTGTCTTTGGTGGTATTCCCGATGACGTGTCCCGCTTTCAGTGCGCACATCGCCGATTTGTCCTGCTTCCTAGTGGCCCTACGAACTCACATTCTCTGCTTTCAGCCGCCCCATCCTCTATATATGGCCGGCTAGATCCCGCATGGATACCTTCCGCCGATATCGATGCCGTCACTTAACCTGCTGTGGAGCCCGCTGTCTGTTTGTTCCGAGTGCTACGTACCACCAGTACGCCCCGCCCTTTCGAGCTGGCGCGGCCCCGCTGATCCGCACCCCCCCAGGGATGCCATACGGCACGCCTTATAATCGCACGGGGCGCTTCCTTGCAACCCTCTCGTTCTGCACCAGTACCTCATTGACCGTCCCGCCCCTCCATCCCGGTACGCGCCTCGTCGCGCCCTCTCGCTAGTCTCCCTCCCGGCAATTGAATTTGAATATGACGTGTAACGCGGCCTCTGCGCAAACAGCGTCTTCACCTTTGCCGATCCCTGCAGGCATTCCACGCCGCGTGCCTCGAGGCGTATGCTTATTCCCCCCTACTGTCGAGCTCATGAGGCAGTGCGCGCGCGCGTGTGACTGCCTGATGGACACGCTGCCGGATATCCTTACAGTCATGCGCGCGGATAGGCAGGTCCTGTTTTTGCTTGACCTTCCACGCACTCCGATCTTCTCTTTCTCCTGCCTGCGCTCGGAACTGCCGACGAAGAGGCCCCCTGCCGGCCCCCCAGCATTGTCCTATCCAGCTGCTATGGACGGGTCGCTTCTTTGGCGCCTCTTGTCCTCTGCCGTTGTCGCATTGCGCTGTCGGGGCGCCACGTCAGCGAAGAGGGCGCACCGTTGCGGCTTGTCTCGCACGCATCACGCCGCCTTTTCCCCCGAGTGCCACGGTCTAAGAGCTGCTATCGTATGTTCACTCTCATAGCACCTTTTGACCTCAGTTGTTGTCACGAAGCGCGCTCGCGCCTCCATTACAGCGAGAAGCAAGCAGCGTTGCAGCCCCTCTTACACGTAGTGCACGTTACGGCGCCAAAGTGGCACGGTTTTCACGTTTTCGCGCACGTTTTAAGCCTCCCAGCAGTCCGGCCCCCCAATCCTCCTGCAGTCTTTTGGGGGCTGCTCACGCTTGCCGCCTCCATTCACACGCGCGTGCGCTTTAAGATCTTATATGCCGTCACTCTCGCTCTCCTTTTCGTCGCTGGCGCCAGCCGTCTTCTCCTCCACCAACTTCTCCTCGATGGCTCGTCTCTCTGTCAAAAGATCATGACGCGACCCTTTCCCTGCGCCACTCTCACCCACCCCGGCGTCTCTATCTTCCCGCCACAGAGTCTTCTCGGTCAGCGTTTTCTCGGCTGTAGAGCAGGCTGCCTCTGCAGCGGCGGCAGCAGCGCCTGAGATAGCGACCGCCGCATCTTAGACTGGCTCTCACCCAGCTGCGGAGGAGGCCACCTCTGTGACTGCAGCTACTACGGCCGGGCCGGTATTCATCTTTCCGTCGTCAGGTGCTCCACCGGCCGGCGAGAAATCCGGTTCATCTTCAGCGTCAGCTTCATCGCCCGGGCCACCTGTGGACATCGCAAATTTGTGTATCTCAGCGACCTGAAACAGCCAAAGGCGGTGTCGTCTGTTTTCAAGCTGGACGAGCTGTCGGCCGACATGCCATCCGTCGAGGCTTAGACACCAGTCTTCCTTCTGCGTATCATGGCAACGCACACCACTGAAAATCCGCTTGCGCTGACTCTTGACCACTGCGGCGCGCTGCACGGCCTGGGCGTCCCCATCAGAATCGTATCCGTTGGGCAGCGTGTTTCGGCAATGCAGGATGATATGTCTTGTCGCATGGCGGACTTGCGGTTTGAGTATGACCCGGCTTAGTCTCGGGTGCTCGGACCAGACGCGCTCTTGCAGGTCGACCGCGTGAGCAGTGCGAACTCGCGCGTCCCCCCCTTGCCAACTTCAGGCAACAAGAACTGTGTGCGTCGGTTGCTGAGCCTCATTCTGAGGAGTGGCGCACTCGACGGCGACGCCGTCCCAGTGCGACCGTCGCATGAGGCAGCGGACGGGGGTTGCATGGCTGCAAAAAGAGGCGCTCGTGAGGTCTACGCGGCGCAGCCGCCGACGGAGTCGATGCGACCGCCCTTTTAGTGCGCCACTTCCGCTTTGATGAGCTGCGCATTTCATTTCTGGTGCTCCTCTACATTGTCTATTGCGCGCCTTCTCAACAACCAGAAAGCGCCGAGACAACGCTTTCTGAGTCGGCGGCGCGGCTGTTGCGGTCCCCACACACCTACCAAAGCCCGTGCTTCCTGGCTTTTGTCAACGACAAGACGCTGAGCACTTCTGACGCTGCCGGGCGGCCCATATTGCGGTGTTTTGACTCCAAGTTGTTGTCGCCGCTTCTCAGCAACCTCGTGCTTGACGAGCAGCTTGACACGTACTTTTGGCGTGCTGTTGCTAGGCCGGAAGATAGCAGTAGCATGCCCATGACTGCAGCATGGAAAAGAGTGTCGCGTCCGGGCGTGCGAGAAACTGCTCCCTTGTCGGGCACTGACTGGTTTTTCCTCATTTGAGACCCATCTGGGTAGGCTTTGCCCGAAAACTGCCCCAACAAGGCGCTCCAGTACAATTTTATTGAGCAGCATTGCACCCATCCCCGTCATTGTGCAGCTGTGGCGGCAGTGGACGGCCGGGGCGGCCAAGCAAGCTTCCGAGACGAACGTGTTGGACGCAGGCGCTTCGGGTGGTCGTAGCGGCGGCACCGAGTCGGCACCGGCTTTCGAAAACTTGCCAAACATTGGTCTCGGCGTCCTGAGGGCCAGCTTGGCGGGCATTTTCGAGCACGAGAGCGGCCACAGCGAGCTGACGGCGGCGCCCATGTACGTACCAGACCCGAATCTGTTCATCAACCGAGTCAACACGGTGAGCGTTTTTTTGTTCCGGTGCGCGTCGATGCGCTGCCATGGGGCCCTGTGGCTCCATTCTGGGCACCTGGGCGGCAGCCTGGCAATGCGGCCCTCCCAAGATCGCAACCCCACGACGGCCACAGCGGTAGTGAGAGCGCCAGACCCTGTGCCGCGCTACCGCCAAGCAACAACCCGCTTTTCCATCAACGGTGGTGGTGATGGTGGAGGTGGTGGTGATAACGTGTCGCCGTCAAACAGATATGACAGGCGCACTTTTCTCCTCGCTGCGGCAAGTAAGATTCCCCACGCTGCGCCTGAGCGGCAGCTGCAGCCTGCCCGCACGTCCCACGTGGACCGGCTTTCCGCGAAGGCGGTGGCCGATGCCGAGCTGCGGCGCCTCTACCTCGTTAATGCCATGTACGAGGCGGTGCAGGAGCACCAGACCGTGTATGCGGTGCTCCACGCACGACACTCACAAACGGTGCGGATGGTGTTTGCCACAGGGTGTGGAAAGACCACAGTTAGGCTGCTCTTGTGTGCTTTCCGGCGTCACGCTTCTGATGCGGCGGAGCTGGCGTCAGCATTTGCTGACGTTGGCTGTGTAGTCCGCAAGGAAGGCACCGCTGGTTCCTCGGCGGCTGCTTCTGCTGTCGCTGCCGTTGTTGGTGGTAAGGGGGCCGCCGCGCTGGCTTCGCGCGTGCCGCCGTCCCCGGCGTCAGGGTCCCCCCTGCTCTTGGGTCCGCCGGTGACAGTGGTGCTATCGCAGACGGTTGCGGTGGTGTTGAATGCGCGCGATGTCGCAGACACGATTGGAAGTTTGGCGGCCATCGTCGGCAGCCGCGCCCACCTGCATCTGGATGTCATTTTCTGCATCACACCGCATCTCGAGCTCTGTACACGACATCGGGACGGCTCTGGACGTGCTCCAAGAAATACATGTTTGCATCTTGTCGTCATTTTCTAGTCCGTACATGTCATTTCTCTGCTTCAATGTCCTCTGCCGCGACCGGTCGATTCTAAGACTGAGAGCGTGTGGACTTGGCCGCCAACCTGACCTTAGGGCAGTAAATAATGATACCAAAGGCAGGCAAATGCGTGCAACCATCCGGCCATCCGCAACAACTGTGTCGGCTGGAGTTTTTCGATCCGGTTAGGACATCATCTCAACTGTATCTCAAGCGTTAGGGTGGGTCCTCAATCCACCCCAGTGCGTCCAGTGGCCCAAGTGAGCGTCGCCGTGCCTGAAAACGAAAATGAGGAACGTTTTTTGACCACGTGCTGGGGGGCTACAGGAAGTAAACCGAGTCCGTGCAGGACTGATTGCACATGATCCGTGGGACCTGTGGTCTAACAATCGCCAATCACGCAGGTGTGCCTTCTCGACGCCACCAGAGAGACCCACAGCGAGGACGGGCGTCTCTATTGCGACCACGATTCTGGGTTGAAGAGCTCTCACGGCCAAGACACTCCCGAATGACTTAGGCTGTGCGCGAGCCTCAGAAAAAGGGCCTTTGAGGCCGACTGAGAGCATCTCTATCACACGTTTGGCAGTGATTCAGGCTTTGATTTCGGCACCGTCAAGGGCGTCGCCGTCGGGGCCCGCGTCGCCGTCGGCGGCGCCGCCCCCGCCACGGGCGGCGGTGGAACCCCCCTCCAGCCGGAACCCCACTCCAGCACGTACGTGTGTACGTGGATGTCCGCGTCTGCAGGGCGCACCAACCGCGGCACCCCCCCCCCCCCCCCCCCTCCCCCCCCCCCCCCCCCCCCCCCGGGCCCTTTCCCCCCCCC
>Ga0114957_1005715_pt1 | contig 10193 bp, 8 predicted proteins | sample BantaG_FD_87175 | JGI IMG/M metagenome (GOLD analysis project Ga0114957, IMG submission 87175) | Marine algal microbial communities from Bantry Bay, Ireland - BantryBay_4 metaG | ecosystem: Host-associated > Algae > Red algae > Unclassified | place: Bantry Bay, Ireland | collected 2014-11-21 | reverse complement strand
TTTTTATAAGAAACATCAAGGAGAGTGGAGCACAACAAAACTATAGTAGAAAGAAAATAATGCTTGTTTCAATTGATGACTTTACTGAACAACTAGTTACCGATAAAAAGCCTTTTAAAGATGGATTAGATGATTCGTATGAAATTTTCAACATTATCAACCCAACATTATCTCTGGATAAAAACCATCTATATTTCTGCGTTGAAAGATGGGTTACAGAATCTATGATTGTAGAAGTCAACATTAAGACTGGAAAATGGACTGGATTATTCTCAGGAAATTATTTCGAATTCATTCGCAATGGAAAATATAAAGGTTATTTCTTAATTGGAAGAGCTGAAATCAGAGATAAGGGAAGAGAAATTTATTATATGATAGTTGATAAAAATGGCAATATGAAAAAGGAATTTAAAGATAAAAAAAATGCTGATGAATTTATAAAAATGGTTAAATAACAATTTGCTTACTAGGTATAAACAAAAGCATCCATCAGAGAAGTGATGGCTTTCCCAAAAACAGGAACCAGTGAGGATTTACTGTTTGGAGCGCCTTCGCAACTATCTGATAAAAAAGTTGAGGAAATGAATGTAAAAGTTATGAGGAAGTAAACTCCTTTAAGGCATATAAATTTATCTGACTACAGCAGTTTTTTTAATTAGGTTTAGTCGAATAAACATATTCTAAAGTTGCTCATTGTAACAAATTATTAATAAAATTGAATAATTTTATTAATAATTATTTGTAGATTAGATAGTTCCTTAAAATAAATATGCTAAAAACCACTTTAAATAGAACACAGTTAGAGCTACTTGCTAATGGAGATTCCAAAATATTTAGATGGATTTATGATGAATATTCGAAAGAGATGTTTTACTATGCATTCAAAATTCTAAATAATAAAGAAGTTTGCGAAGATATTATTCAGAATATTTTTATTACTTTTTGGCAAAAACGTAAGAAAGCTGCACAAATAAAAAACTTAAAAGCATATCTTTTTCAAAGTGTAAAATATAAGATTTTTAATCACATTCGAGATAGAAAAATTTCAAGCGAAGATTTAACAAGATTAAACTTAATAGATGTTTCTATGAACGCCTCAAAAAAATTAGAATATCTAGAGTTAGAAGAACTAATTAAGAACATTATAGATTTAGAACTTCCAAAGCGGTGTAGACAAATTTTTATATTAAGTAGATTTGAACATAAATCTAACAAAGAAATTGCAGACGAATTAGGTATTACTATCCAAGCTGTAAAAAATCAAATATCCAAAGGTATTTCTAAAATCAAATTAAATCTTCAAGCGGAGGAATTCGTTTTACATTTTTTTATATTTTCTTTCTTTTTAAAGTAATCAATAGAACCGCCTTGTGCTTTATTACTAAAGGTTTATGATTACTTTCTTACACGTATAAAACGTTTAATATAATTACATATTTCAAAATTATTTAAAAATAATGGGGTGTGAACGTGTACTATATTAAATTTTATGGTACTTGTTAATAGACGCTCCTTTCTAGCACAATAATATTATGAATAAAGAACAAGTAAAAAAACTTTTCAAAAAGTACGTCAATAACACATGTACCGATAAGGAAAAACAAGTTTTAGAACGTTACCTAGAATCTTTTCAACAGAAAGATTTAAATCTGAAGGATTTAGATTTTGATGAAAGAATTAAAGAAAAAATTTGGGCAGATGTTCTATCTAAAACAAGTCAAAAGAAAAAAGTATTTCGATTCCCATTTAGAAGATTATATAAATATGCTGCTGTTTTTATCTGTTTAGTGTCTTTAACATATTGGTTTTTAGCTAGAGAAAAAAATAATCAAAGTCAAGACATTGTAGTTGTAGAACAAGCTATTATACTTAAAACAGGAAACAACAAAGAAGTGGTTATTAATACCAGCGATCCACAAGTTTTATACAAAAACGGAAAAGTAATTGGAACGCATGATGGTGAATCTATAAATTATTCCAACAACGAAACTGAAACAGTTTTAACATTCAATGAGATTAAAATTCCTAATGGAAGAACTTTTAAATTAACACTTTCCGATGGCACAGCAGTACATTTAAATGCAGGAACAACCATGAAATACCCAGTAACTTTTATTCAAGGGAAGCAAAGAGAGGTTTATTTGGATGGCGAGGCTTATTTTGAAGTTGCTAAAGATAGTAAACACCCTTTTATCGTAAACGCCAATAATATGGGGGTTAAAGTTTTAGGAACCCATTTTAATGTTAATACATATAATGACCTAAATCCATATACTGTTTTAGCAGAAGGAAGCGTAACTGTGTACAATCTCGAATTGAAAAGTGGTAATGAATCCCAAAAAACTATTATTCCTGGCCAAAAGGCATCACTCACAAATAAAAACATACAAGTTGAAGAGGTTGACATTAATGAGTATTTAGATTGGAAAGAGGGGATGCTTATTTTCAACAATGAAAGATTTTTAAATATTCTAGCAAAAATAGAACGAAAATATAATGTTACCATTAAAAACGAATACCTGGAACTTAATAATTTAAATTTTAAAGGAAGTTTTGAAAACGAGACCATTATTGATTTACTGAACACTTTTAAAGTAAGTGCTGGGTTTAATTATACAATAATTGATAACGAAATAGTAATTAGCAAACCTTAATAATAACGCCTATGACATAACTTTTTTACCAAATTAAAAGCTGAGAAACACCACATCAATTCCCAGCAAAATCTTAATCATTAATTAATAGAATTCAACTAAAACTAAAAACTGGAATATGAACAAACAAAAAGAACTTTTTGGGTTTATTCAAAACCTCATAAATAAACACAGAGAAATTAAGCTAACATCATTATTCTTCTTTCTTCTCTTTTGTCAAGTAAATGCCGCATCTTATTCTCAAAATAAAAAAATTTCTATTCATTTAGACAATGAGCCTGTTGAGAATGTTTTAGATGCCATAGAATCACAAAGTACATTTAATTTTTTCTATAAGATAGGGGAAATAGACGTATCAAAGAAAATAAGTATCAATGCTTATAAAACGCCAATAAAGGAAATTTTAACACTTATTAGTAAGCAAAGTAATATTTCATATCAAGTAGTAAAAAATCAAATTGTTTTAAAAAGAAACGAGTCTTTTGTTAAGAGTACAACCAACCTTACTCCTACTAAAAACATCGAGAAACAAGAGTTTACTATTAAAGGTAGTGTTTTAGATATGAATGATGTGCCGCTTCCAGGTGCAAGTATACTAGAAAAAGGGACTACTAATGGAACAGTTTCAGATTTTAATGGAGAGTTTACGATTACCGCTAAATCCACTAATCCAATTTTAGTTATATCTTTTTTAGGTTATAACTCCAAAGAAATTGCAGTTAAGAAAGACACGGAGCTTACCATTAAACTCGAAGAAAATGCAGCTAGCCTAGATCAGGTAGTAATCGTTGGTTATGGTTCTCAAATAAAATCACAAATTACTGGCGCTATTGCTAGTGTTGATTCAGAAATGCTTAATGAAAAACCTGTAGCCTCCGTAGATAGAGCTATGCAAGGTTTAGTTTCTGGAGTTAATGTATCTACTAATAACTCAACTCCTGGCGGTGGCGCTTCTATACGAGTAAGAGGTGCAGGAAGTCTTAATAATAGTGAGCCTTTATACGTTATAGATGGTGTACCTTTTAACGCAGGAGAAAGCACAAATTCAAGTCCGTTGAGTTTTATTAATCCAAACGACATTGAAAATATCTCCATTCTTAAAGATGCAGCATCTGGTGCCATATATGGAGCTAGAGCGGCCAATGGTGTTGTATTGATTACCACGAAAAAAGGAAAAAGAGGTGTAGGCACATTTAGTGTAAACTCATCTTATGGTATTCAAAAAATAGCGAATACATTAGAATTGATGACTGCCTCAGAATGGGCAGAATGGACAAATCAAAGAGCATTATCAGATGGAAACGAAATAATTTTTCAAAACCCACAATCTTTAGGAGTTGGAACAGATTGGGTAGATGCTACAACGCAAGTTGCTCCCATCCATAATCATCAAATTTCATACTCTATGGGTAGTGAAAAAGGAAGTATTTTTACCTCTTTAGGGTATTTTAATCAAAATGGTGTATTAAAGGGAACAAACTTTGAAAGATTCACCTTTAGAGTTAACGCAGAACATAACATATTTGACAGGTTAAAAGTAGGAACAAATACTGATTTTAGACGCTCTGAACAAACAACATTTGGTGGCGGATCAAGAAATGAAATTATAACTGGAAGCACGTATTTTAGTCATGTATTTTATCCGAATTTAGCTCCGAGAGATACTAATGGTAATTACACCGCAACACCATCTGAAGACCCTTACCAACCATGGGTAAATCCATTATTTCTTCTTGAAAACCAAAGCCCACCACCAATTGATAATAGTTTTAGGTCTAGACTGTATTTTAATTTTGATATTACTTCCAATCTTAGTTTTAATACTAGTGGGGCTTATACGTATTTCAATTCGAAAAGAGATGTTATAAATCCATATTACAGTCTTGGACAAGCTGTTAATCAAGACCCAACTATTGGAAAATCCCAATCCTATACAGGTACTCTATTATTAGAAAATGTTTTAAGTTACAAGTTAAGAACAGATAACCATAATGTAGATGTAGACTTAGGGCAAAGTTCCCAGAAAACTAAAGGCGAGTCTTTAGGAGTTACTGCTACTTATACAAATAATACAGAACCACAAACCCAAATTAATGGTGCTGCTACAAGTTACGAGTATGAAAATGGATTTATTGAAAATGCATTGGCATCCTATTTTGGTAGAATAAACTACGCATACAAAAACCGTTATATTTTCACCTTAACAGGACGTTATGATGGCTCTAGTAAATTTGGAAGAAATAATAAATGGGGATTTTTCCCTTCGGCTTCTGCAGCTTGGAGAATTTCTGAAGAAGATTTCTTTTCCAAAGAATCATTCATAAATTCACTTAAACTTAGAGCAGGATGGGGACAGGTTGGTTTCGATGAAATTCCAGGAGGAATTATTGACAGCCAGTACACCTTAAATGGCTGGGAATATCCTTTAGGAAATATTAATGCTGAACGTAATTCTGGAGCAGGCCCTATTTCCATAGTAAACCCAGATGCGCAATGGGAAACAGTGACACAATTTGGTATTGGGTTGGAAGCTACCTTTTTCGATAGAGCCCTAGACGTTACTTTTGAATATTACAATAAAAAAAGAACGGATATGTTTTTGGAGGTACCAGTTTCAGGGGTTTCAGGACTTACTGGTTCTTTTAGCGGAGCTAAACAATTTGAAAACATAGGAGAACTCGTAGATAAAGGTTTTGAAATTAGCGTATCTTACAATAAGGATTTTGGGGATTTAAACTTCAACATTGGCGGAAACCTTTCTACAATTGATAATGAAATAACCTATGCCGGACCGCTTGGACGTATTGATGGTTTCACATACAATAATGAAAATATAGTAAGATCGCAAGTAGGCGAAAGTATTTTCTCGTTTTTTGGTTTTGAAGCCGACGGAATATTCCAAAATGCTGAAGAAGTGGCTAATCATGCAACCGGACAAACAAGAGTAGAGCCTGGAGATATCCGTTTTAAAGATATTTCAGGGCCAGACGGCGTTCCTGATGGTGTTATAGATGATAACGATAGAACTATAATAGGTAAATCTGTTCCTGATTTTTTCTATGGATTCAATGTAGGTGGAACCTACAAAAACTTTGATATTTCTGTTCAAGCTAATGGTACATCTGGTAATGATGTTTTAAATCTTACAAAACATAATTTAATAGATGCAACCAATAGAGGTAATAAATTGAGCTATACACCATGGACTGCAGCAAACCCAACACAATACCCAAGAATAAATGGTCAGGATGGAAATAATAGAAAAATATCTAGCTATTATGTGGAAGACGGTTCGTTTTTAAGAATCAATAATATACGTTTAGGTTATAATTTACCATTAGAAAATATAAACGCATTAGGGTTGTCAAAATTATATATTTACACCAATTTGGCCAATCCTTTTACCTTTACTGATTATTCAGGAATAGACCCTGAAGTGGGTAACACATATAACGGAGCTAACAGATCACAGGGTATTGATCAATTTGTATATCCAATAGCAAGAACTTTTACATTGGGTGTAAACCTTTCCTTTTAATTAAAAAAACTATAAAAATGAAAAAAATAATATATACGATATTTCTTTCCCTATGTGTATTAACAGCATGTAGTGATGATTTTGTTCAAATAGAAAACCAAAATGGAATTAGTGAAGATAGATTCCTAGAAACAGCTAATCAAGCCAATCAAGCCTCTGTGGCCATGTACCATCCTATATCAAACCACGGATTATATAGAATGGGATTTTTGATTTTTGGTGATGTAACCTCAGATAATATTGATAATGGTGGTTATGGTACCGGTGTTCTTGGTAATGCTATTAACGGTTTAGCAGATTACAATTGGGACGGATCTAACAAATTTTTAGTAAATAGATGGAACGCATGTTATCAAGGTATAGCAAGAGCAAATTATCTAATAGGCAAAATAGACCAAGTAACAGATATTTCTGAAGGTTTACGCAACCAGTATTTAGGTGAAGCATACTTTATGAGAGCTTTTTATTATTATCATTTAGTAATTGGTTTTGATGAAGTACCGCTGATAACAAAAACCATAACCTCTTCCGCAGAAGCTAACACAGTTACAAAATCTTCAGTAGAAGATATATATAATCAAATCATAGAAGATTTTAAAACGGCTAGCACCTTACTACCAATTACGCCTGCAGTACCAGAAGAATTTGGTAGAGCAACTAAAGGCGCTGCTTTTGCTTTTTTAAGTAGAGTTTATCTATGGACAAAAGATTATCAAGATGCTATTGATGCTGCTATTGAAGTAGAAAAACTTAATAAATATGCTTTAGTTTCTACAGGTGATTACGCAAAACTATTTGATGGTCGTTTAGAAAATTCATCAGAATCTATAATGGAAGCACAGTTTGTAAGTGGTTATAATTATTGGAGTGAAGATCAAGCAGAAACTAGCCAAATGCAAAATATGTTTCCCAGAGTTCCATGGGCGCAGTATTGGGCGGTTAGAAAATCTGATACTTATAATGTCCTTAATTCTTTTGATGACGGTGATGTAAGACGTTCTGCTAGTATTTTAGTAGCTTTTGAAGACATGATTGAATACCCTGATGCCGGAGTAACAAGTCTTTTTCCAGACCCGAACATACTAGATAGTTGGAATTCAAGATTTCAAGACCCCATATCAGATAAAGGGAATATGCAAATTCGTAAATATTTACCTTATAATCCATCTCAATGGGGAGGAGCACAGGCGCCATGGCAGTATACACAAATTAACGTGCCTATTTTTCGATATTCTGAAATATTTTTAAATAAGGCTGAAGCGTATATTCAAATGAGTGATTCTGAAAATGCCTTAAAAGCTTTGGAAGTTGTTAGGACTAGAGCTGGACTTACCATGGATGATGTACCAACCGACCCAACAGGCGTATTTGAGCAAATTAAGAACGAACGCCGGAATGAATTAATGTTTGAAGGACATCGATGGTTCGATTTAAAAAGATGGGGTGATTTAGAGACTGTTTTGACTAATGCCGAAACCAAATATAACGGACAAACAAAATGGCCAATTCCAACTCAAGAAAGAGATATAAATCCGAACTTATAAGTATTTTTAGTAATATATTTTTACTTAAACCGGGGCTTTTAGCCTCGGTTTAATTTTTTACCTTAATTACAATTCCATAAATCCCTAATGGTTTCAATTTAAGTTATTTTATATAGTAAACAACTATTGCAAATAAAAAAGGTCTATTAAAACATAGACATTTAAAACATATTAAATGAACTTAATTTTAGTGGTATTTTAAATAAATTTGACATTTTAGTTTAGTATGCTAATAATTTATTTTTTTTAATATGTATGCTTATCTTGTTTGCATATTAAAAATAATAAATTAAGAATTTAAGATGAAAAAAGCAAAATACCCTAGATCATTCTCGCATATAGGTATCACGGTTCCTGATATAAATAAAGCCGTTTCATTTTACGAAAACGTTATGGGATGGTACATTATCATGAAACCATCTGAAGTTAAAAAGGACAAGGATACGGCCATTGGGCAAATGTGTATTGATGTTTTTGGCGAAGATTGGGAAACCTTTGAGATTGCACATATGTCCACTTCTGATGGTGTTGGCATTGAGTTATTTTGTTTTCCGCATGGAAACAAGGAGATTCCCGAATTTAATCCGTTTAATACAGGCTTATTCCATTTTTGCGTTCAGGATCCAGATATTGAAGGATTGACTAAAAAAATAGTGGAACATGGCGGTAAGCAGCGTATGCCAATTAGGGCGTATTATCCAGATGACAAACCGTACAAAATGGTTTATGTTCAAGACCCTTTTGGTATTGTTTTTGAAATTTATACGCATAGCTATGAGCTTACCTATTCTCAAGGTGCTTACGAGGAATAAAATAAGATTAATGAGATCGAATTATTTTTTTTTACTGAAGTTGGATTAGCTTTAAAACCTTTATTGAAACTACAGCTCATGATAATATTGGTCTGCGTTAGGGATTGCAGTAAAAAGCCCACAGCGACATTTTTGGAGCGAGGACTTGCAACGAAAAGCCCGACCCTTTTCGGGTAACGCCCAAATACTATTTAATATTATTTTCCTTTGGCCCCATCAGACATATAATACAGTCGTTTCAAACTTTTTTTAAGGAGCCGAAACCTAAATACGCCGATTATAAAAAAGATAACGCAAAATACTAAAGAAACTAATGCTAAATATTTAAAATTTGGAAAGTCTTTTAATTGAAAAAAACCAATACTTCCTAAAAGCAGGTATAATGAAGATCTTACATAAGATAAAAGGGTGCGTTCGTTAGCTAATCGGGTACGCTCAATGGCTAAATAATCTCTTAGTATTATTTTTTCGTCGGGTTTAAAGTCGCGGCCAAAATGCAAAAGCTTTATTTTTTTCATATACAAATTTAGCTATAAACACAAAACGTCTTGATATAACAAGGCGGTTTTTTATTTTTTAGAATACTTTAAAAACGTAACCTAAGAGCCAGTAGAGTATTATGAAGACGAAAAACGTACCTATACAACCACATTTTCCTCCGCCGATTTTCTTTGCTCCCCAAGCGGCTCCAATAATTCTTAATATTTTTTCCATAATACTTTGTAATATTTTTAACTAAATTAATAGTCTTGAGGTTTTTAAATTAACGCGAATCATAGAGATGTTGTTCCAATTAAGGAATATTTAAATATTTATGGGTTTGGAGTGATACTTTCCATTTTGGATTAGCCATAACATAATCTACTATTTCCGGTACTATTTTATCGCGTTTGCTCCATTCGGGCTGTAAGTATAGAATGCAATTTTTATTGACTTTGGCAGCTTGCGCTTCCGCGAAACGAAAATCGTCCCTATTGTAGATAATCATTTTGAGTTCATGTGCTTTATCGTACACTTCTTGAGTTGGCAATTTCATTTTTTTGGGAGATAAACAGATCCAATCCCAGATGCCTGTTAATTTATAAGCTCCTGAAGTTTCGATATGGACTTGCATGCCATTTGCTTTCAATTGAGTTGTTAAAGCCGTCATATCCCAAGTTAATGGCTCCCCTCCTGTTACTACAATGGTATCGCTATATTTATTAGCATTATTAACAATTGTAGAGGTTTCTGTTGGCGGGTGCAAATCAGCATTCCAGCTTTCTTTTACATCACACCAATGACAACCAACATCGCATCCTCCAATACGCACAAAATAGGCTGCAGTTCCTTTATGGAAACCCTCACCTTGAATGGTATAAAACGCTTCCATTAATGGCAGCATTTCCCCTTTATCTACTAATTGCTGAATCTCTTTTTTCATGGGAGGCAAATATACATAATTACTTTTCTTAACATTGAAAATTTTGTGTTACAATTGATTTTTTACTAAATTTGAAATACCCTATTTTAAAGTAAACTGCTTTAATCTCTCTCAAGAATGAAAAAAATAGCTTATTCTATAATGCTGCTATGTAGTTTTTTTAGTTTTTCTCAAGTAGGTATTGGTACAACCAGCCCTGACGCGTCTTCTATATTACATATT
>Ga0114957_1005713_pt1 | contig 10194 bp, 12 predicted proteins | sample BantaG_FD_87175 | JGI IMG/M metagenome (GOLD analysis project Ga0114957, IMG submission 87175) | Marine algal microbial communities from Bantry Bay, Ireland - BantryBay_4 metaG | ecosystem: Host-associated > Algae > Red algae > Unclassified | place: Bantry Bay, Ireland | collected 2014-11-21 | reverse complement strand
TTCTGAATCTGATACTGGCATCGCTGCAATATTTTCTGGAAGTTCCAGATGAGTAGATCCGGCTTTTTCCATCTGAGCAACTTTAAATGCTTTATGTACCATCTCACTGACGACCTCGCCACTTTTGATACTAGCGTTCCATTTTGTAATCGGTTCCATCATTTTTATGATGTCTATTACCTGATGACTTTCATGATGCAATCTATCCGAGCTGCCTTGACCTGTGATCGCTACTAAGGGAGCTTTATCTAACTGAGCATCAGCTACTGCAGTCATTAAATTAGTTGCTCCTGGGCCTAGGGTAGATAAACACACTCCAGCCTTACCAGTAAGACGACCCCAGACATCTGCCATAAAGGCTCCTCCTTGTTCATGACGCACTGGGATAAATGTAATAGAACTATTCTCTAGAGCAAATAGGAAATCTTCGTTTTCTTCTCCAGGCACACCAAAAATATATACCACACCTTCCGTTTCTAAACATTTTATCATTAACTGAGCTACATTCATATTTTATAGATTTATTTATTAGTGTTTGTATTAGGCATCTAATTATAGAGGCATGTATTTTCGGATTTCGAAATTTTCGATTCTTGCCTGTAGAGATATTTTACTGATTCTTCATTTTTAATTCGGTATCGTAATTTTTTAATTCGACGATATCTGCAGGCATACTTATCTTAGCTTGTGATAAGGCATTTATAGTCTTACTCTGAGCCATGGACTTTAGTTCGAGACTCGAATATTTAGAATCAAAAGTATTAACCCAGAAATGACACTCTATATCCACGGTGCTGGTGTTTAAGTTTTTTACATGCGTCCTGGGAAGTTTTTCTTCTTGTAAAATACCAGGTATGCTTTTTAAAGAAGTGAGGATAATAGACCTAACTTGATCTATATCTGTATTATAGTCTACACCTACTGTAAAACTATGTCTGATAAAACCATCCATAGTATAGTTATATAATGGATTCTTTATGATCTGACCATTAGGAACAAAAACATCTTTACCATCAAAAGTTTTTACGTGAGTATCTCTAAGACTCATTTTTTTTATGACACCCTCGACTTCGTTTGTTTTTATCGTATCGCCTAGACTAAAGGGTCGATCAAAAGCCATAATCACACCAGCCAGAAAATTTTCTCCGATATCTTTTAATGCAAATCCGATTACAAATGCAGAGATACCAGCAGCTCCTAATATAGATCCTGCTATATTTCCAAAACCTATGATAAACATGTATAGTAAAAAGAGAAGGACTAGATTAAAGAATCGCAAAAAACTGTTTGCAAAGTCCATTAGTAATTTATCATCGGCCTTTCCTTGCATGTATGAGATGATACGTCGACGTAAAGCTTTTAATATAAAGTGTAAAATAAAAATGATAATTAGACCGATGATTATAGCTGGTCCTTTCTCAATAATGTGATCTAGATATATTCTAAATTGATCTAGGAGTTTCGAAATTACTTCCATTAAGATTGTTTTATTTTTTATATGCTAAGGTACTGTGGTTTGTGCATAGACAAAAAAAAAGAGCCGCCACATAATGTGACTGGCTCTCCCAAAATTATTATTTTCAATTATGCAGGAACTGAATTAAACTCTTCTTTCAGTTCGACTAGCGATTGTAACTCTACTTCTATGTGTGCTTTTTGACTTACCAGTGTAGTAACATACTCCACAGGCATTTCCACATCTGATAATACTTTTTCGTAATCTTTTATCAGTGTTTTTGCTCCTCTCTCGATTTCCGTGACCACCGCGTCAAACTCGTTTTCTAGACTAGTGTTATTTATTTTAATATCGATAAAAATTCGATGTAAATCTCCTAAAAATGTAGTATCCACATCTGCCTTTCCACCGAGCTTAACTACTAAACCTTCTAAGGTCTGATGCATCTGATGTCTCTCTTTTGCATATCGTCCTAACCATTTTTGAAGTACTGCATTAGAGGACGCTAACTTGATCTCCTTAAACCCTTTCTCCGCATCCTGTAGCCTATAAATTAAATCTTGTAATGAAGATTTTATTTTTGAATTATCCATTTTTTATATTTTAAAGGTTAATAAATAATGTTATCGTCTAGTATACTGCGCTACTAGAGTATTTGTTCGTTAGGATAAAAAATAAATTGACTTATTGAGTTTAGATTATTGATGAGACACTGAGATGGATTTGGCTTTTGCCAATGATTGTATTGTTTCAATGTAGAGAATCCGTGGTAATTTAATAGTTATGAGTTGAGGGTGGAGTAATTTTGACAAATTGACTTTTATACTCCAATGCTTGCAAAGTACTTATTATCGGGACTCGCCACCAAAAGTGATTCTTGATGTACCCAATGCAAATTAATATTTAAGAACGGCCAACCTATTTTAGGCATTGACATTAGACAACCGATCACCCATTACCGCCAACCTTTTACGCACTACTATTACCCGTTACTGTTCCTGATCATCGCCAGGAAAAATATTTTGTATGAGTTTCCAGTTAGCCTCGATCAACTTATGCAATATATCTAATAGGTCATCTAGTATAGAATAGAGAGGTCCTGTTTCTTCGGTCATTTCTTCTTTTTTTAATTCTAAGAGGGTGTGATAACCTTCATAGATTTTAGTCATCTCGTTAGTCTGTTTTGTAAAATTGGTCATTTGATCTTGGAGATAATTATCTAGAGGATCATTTGTTGGAGGGGGAGAAGCGAGTATCTCTAAAGGATTGTCCGATAAGATCTGACTTAAAAAGTCCTGGCTCGATACTTCAAAGTAGCCACTTATCTTTAAAAAGTTACCGGAATTAGGTTCTACCATTCCCGATTCGTAAGAGGCTATTTTACTTCTATTTAAATCTAAAATCTTAGCGAGCTCTGTCTGACTTAATCCTTTTAGTCTTCTTAGAAATTTCAGATTCTTTCCAAAATGAGTAGGCTTAGGAATGTTCTTTGTCTTTTTTGGAGGAGAATCCATTTTGCTATTTTAAATTAATTGATTATTTTATTAACATTGTATTAAGTTTTATGCAAATTGTGAGCATAATGAACATTATTTACCTGTTTTGGGTATTAATACTACAATCTTTTCCATAGACAAGATAAATATAATATGGCAGCAATAAATACTATACTTTCTAACAATATTAAATTTTTAAGAAAAGGCTTAAAGCTCAGTCAGGATGGACTAGCGCAAACATTAGATATTAATAGATCTAACATAGCGGCATATGAGAGTAAGAATGTAGAGCCACGATTACGACTGATTTTGGAAATGGCCAAATTATTTGATATCAATTTAAAAGATTTTATCGAAGTTCAGCTGGAGGAAGGTGTAGACTACCGCTCTTTTGACCATCAAAATTTTACTGCGGTAAATCATGACCGAGGTATAAATGTATCTGATAACCAGGACGTTACTGACTTTGTTAGTAAATCTATGAAGATTAGAAAAGTGTTAGAAGGCTTTAAAGCTTTTTACTCTTTCAAAAAGTCAAGTCTTAAGGAATCATCCCAAAGTTCGGAAAAGATCTCCTATGATATAGACAGTTTTGTACAGCTGATGGAACATCTCCTCACTTATAATGAGTCCATTATTCAAGCCTTACAGAATAAAAAAATAGCTGAGTAAAGCATTACCATACCTTTACTATCCTTTATCTCATTATGCTTGACGCACAGATATTTTAAAGAAATGTTACTTATTTTCACTAAACTAATGTAACAGGGCGTTACTACACTAAGAATTATCTCACTCATTGAACTTTTGACTCCAACAAGCCTATAGTTATCCTCACTCGTTATACATAAATGTGTTTTAAACTTTATTCTGTTTGTTCTATTTAGACACAAAAAAGTCTTTCAAACTATCGATTTAAGTCTTTTTTACACTGAAATTACTAGATTGTGACAAAAAGTTACATTTTATTTTTACTGATAATCAGCCAGTTACACATTAAATTGTCAATTAAAAGCACATTGTATTGAGTGTTATTTGCACATTACTGTATTTAGTTCTATCTTTATGTTGTAATTAGTAACAATAACTAAAAAATTCACATTATGACACAGACACAGTTCACACAGTTTTATTTAGAGCATTTAAACTCTTTAAAGAATTTTGCAAGAAGTTTGACAAGAGATGAGGTGTCCTCTAAAGATTTAGTTCAAGAAAGTATGATTAGAGCCTATAAAGGCAAGCATACATTTAAATCCGGTTCTAATTTTAGAAATTGGGCGTTTACAATTATTAAAAATACATTCATCACTAATTTCAATAAAAGAAAAAAACGTAGAGTAGTAAATGCACCTATCGATGATTTTGTATTTGCATTAGAAAATAAACATTCCATAGATAATAACGCTTTATCGAAAATGCGAATCAAAGAAATTAAAAAGTGTATTAAAAAACTAAGTCCAAAATCTCAAAAACCTTTTTGCATGCATGTTGAAGGTTACCAGTATGATGAAATTTCTGATCAATTAGAAATTCCAATAGGTACTGTTAAGAGTCGAATAAATTTTGCTAGAACAAAGCTTAAATCTATGCTAGCAAGGAAAGAAATGGTTGCCGCTTAGAATATAGAATTTAATATATCGACCGAACAATAAAGCTATATTCCTAGTACATACAATGACAAGTACATTTATTAACTAAAAAAAGAAAAAGATGAATAACAAGAGAAGAAAAAAGAACGCCAGTGGAAACGCATTATTATTGATAGGTGGAGCACTAGCCGGAGCAGCAGCGACATATTACTTATCTACTCCTAGAGGAAAACAGATGATGAAGAAGATTTCTGAGGGATCCTCAGAGCTGCAAGAAGTAATCTCAAATAAGGCATCCATACTGGCTGATGAAGTGAAGTCAAAATCCCAATCAGCTTACGAAACTGCAAATGAAAAAATGTCCCAGATCAAAGACTCGGCCTTAGACCAGATAGATGCAGTAAAAAATTCACTGGCTTCAACGGCAACAGAAGTTGAGGAAGTGATCGAAGATGAGCTAGGTGATTTAGAGAAAGGGATAGACAAGGCTAAGAGAAAAATGGAATACGCCCAATCTTCAAATTAATAATACCAGTATTTGAATGAATAAGCAGAACAACAATCAAATATAATAATCAGCAATTAAATCAAAAGTTATGAATCAGAATTTTCTGATGGACGTAGGTGAGAACATCGAATACGCAAAGACGATCATTAAAAACGAGGTGCAATTACAGAAGCTTGATTTAATAGAGTCATCTGCTCAGATAGTAGGAAAAATAGCTTCAGGGTTAATCGTAGCAATAGCATCCTTACTTGCATTGAGCATGGCTTTAGTCGCTGGAATTGTATACTTGTCCCAGATCATGGGATCATTACTGATCGCTCTGGGAATAGTCGGTGGATTCTTTTTATTGTTAGGCTTGGTTCTGTATTTTTTTAGAAAACAGATTATCGTTAAGCCGATGATCCATTTATTTTATCAACTATTTAATGACTAACTCATGGATCATAACACATTAAAAGAGAAGAGACAGTCTTTAATCGACGAAATAGAAGTGGCTAAACGACTACTAAAAACTAATGCTAATCAGCTAAAAATTTCTAGCTATATCATGCCCAAGGGAAATTTGATAGAAAAGATCACATCATTTTTCCATACAGCAGGAAGTGCATTGCAAAAAGATTAACCTAATCTCAATTTTGCAAAATGATTGCTCCTCATTATTGCGGTTCTAATCAAGCAGCCTTAATCCTTTCCAGAATTTTGGGTACTTTCTGCTCTACATCTTGTAGTCAGGATTTACACTAGTGCCTGGACTAATCAATATTATTAATTAACAAATTTAAAATTCAAAATATGAGTTCTACAGAAGATAAATTAAAAGGAAATTGGAATATAATGAAAGGTAAAATTCAGCAAGAATTTGCCATTCTAACGGATGATGATCTCGCATATGAAGAAGGGAAGGAAGATGAGTTGTTAGGAAGAATCCAGCAGAAAATTGGTAAGACAAAAGAAGAAGTTAAGGACTGGATAGATAAATTTTAAATCATCAAAATTTTTTCTACACACTTTTTTTTAATACTTAAATTAAATTATGGACTACTTAGGAATAGATAACGCACAACTTACAGATACCTCAAATAAGTTAAATAAACTTTTATGTAACTATCAGGTTTATTATCAGAATCTGCGTAACTATCACTGGAATATTTCTGGGCAACACTTCTTTGATCTACACGAAAAATTTGAAGAACTCTATAACGAAGCTAAAGTAAATATCGACGAAATCGCAGAACGTGTTTTGACATTGCAGATGAAACCTATATCGACACTATCAGAATATTTAGAAAATGCAGAGGTAAGAGAACTTAAAACAGAAGACACTAATGAGATGGTTAGATCCATTTTATTAGATCATAAAAAACTGATTGCAAACATGAGGGAAATTTTAAAATCTGCAGGAGAAGCTAGTGATGAAGGTACAGTAGATTTAGTCTCTGGATTTTTAGGTTCTATAGAAAAGAAATCTTGGATGTTAAATGCATGGTTTTCTAAAACATAAATTACACAATATGAACGATTTGAAAAATACAGAGATAATTAAAACATCACAGCTATCATACAAATATGGGGCTATAGGGGGTATTTTGACCTCATTATTACTTGTGGCTATTAATAATAGCTCTGGAGAAGCACATCCGATGTATGTGGCTTTATTAAAGTACATACCGTTAGGGTTAGTGGTTTTTCTAGCGTTAAATATTTTACAAAAAACGGTTGAGAAAAAATCAATTTTTGGAAAAGGAGCAAGTATTGCTTTTAGTCTTTCGATAGTCGCTGGTTTATTAGTAGCTGCTGTAAATATGATATTGTATATTGTAAATCCAGAATGGTCTTTTGATAAATTTGGAAGAGTGACGACATCACTTCAGCAAGCGGCTACTGTAACTGCCATGTTATTTTTCGAAATCTTGGTAGTTACTAATTTGATCGCTTTTGTTATCTTGCAGTATATCAAAAGAGATGTAAAACTTTAAAATTTTTTATGAACAACCAGCTTTCACTTCAAGACATAGCTTATTTCGTCATTGTATTATTAGGAGTGGGCTGGGTTTCCTACATCGCAGTAAGTCTCTGGATGCCTTTAATATTTGCAACAATTATTGCGATATTTTTATATCCGATAAATAAATTTTATCAGAAGAAAATTAATATTAGAGCGATATCCATTATTTTAAGCTTTCTTACCATTATCCTTCCTCTCGTTTTAGTCATCTTTTTGTTCTCCATCCAGTTTCTTGATATAATGGATTCGCTTCCATCTATAGGGGAAAATCTCAAGGTTGGAATTAAAAAAGCAGTCTCTAAAATTAATGGAACTCTACCCATGCTCAACCTTAAGACAGAAGCCATTTTGTCCGGTGGAATGGGTAAATCTATAGACGGTCCACTCTCTGCAATTAGCAAGGGATTAATCACATCTACATCCATTATCGTAAACATAGCCTTGTGTTTTATTTACACTTTTTTTATATTATACTACCGTAAAAGCATAAAAAACTTTATCGTTTATCAATTTGAAAAAAGAGCAAGAAAAGAAGTCAGAGAAACACTAAAAGAAATACAAGAAACGGTTCAGGCTTACATAGGAGGTCTAGGAATTGTGATGGTGATTTTGACTTTTCTTAATACGCTAGGTCTGTACCTCATTGGTATCGATCATGCATTTTTCTGGGGTGCATTGGCTGGGTTACTTGCCGTAATTCCTTACATAGGAACGCTTTTAGGGGGGCTATTACCATTCCTGTACGCCTTGGCTACGGCCGATGCAAATTGGCAACCGATTGCCGTTCTAGTTTATTATGGGCTTATCCAGCAGATAGAAGGTAATCTGATTACACCCAAAATTGTAGGGGATAAAGTTGATATAAATCCGCTGTTCGCTATCGTATCGCTACTGGCTTTTGGTTCCTTATGGGGAGTGGGAGGAGTTGTTTTAGCACTTCCGATTATTTCGATCATCAGAATTATTTTTGAAAGATTTGAAAGTACGGAGCCTATTGCGATGTTACTCAGTACAGATATAAATAGCAAACCTGGTCAGTTTAAGAAGTGGGCAGAAAGTACAAAATAGTCGTAATAACATCATGAAACATATTTAACGTATCTAGCTTAACAGGAAAATAGAATGGGTCATGTCGAGTGACAGTTCTGTTTTTAGGATTTGGCTTTCGCCAATGAAAATGTTCTCTAAAAATCTTAGACACCTAAATTTCTAAACATATAGTTCTAAGCATATAGATCTAAGCATAAAGATAGATCTCTGCATATAGATATATTCATTATCTATCACCAATTATCCATTAAATAATTAGAGATTAGAAGGATATAACGATCTTTTCTGATCAACTTACTATCGTTTTTTTTAAGTTAAGGATATATCATTGGCTTAAGCCAATGTCAAAACCTCTATAAAACAACGTATTTAACATCAAAAAGATACTTAAAGAAAAATTGTATTTAATTATTTTCAACAATTCTAACTAATTTGTATTGAAGTATAGGGGATGATCAGATTTATACCGACACATATTTGATGATCACCACATTAATCGGTAAAAGGAATTAAAATTTTATGATCAAAAAGAATATTTACATTATTTGTTTATTGGCTTTAAGCCAAATGATAAATGCACAGGTGGTAGTTAATGAATTTTCAGCCTCTAATCTTGAAAATTTTCTGGACAACTTTGGAAGATCAGAAGACTGGATCGAATTATATAATGATGATGATAGTGCCGTGGATATCAGTGGATGGCACCTATCTGATAAAGAGTCAAAACCAGGAAAATGGGAAATTCCAGCAGGGACGATTATTCCGGGTAAAGGACATATAATTTTCTTATGTTCTGGGAGAGATGGGTTTAAAAACGGTCAGTATCACACTAATTTTAAACTGGCTCAGACTAAAGGTTCGGATATCGTCATGCTAACAGATATAGATGAGGAGATTTTAGAAATGCACGACATGGGACTGACGCTAGTAGAGCATTCAAGATGTAGAGTAACCGATGGTAGTGCGGACTGGAGAATATGTACTGAGCCTTCTTACGGTTCATCAAATAATAACACTCCCCAGATAAATGGATATACTGCTGCTCCTACGATGAGTATGGAAGGTGGTTTTTATAATGGAGAACAAGAAGTATCTATAGTAAATAACGAACCTAATTCGGTTCTGAGATACACCCTTAATGGATTTAATCCAACAATTAATTCGCCTGAGTATCTGGGTCCTATTACAGTGACCCAGACTCAGGTTATTAAAGCTCAGGCATTTAGTGAAGATCCTTTGATCATGCCGGGTAAAATGGAATTCAATACTTTTTTTATAGATGAGGATTTCAGCTTAGCTGTATTTTCTGTAGCAGCAGATGAGGTTATAGAACTTGCAAATGGTAATGGTCCTTTGATTCCGATCGGCTCCTTAGAATATTTTAATGTCGATATGGAGAGAGAGGCTACATCTTATGGAAGTCTTAATAGACATGGACAGGATTCATGGGTGCTAGATCACCGTAGTCTCGACTGGATTTCTAGAGATGAGATGGGTTACTCTAAAGCTGTAGATGCTCCGCTTTTTAGTTATTCCGATAGAGATGAATATCAGAAATTTATGTTTAGAAACTCTGGAGATGATAACTATCCGGCTATAGATGATTTTGCACATGAGGGTAGTACTCACGTGAGAGATGAGTATGTGCACACCTTATCTCAGCTAGCGGGTATGGAATTAGATTTTAGAGCGGTAGAGCGTGTTATTCTATTTTTAAATGGAGAATACTGGGGTGTGTATGGTATGAGAGAGAGACCAGTAGATCATGATTATACTGATGAGTATTATGATCAAGGTAAATATGATATTCAATATTTATCTACATGGAATAATACTGAGATAGAATACGGTGGTCAAAAAGCACAAGACGACTGGGAAAATCTTAGAGATTTTATTCTAGATAATGACATGAGTGTTCCAGAAAATTATACTATCGCAGAGGACAGTATAAACATGGTAAGCCTCATAGATTATATGCTGATGAATTTAAATGTAGTGGCCTCTGACTGGTTAAATTATAATACTGGATGGTGGAGAGGATTAGATCCAGATGGCAAGCATAAAAAGTGGGGTTATATCCTGTGGGATTT
>Ga0114957_1005712_pt1 | contig 10196 bp, 7 predicted proteins | sample BantaG_FD_87175 | JGI IMG/M metagenome (GOLD analysis project Ga0114957, IMG submission 87175) | Marine algal microbial communities from Bantry Bay, Ireland - BantryBay_4 metaG | ecosystem: Host-associated > Algae > Red algae > Unclassified | place: Bantry Bay, Ireland | collected 2014-11-21 | reverse complement strand
AGCTGGTATTGCCATCATTGGTGGCGTATTATCAGGCATTACCGTGATTGTGCTAGTTGTCGTACTGCTATTGCCACAGGCATCCGTCGCAGTCCACGTAATTGTTGCCGAACCTCCGCCATTACAAATATCGATGGCGGTTGGACTGTAATCATTAGTTATGGTGATATCTGGATCGCAAGCATCTGCTGCTACAGCACTATTCAGCCAATTTCCTAAAGTTACATCACCACTCATACAATCGATGTCTAATGCTGCAGGTGTGAATGTAAAGACTGGTGGTGTAATATCTCCTTCTACAATTAAATTCGCTGTCACCATTGTCTCATTACCACAATCATCTCGCGCTGTCCACGTAACCAATGTGATGCTACCAGCACATAGATTAACGTTAAATTCTACATAGTCATTGGTGATTAATACATCTTGATCACATAAATCTGTCGCGGTTACACTCGCTAACCATGTGCTGATGCTCGTTGTCGTGGTACCCAAGTCGGTGCAAGGTACTGTTAGATTGGCAGGCGGTGTCATCACGGGCGGCACAACATCTTGAATGACATTAATACTTGAAGCCAATATAGTTTCATTTCCGCAGGCATCTGTGGCAATAAAATTGACAGGTAGTTCAAGACCACCATCCGCACATATATCAATGGTTACTGGAGTAAAATCATTGGTGATTACTATATCTGTATCACAATTATCAGTTGCAGTTGCTTGATTCAACCAATCTAAAATTAGTAAAGTTGGGTCTGCTGTTTCACTTATCATTTGACAATCAAGAAATAATGGAGCAGGTACAGTCAAGATTGGCTCTTCGACATCAACTTCAATATTTATTGTAGCGGTTACCTCAGATATTTTACCACATGCATCTGTAGCTGTAAAAATGACATCTACTGTAAAGTCAGCAGGCGCACATACATCTAATGCAGTTGGCTCAAAATCATGAGTCAATTGAGGAGAATTATCACAATCATCAGATATGGTAGCTTGTCCAATCCAATTAAGTATAATTGCAGTTGGGTCACTATTTTCATTGATTGAAGAACAGTCAATTGTCAATTCAGCTGGTACAATTATTACTGGATCTTCTTCATCCACTTCTATAGTTATCATTGCACTTTCTGTTGTTGCATTCTGACATGCATCTGTAGCAGTAAATACAACCATAATATCATAATCTGCATCTGCACATATGTCTATATCAACAGGATTAAAGTCAGTTGTAATTATTGGATCTGAATCCCAATCATCTTCAACAGTTACAGATGCTATCCAATCTAAAATCGCTAATGTAGGATCTGTAGTTGGTGAAATGTCAACACAACTCAATATTAAAGGATCAGGAACAGCAAGAACTGGAGGTGTATCATCTACTAAGACGTTGATGATGGACATTGCAGCTGTTTCATTTCCACATTCATCTGTAGCTGTAAAAATTACAGTAATTTGATAATCAGCATCTGCACAAACATCTAAAGTTGTGTCTACAAAATCATGGGCAATATCCACACTTGAATTACAACCATCTGTTGCAGTGGCTGATTCACACCAATCTTTGATAATAGCAGCAGGACTTGATGTTTCTGAAATATCGGCGCATGATATGTCAATAGCATCTGGAACCTCCAATGTAGGTGCCGCTGTATCTGCAATGATGAAGGAAGCTTGTAGTATTGTTTCATTTCCACAACCATCTGTTGCTATAAAATTATAGATGGACTCGCTAGCATTAGCGCTACATCCTGAAATGGTATTTACTAATTCATTTGTTAACGTTACTTCGCAATTATCGTCAGCAACAGCGCCTGCGTTTGTACCTAACCATGTATCAAGTGCTGCTTGGTTACCAGCACCATCACACTCCACAGTCATATTAGCAGGAGGAGTAGTAAATTCTGGGTCAATCCTATCTGCATATACTAAAGCCGAATATGCAGATGTACATCCATTAGGCGTATTTAAAGTATAGGTGACTAATACATCTTCGCAATTATCGGGAATCAATAATCGACCACCTGTACCAGCTTCATTATCATCAACACCTTCTCCAGTAAAAATACCGCCTGCTACAGCTGGAATTAAAGCTATACCAAGACCTGGACATTGGTCTTGAGTGAAAGTAAAGCTGGCATCTTGTGCAGTACCATCTTCAACATTAATTGTTACCTGAAATGACTCTGAACATTCCCCAGCAGGGAGCGTATTACAAGCCGGATAAGCGATTGTTTCTGTTAGTTCTAAAATAATTGTTCCTGTGCCTGTTACTTGAATTTGGCCAGTAGCTGGATTAATTAGGGTGGCTGGACCAGATACCAAGGACCATGTATTTGCAGCTGCTCCACCATAAGCAGGACTATTTACTAAGGGTGTATATAATTGCGTGCCAGGATCATTTCCATCTGAAAAACATACTTGATCTTGTATATCAAAACTTGGTTGAGGTTGCTCTGAAATGCAAATGAAAACTCTCACTGCATTTGCTTCACAATCGGCTGCAGACTCAGAAAGTGAAGGTGGTGTGTAAACCACTTGATAACAGCCAGCTTCGGTAAATGAAAGTGTAGAACCAACGACTGTTGCTGTACCTGGTCCGCTGACAAACTGCCAATCACCACCAAGTGCATTGGATGTTGAATTAGCCTGATCGATTAAATCGTTAAGAGCAACAGCTCCAGAAGGATTGACTTCACAATCAATCTTTAGATCTTCTATGACTATCTCTTGTTCTTCTATTATTTCAAATGTTCGGCTACAAAACGTAGCACAAATATCAATGCCCATTTCATGATTAAGGGTATATAGCCCAGTTCCATGAGCAGCCGCTAGTGTAGCAATTTGTAAAGTGGCATCACCATTTGCAGCACCTATCAAACCAGTGTCGCCTTCATCTAGCACAGTACCATCAGGTGCAATCAATGTCCAAACGCTCATCTCATCTAAGTCTCTTCCTAATAAATCGGCTGCTAAATCGTCAAAGCTTGGATTTTCTGCACTCACATCGATCGTTACATCCCCTCCGTTTTCGCATAGTTCATCAACAAATTCAAAGCAAGGTTCCATGGATGGGTATATTGTCAATTGGCTACAACTCATGACATCTTCACAACCAGCATTTTCTCCTGCTGGTATCGTCAGACAGATTTCATAAACACCTGCATATTCAAAACTATCACCGATAAGATTTTCTGGTATAACACGTATCACGTCTCGAAGAGGTGTAAATTGGAAGACAGAATTAGGATTTGTTAGTGAAAATCCAAAATCAGCAGCAGCATCAACGTTAGCATGGTTGTCACCATTAAATTGATTATTGGGTACTTTGATTATTGTAATTTCTTCATCAGTAAAGTCTCCATCAAGAAACGATTGTGTTAAATCAATCACACTTCCGTCTGCGTTAAAAAATTGGATTACACTTGATCCATCTGTGAAACACATTGGGCTTGCACCTATATCAATAGAAAAAAAGGGTTGATCTTGTCCGCATACGCCTGAAAGAAAAAATTCACAACCTTCAGAGTCAACAATTGTCGCTGACCATGCTTGCTCACCAGGTGGTAAGGACAATGTGACTGTACCACCAACGCCTACTGTTGTAGAAGACAATGTGCCGCCAGTTGCTTGTATTTGATACATTTCCGTGGGATCAAAACCAGGAAGACCACCAGAGAAACCAGATATGGTCACTTCTCCAGAGATTCCATCTGCACAAGGATCACAAACCGCAATCGCTTCAAGAGGCTCTAACAGTACAAAGGAAATATAATTCGTATTCTCGCCACAATTAACGATATCACCAAAACATGAGCCGACACCAACAGGCTCTACATTGTTATCTCCCCAAACTGAACCGACGACTTCTATCAAGGTATTGCTTGGTAGATTTCCGCCACCACTAGCTAAAGGTGCATTTGAATTGCTTTGATCTTGTACTCCTGTTCCTCCGTTATTGACAATTTGAACTTGTGGATTAGATCCTGTCTGTGCAGTATACACATTGATGACATCTCCCGCCATGCCTCCGTCTGTCGGATATGGATTTGCAGGATTTGGGCCTCCATTAAAGTAAAAGTCAAGGTGATATGAGCCAGTCGTAGGATCATTATCTGCATCAGTTCCAGATCCAATAGGATCATCAAACATTAGTTCATTCAGCACATCGATATCTATAGACTCACCATCACAAAGGATGTTGTTAGTCGAATTTAAAGTTCCAGCATCTGCAGTGTTTTGTATAGGCCAAATAAAAGATGAAAAAGCGAGACAATTACCATCGTCAAGTCCATCTCCATTACAGTCCACACCTCTGAATCCGCCGCATGTCTGATCTACTTGTGATCCTTGGCAACATGTATTTGTTGGTGTTCCGTTAGTTCTTATTTGAAAATTTATGACTCCGTCTGCGGCAGCTTCAGAGATATCAGCTGCTGGAATAGTAATTTCTAATGGAAAAATGACATCGCATTTATCATTTTCAGGCAATCCAGTATTTTGAGATTGGGCGATGATGACTCCGCATTCATTCACGATATATGCTACTTCGGCAGCATTATTAAAATCTCCTCGCAAAGTGATCATTAAAGTAGCAGAGGCACATGATTCCCTTTTATCTACAGGTACAATAATTTCTATATTTAGATCGGGGCCCTCACCAATTCCAGTTGCGGCACCATTATCATCACAAAATTCTGAACCATCCATAGCTACTAATTCCCCTGCACCACCTTGATCAATATTTGTTGATGTTCCTAAAAAATTCATGTTTAAGTCTACATTAGATATGAGGTTTCCAACTTGATTAGCCGCATTATTGGGGTTAAATGGGGGTACACCAGAGTTGTCACACGAGATCTGCGCAATTGATGGTTTTAAGCACCAGAGCATCAATGCAAACACTAATAAGATGGAAGATTTCTTATAGAAAGGTATATTATTAACCATGACCTTAGTAATTGTTAGCTTAATATAAAAAGCATAGCCACACTCAGGAGTACGAGTGACAAGCTTATAAAATAATTCAAGAATTAAGACCGAAGTCTTCAGTTATAGTTAAAGGCTTAAATTAAGGTTGTCAAGTATTCGCAACTAACACTTTACAAAATAGTATTTTTTAAATAGAATCTCTAAAGCTTTATGTTAAAATGAAACATATTTGATTTTATAATTCTAATGCTTAGCTACTCTCTTTGTGCTTTTCAATTGCACGATTTGCTAAATCTCTTAACTCCGTATGAAAAGCAGCCCCTTGTTTTTGGGATAGAACTCTACCTTTTGAATCTAAAAATAGAAGACCTGGATAGTTTTCTATTTGAAACAAAAACTTTAAGTCAGGACCATTATCTTTTTCTGCATTCACCTTATAGCTTATAAAATTATCATTTATAAAGGCTCCAATTTTCTCATCAGAATACACCTCCTCTGCCATCAATTGACAAGGTAAACACCAGTCTGTGTATAGGTCAAGGAATACCAGCTTGCCTTCACGTTCAGCCTTTTCTGTGACATCTGTCAAGGTCGAATTTTTAATGAAATGCACAGCGTATTCATGTTGTGGCTCCATTTTCCTGACGACTTTTTTATTTGAAGAACATGCTGTCAATAAAGTCAAAATCAATAAGAAAAGTAACAAATGAAGATTACTCATAATGTGTTATAAGCAATTATAGTACCAATTTGGAATCAGTAAGTGTTCCTCTGGCTACAAAAAATGGATTGAGTAAGTTTTCCTTGTTGTATTTAACTTTTTCAGTTGTTTTATATTGCACAACTTCACCTCCAGCTTCTTCTAGAATAATTTGGGCAGCAGCTGTATCCCATTCCATAGTTGGAGCTATTCTAGGATAGATATCAGCACCTTTATTTGCCAAGATCAAAAACTTTAAAGAGCTGCCTTTGGCAACTAGTTCTGGCTGAATGAGTGCGTCTACAAACGCTTGGGTTTCTTCATTCAAATGAGATCTTGAACAGACGACTCTAAGACCTTTATCGGTCATTCTAAACTCAGACGCATTCAATTTAGCTTCCTTACCGCTATGGAATGAATATGCTCCATTATCTTTTTCTGCCCAATACATTTCGTCAAGTGCGGGAGCATAGACAACGCCAAGCACAACTTCATTTTGTTCTATCAGTGCGATGTTTACGGTGAATTCACCATTTTTCTTGATAAATTCTTTTGTTCCATCTAAGGGGTCAACCATCCAGCAGTGTGTAAAATTTTTGCGTTCTACATAAGGAAGAAGCTTGTTTTCTTCAGAGATGATGGGATATTTTACTTCTAGTGCTTCTAGGCCTTTACAAATGATATCATTAGCTGCCGTATCTGCTTTTGTCAAAGGGCTGTCATCACCTTTTAATTCGATTTCAATGTCAGAAGCAGTATTGTAAATGGCCATTATCGCTGCACCAGCATCTCGAGCGATTGATCTTAATTCTTTCGTTAAATTAAACATATGTAGATTTGAACTACAAATATACATAATGGCAACAGTTCTAGTTACTGGTGGGGCAGGTTACATTGGCAGTCATACGATTATTGAACTGTTAGAAAGTGGATATGATGTCATTTCTGTCGATAATTTTGTTAACTCTACGCCTGAATCATATACTCAATTAAGCAAGATTTGTAACAAAGATTTTAATCATTATCCGGTCAATTTGTGCGATAAGGAAGATTTGAAAAGAATCTTCGACTCACATACTATCGATGGCGTCATTCATTTTGCCGCTTTGAAAGCAGTAGGAGAATCCGTAGAACAGCCATCCAAATACTATCGAAACAATATATTGGGCATGCTCAACTTATTAGATCTATGTCGGGATTATGAAATTAGGCAGTTTATTTTTTCTTCTTCTTGTTCTGTTTATGGGAATGTATCTAAATTGCCTGTAACTGAATTAACCGAAATGAGCGAAGCTCAATCTCCATATGCATATACAAAACAGGTCGGAGAACGATTATTGTCAGATATTCTAACTGGGTCAAAGGTTTCAAGTATTAGTTTGCGATATTTTAATCCTGCCGGTGCACATCCTTCAACTAAATTAGGAGAGTCACCAATAAATGTGGCTTTGAATCTAATACCAGTAATAACAGAATTTGCTGCTGGTAAAAGGAAGAATTTAATTATAAATGGAAATGATTACGATACCAGAGATGGTACTTGTGTCAGAGATTATATACACGTTGTAGACCTTGCAAAGGCACATGTCTTGGCATTGCAATATTTGGAAAAATCAGAAGAGGGAATAAATGAGATAATTAATCTTGGTATTGGTGATGGAGTGACAATCTTAGAAGCTATTGAGGCGTTTGAAACAGTTGCTGACATGAAAATTAATTATGAAATAGGACCAAGGCGTGATGGAGATGTTGTGTCAATTTATGCAGACAACACAAAGGCCAAAAAATTATTGGGATGGGAACCTCAATTTGGGATAAATGATATCATGTCAACTGCCTGGAAATGGGAACAAAAAAGAACGAATGGATATTGAAGCATTTTCTTTTGCATCAAAAATACTTTTATTTGGAGAGCAAACTGTACTCACAGGCTCACAGGCATTATCTGTACCTTATGATGCATACAGTGGTGCATGGCAATACGGTGAAAAAGTAGATCCAAATTTGGGGCAAATTGTAGCACTCCTTCCGAAGGACATCATAGATAAAAATTATTTTGAACAAGAGGTAAGCAAACATTTATTTTTTAATTCGGATATTCCGCAAAAAGCTGGACTCGGTAGTTCAGGTGCTCTTTCTGCTGCATTATACAAATGTTTTTCTCGTGATATAAATTCAACTTTGCAAAAAATACAGCAGGATCTTGCAACAATTGAATCTGTTTTTCATGGTAAAAGTTCTGGTACAGATGCTTTAGTCTCCTTTGCGAATCAATCCATCCATACTTTAAATGATGTATCCAATTTGATTGATATAAATTTGAAAGATCATGCCATTTATATTTCACTCATTAATTCTAATAAACCAAGAGATTCTAAGCATTATATAAAACTATATTTGGATAAAGTTGAAGAAGGTAGTATAAATCATCAACTATTGAGTGTTAAAAGTGACGCTGCTCTTTCGTCTTTTGTTTTAAAGGATGAAAATTTTAAGAGTATTATCAAAGAATTGTCAGTTGTTCAGCTGAAAGAATTTGCAGCATTTATTCCCAATAGTATTTTAGAGTTCTGGGAAGGAGGCATTGCAGATGACTCTCATTTTTGTAAACTATGTGGTGCAGGAGGAGGAGGTTATTTTTTGTGTTTTTCAGAGGAGCCACTAATAGAAGCAGACGACATACTTCCAGTAAATTATTAAAAAAAGCTAACTATTTATTTAAGGTGTAATCCAATGGGAGCATATAGGCAACTCTCTTAGATGCCCAAAGTCCATATTCTTCTATTTCCGCAGGATTGAGGATTCTTCCAGTCTTGTCTAGAATTATTTGATCCGATTTAGAACCTAGATAGGAGACTGATTTATCACCTTTTTCTTTTACTATTTGTTTTGCGCTAGTAGAATTTAATCTTCCCCCACTATTTCTTGAATTGGCTTCAGCTTTATTTTTGGATTGCTTTTTTGACTTGACTGTAAAATAATTTTCTATGTAAAGTATATAATTATCATCATCATTTTGAATCACGTTTATGGAATCAATATCAATAGATTTAAATTGGGCGAAATTGTCGAGATAGTTTTTTTGTGATGACCCAATTATATATTCCTCTTCATCAATGGTTCTATTAATTAAATTATAGAAAAAACTCCTATGTGTTTGATCGAATGCTTTGCGTCTATTCCGTTTTATCTTTGCTAGTTTTTTCTTACTTTTTTCAACTGACTTAAAACTAGTATTTCTTTGTAAATGACATCTTTGTTTTTCTGTAAAGCGAAATCTTCTAAAAAGAAATTAATGGTGTAGCCTAAGTATTTGTTTTCGATCTCGATTGGGTCTTCAGCAACAGCATATAGTGTTCCATTTTTTTCATAGAAGAATATGGATTCTGGATTCAATATTTCAATTTTAGGTCTATTTTTATCTGATCCTAGAAATGCATTTTCGAATCGTTTTAATCTTTTTTTTCTAAGTTTTTTATTAGGCTCGGCTTTTAGTACAACTTCATTTAATATAAAAGAATTTTTTATTAGGAAAATCGTATCGATGTTATTGTCTGACTCTTTAATGTTTATTGACTTATTCTCATAGGAGATATGAGATAGAATTAAAGTAAGGTTAATAAGATCATTTAGTTCTAAGGTAAACTTGCCACTTTCATCTGTAATTGTTCCGATCGAACTCTCATTAATGAAGACATAAGCATCTTTTATAGCTTCATTTTTTTCTTTATCGTAAACTATTCCAGAAATAGATTGACAGTATGTTTGGCCACTTAGTAGAAGCTGGATCAAAATAATTATACATACTTGTAACATTTTCAACTTTACCATCTTTACGGTTTAGATACAATTATTTCCGAAGTAGCTCTTATCGGAAGTCCATTTTCTGTGATTCCTTCAAGAATAACATCATAAATAGTATAGCGATCTGCTGTATAAAATTGTATCATGAATTACCAGATTTATCAATATAGAAATCAGGATTCCAATAAATGGTTATTCTAGAATCGTACTTATCTTTTGTTTCATTGCTATAATCTTTATCAATGAAGGGTTTAGCAATGTGGTAAGCTTTTATATTTCGACTTAGCAAATTCGGGTCAGTAATTTGCTTGGTCTTTTTGACGGTGGCAGTTGTTTTAAGATAAATTGCGACAATTCCGTTAACGCCTTGATTGACATAAATTGCTAATTGATTTAATCCAGACACAATGTCTATAAAAGCAATATCCGCTGGACGAATATCTTCGACTGATTGCTGGGAGACAAACCCACCATTGACCATAAAATTGGCACCATCATTACCCCCTTCAATAGTTTTAGTTTGGCCTCTTAAGATTACCGAATGTTTGGTTCCACCAACTCTTGGACTTAAAAGCTGAATGCCAGGAGATCTTCTTAGAATTGCATAAATATCATCATACATCTGGATTGATTGTATATCCTTCGTTTCTATTCTTGTATTTGGCCTAGAATAAAGCATTACTTTTTTATATAAATCTTTTTCATCTTTTGCCTGTTCAGCTTTTATTGCTATCTCTTCTAATTGTGCAGATAATAGGGT
>Ga0114957_1005709_pt1 | contig 10202 bp, 7 predicted proteins | sample BantaG_FD_87175 | JGI IMG/M metagenome (GOLD analysis project Ga0114957, IMG submission 87175) | Marine algal microbial communities from Bantry Bay, Ireland - BantryBay_4 metaG | ecosystem: Host-associated > Algae > Red algae > Unclassified | place: Bantry Bay, Ireland | collected 2014-11-21 | reverse complement strand
TTTTTTTTTACGTTATACGTAATATAACGCATCGAAAATCACTTGGACTTCTTTACAAACTTCGTCAAAATAACAATCCGTTGCCCATCCACTTTCCCTTCAATATGTTCAGGATTATCATGGACAAGTGAAATTCGTCTGACTGCAACACCACGTTTAGCAACAAGGCTCGTACCTTTAACCGCAAGGTCTTTAATAAGAACCACCGTATCCCCTGCCTCTAATTTTGTTCCATTGCTATCCAAATGTACCACCGCATTCTCATCAGGTTCCAAAGCCTTTGCCCACTCCGCCGTCTCTTCATCCAAGTACATCATATCCAATAAATCCTGAGGCCAACCTTCGCCACGCAATTGATTCAACATTCGCCAAGCAAGAACTTGTACCGCAGGAACCTCACTCCACATACTATCATTCAGACATCGCCAATGATTAGGATTCACTTTCTCCACATCCTCAATTTGTTCCAGACAAGTATTGCAAATATGCACGGAACCATTTGCTCCTTCCTTAGCAGGAGGTACTTGATATATTTTTAAATCATTAGTTGCGTTACACAATTCACATTGTGATCCACTTCTTGCAATTATCTCTTTTTCCAAACTCATGTTTTGTTATTTTAATTTGAGACGCAAGATAGGAATGAATAATTAAAAATTAAGAATGAATAATTTTTGGAAATGGTGATTTGTATTTCCTGAATTAAAAATATTATCTTTCGCAATTATTACTCACCTTAAGCATTAGATATTTAGAGTAACGAAACCTAAGGCATAGTTCAATAATAAAATTTACTATGCCTAAAACATATTTAATGTCGAAGTATCTCATTTTTATAGCTTTATTATTTTCCACCTTACTTCATGCTCAAGATCAGCGGCCTAAAATAGGATTGACATTGAGTGGTGGTGGTGCCAAAGGAATAGCTCATATAGGAGTACTCAAAGTTCTGGAAGAAGTTGGAATCCAACCCGATTATATTACTGGAGTGAGTATGGGAAGCATCGTAGGAGGATTGTATTCGATGGGCTACAGCGCTGATAGTATTGCTCAAATTTTTAAATCTATAGATTGGGATCTTATTTTGACTGATAAAATATCGGAACGAAAATTAGGATTTGAAGAGAAGGCACTTGTTAGAAATTCATTATTAAATTTTTCCCTAGATAAAGATGGTCTTACTTTAACCGATGGTTTGATAAGTGGACACCAAATTTCTTCATTGATGACCTACCACTCTTGGCCAGCCAATGCGATTACTGATTTTGATGAATTGCCTATTCCTTTTAGAGCAGTAGCTACCGATATAACATGGTGTAAACAAGTAACATTTGATGGGGGAAATATTCAAGAAGTCATGCAAGCAAGTATGGCGGTTCCTACTATTTTTACTCCAAATGAAATTGATAGTTTTTTATTGATAGATGGAGGATTGATTCGAAATTTTGCAGTACCAGAAATAAAAGAATTGGGAGCTGATATTATCATAGGTTCGTATACAGGTAGGAGACTTTATACTAAAAAAGAACTCAACACGATAGGTACCATCTTAGGTCAAATAGGAAGTTTTGTAGGGCTGTCAGATTCGGAAGAGCAAAAAAAATATGTAGATATTTTGATTACTCCTGAGTTTGGAAAAATCAGTCCAACAGATTTTAGAAAAGTAGATTCCATTATTAATGTAGGATATTATGCAGCTCTTCCGTATAAAAAACAATTAGAACAACTGGCTGATTCTTTAAATCTTAGGACTGCAAAAAAGGATGTTTCTTATTTGTTAAAAAAGAACAAACCATTAGAGATTGATGATATTCAAATCAAAGGAAATGAAATTATTTCTGATGATCAGATTTTGAAAATGTTGGAGTTGTCAATAGGTGAAGTAATAGATCGAGATGGAATGAACGAAAAGATGGATGTGTTATATGCCAGTAATTTATTTTTGAAAATAAGCTATCATATTATTGCGAGTAATAAAAGTAATACTCTTGTTATAAAATGTAAAGAAAAAACAAGAAGTAATATCAATATGTTTTTGCATTATGATACCTATGATGGATTAGGCGTGTATGGTTCTTTAGTGACTCGAAATTTTTTACTGGATCGATCCCGATTAACAGTAGAAGCTTACCTTGGAAATTATTATCGATTCAGAGCGGAGTATTTATTTTTTATTGGGAAAACGAATCGTTGGAATACTAAATTTGGATTGTACCACAGTAAAGATATTTTACCTGCTGTAAAATTTGAAAATACTTTTCAAGGATTTAATAATTTTACTTCGAAGGTATATTTGGATTTCAATTATCGACTGGGATTAAATAATAATTTCACCATTGGAATGGAATATGAAAATTTAGTATTGAGTCCATTGATTTTAAATAACAGTCCTCTAAAAAGAACAGGGTTTAATAATCTTAATTATTATGCGACGTATCAGCTTAATTTATTAGATAATTATTATTTCCCAAGATCAGGAGGAGAAGTCTTTCTTCAGTTTAAAAATATTGGATTTCAAGGTTATAATTTTAGTCTAAATAATAGTTTGCCGGGATTACCTGATCCTGAAGCGTATTGGACATTTCCCGAAAAAAGATATAATCGCTTAATTTTACGTAGTCGTTATTTTTTTCCAATCAAAGAAAAATTGTCGATAGCTGTAAAGGCAAATGGTGTTATTACTTTTAGCAATCGCTTAGCCAGTAATGACTATGTATTGATAGGTGGGCCTGAAATTAGTAATGATCGGTCTCTTCCTTTTTATGGATTTAAGTCGAGAGAATTTTTATCAAAAAATGCAATCGGCGGAGGCTTGGGAGTCTATTATAGATTTACTGATAAATTGCAATTTGGATTTCTAGCGGATACTTATTTTATTGATGATGTAGGAGCGGATTCTGATAGTCGAGTTTTAGATCCTTTTGTAGGAAGTGGCTTGGAAGCACTTTTCAATTCATTTGTAGGACCGATAAGAGTTACCTTGATGAGAGGAGAGTATTTTACTCTTGATGATAGAGTATTTACAAATTTTAAATTTTATGTAAGTCTTGGATTTCGATTCTGAGAAATAAAGGGAATAAAGTCTCACATTATACCTTCTCTAAGAACTAATTTTTTAAGAAAAATAAAATATGTAATTTGCAATAGTTCGTTTATACATTATTTGAATTTCTACTCTATTCGATGATTTTTTATATGCCGTCCCTCTGGGACTTTTCTTTTATTTATTGCTAATATTTTCTACCGATATGTCGTCCCTCTGGGACTTTAGAGTTTTGAAAAAGTCCCAGAGGGACGAAATATCGGTAGTATAAATAGCTAAAATTATTACTTTTGAGTTCCAGAGGAACGGCATATAAAAATTATAGCGTATTGAATTCCTATACCTTTACGGATAAAAAAAATACCGAATTATTGATAAGGATATCTATTCATCATATACTAGTAAACGTATAAAGATTTCATGAAAAAAAATCGACTATTATTTTTTCTTCTGGGACTTTCGTTTTTTTCATTTATCATCGTTTCTCCTTACGGAATAGATGCACCTACTCCTATTGAACCATTTCTTAATAATGTTTTTCCCAAAGAAAGTCCATCCTTCGGAAAATGGAAAGTAGTCAACGCTTATCCTAATTTGACTTTTGTAGATCCTATTGCAATGGAAGAAATTCCTACAGAAGCGTATTTCTATATTGCAGGGAAGCAAGGCTTTATTTGGCTAGTATCAACGGATGAAAACACTACAGAGAAAACCGTAGCATTAGACATTTCAGAATTAGTAATTACATCGGAAGATGCAGGTATGATAAATTTTATTTTACATCCTGAGTTTTCAGTAGCAGGGTCAGAGAATGAAGGAGTAATTTTTATTTACTACGCTTTTCATCCAACGATAGAGGATGGCAACAATCCAAGAATGAACAGATTGTCAAAGTTTAAAACCTTTGAAGGTTCTTTGGAAATTGATTCTGATTCGGAGTTTATTCTGATGCAAGATTATGATCCGCAAGGATGGCATATGGGCGGAGGAATGTTTTTTGACAATGAAGGACTTTTATATCTCACAACTGGAGACGGCGGAGAAGGCAACGATCATTTTAATTCTTCTCAACAAATTGACCAACGGTTATGGGGAGGAATCCTTCGAATTGATGTCGATAATGACGCCACTAGATCACATCCGATACGAAGGCAGCCTATCGAATATTGGGGGAAGCCTTTGGACTTGCCACCTACTTTTACACAAGGTTATATGATTCCAAATGATAACCCTTGGCAGTCGGAGGAAGGGAATATTTTAGAAGAATTTTATGGCTTAGGATTGCGTTCGCCACACCGTGCGGCATTTGATTCTGAGGATGAAAAAATATGGATTGCAGATGTGGGACAGGCGAAGCGAGAAGAAATTATGGTAATGCCCAAAGGTGGAAATGGGCAATGGCCTTTCAAAGAAGGAAGTGTTGATGGGCCAAGATCTCGACCTGAAATTCTCATTGGAGAAGAAGTGCCACCTATCTTTGATTATGGTCGTTCGGAAGGGGTTTCTATAATTGGAGGATTTGTTTATCGAGGAGAACGGTGGGAATCCTACTTGGAAGGATTATATCTTTTTGCTGAATTTGGAACAAGAGAAATATGGTCTCTGAATCCTGCGACTAGTGAAGTTGTTCTCTTGGCAAATGTACCTGCAACAGGTGTAGGAGGAAAAGCAAGTGTTTCTTCTTTCGCAACCAATGAAGAGGGTGATATTTTTATTTTGAAATTATTTGGGCAAAATTTAGAAGGAGGAGTGATTTATAAATTAGAATTGGATGATGCTCCTAACAATACAATTCCAAGTTTACTATCAGAGACTGGCGCATTTTCTGATTTGGAAAATATGACGCCTGCTCCTGGTATAATTCCTTACACGGTAAATAGTCCACTTTGGTCTGACGGTGCTTCGAAAAAAAGATGGATTGCTCTTGCCAATGATGGAACGCATAACTCCCCTGAGGAACAAATTAATTTCTTCGAAAATGCTGAATGGCAATTCCCTAATGGAACAGTTTTTATCAAGCACTTTGAATTACCTACCGATATCAATAATCCTACTCAAACTCAAAAAGTAGAAACCCGATTTTTTATTTTAGATGAAAAAGGTCGAGGCTATGGACTTTCCTATAAATGGAATGAGACTGGTACGGATGCAGTTTTATTAGAGTCAAGTGATTTTCAAACTTTTGAATTCTTAGATGAAATGGGACAGCCGCAACAACAAACTTGGGAGTACCCGAGTGGCACTCAATGTTTGAATTGTCATACGGCTAATTCAGGTTTTGTACTTGGTGTCAATACTTGGCAACTGAATGGTGATCTAGTTTATCCTTCCGGAATTCTTGCCAATCAATTGGAAACGTGGAACCACTTGGGCATGTTTGCAGATACATTGTTAGAAGAAGCGATACCGAATTTCCCTCAAGCTGTTCCTTTGTCAAATGAGTTTGGTTTACAAGATCAGATCAGTTCTTATTTGGCTTCAAATTGTGGACATTGTCATCAACCAAATGGAGTTGAAAGTGCTTTCGATGCAAGATTCAATACACCTATGGCTTATAAAAACATCATCAATGCTTTTGGCATCAGCCATAATAATCCAATAGGAGGAATGATCGTAACTGCTGGCGAACCTGAAAATTCTCAACTATGGATTCGTGACAATAGTATAGAAGATAATAAAATGCCGCCACTTGCAAAGACCATTATTGATGAAAAATATATTGATGTTTTGACAGAATGGATTGAAGGATTAGCAGAGGATTGCAATGGGAGTTATTTGTCAAATTTTGAATTTGCTGATTTTCCAAAAAATGGAATTTTAAGTGCTGTAAAAAAAGATAATCTTCAAGACTCAATTATTATTGGAGAGAAACGATTTGAAAAAGGATTGGGAGTGAATGCTTTTTCAAAAATTAATTATCAAGTTGAAGAAAAATTTGTACAGTTTCATGCTTACATTGGAGTGAATGATGCGGCTTGCGATGAAGCTGAATTGATATTTGAAATATATGGAGATGATGAAATTAAATATCGAAGTCATACCATGCAAAAGGGAGAAGATGCTAGATTTATTTGTGTAGATATTGAGGGGGTAAACACTTTGACTTTAGTAGTTAAATCTCCTTTAGAAGATAATGGGCTTTGTAATTTTGGGAATTGGGCGGATGCTAAATTGCTTCGAAATAAAGATACGGATGGCGATGGTGTTTGTGATGATTATGATATTTGTCCAATGGCTGATGATCGCAAAGATGTGAATAATGATGGGATTCCTGATGATTGTGAAAAAGTGGATGCAGGAGGTACAATTGAAATAGTGGCTTTCCCTAATCCATTTACGGAATATGTAGAGATATTGTTAGAAAAACCTGATCCGTTGATTCAAAAAGCGAGATTATCCGTTTTTGATATTTATGGACGGTTGTTGTATCAGGATTTTAATGTAGCTTATGGGCAGAGGTATCGAATTGGAAATGACTGGAATTCAGGGGTTTATATTCTGCATGTAAAATCGGGAGGATTTGAAAATAAGGTGAAGATTATTAAGTCTAAGTAATTTTTAAAATAAAATATTAGATACGTTATTTGGGTCATCGTTTAACGTAAAAAAAGTAGCATCAAATTTTCGCTTTTTCCATTCTTCTAATTTTCTCCACCCATGTCTCTGGCAATTCCGCTTTATGTAATTTTTTATAATTGTAAGCAATGATCGAATTTTTATTAATCGCAACTATCCTTTTGTGTTTATGGCTAAACATATGGCATTCCATCATAAAACGATCGTTTTTTATTTCTACTGTTTTTACTCCGATGGAAATAGTATCAGGATAAGTTACAGGAAAAATATATTTACAATCTTGCCATCCAAGTATCGGCCCTACTTCTGCATTGAAACTACTATCAATACCTAATTCATTAAAATATTCAATCCTTGCCGATTCTCCCCATCGAATATAAACTGCATTGTTGACATGTTTGGCAGCATCCATTTCTCCCCATTGAACTGGGAGTTCGAGGGTAACTGCAAATTCTTTTAATAGCTCTTCCATTTAATTAATTTTGAATGATAAAATTTTGAATTTTGAATAAATCGAAAAATGGTGAATCAACATTATAGAACAAATTCAAAATTCATCATTCAAAATTCAAAATTATTTTCACTCCGTACTTTCTGAAATGAATTTTTCTTTGAGTAAATGATGATTTTGAAAATATTTCTTTACGTTAGGATATGCTTGAATCGAAACCTCACAAGTTAAAGTTTCGCCATGCAAAGATGTGATTTGTAATTTTGAATTTTCTAAATTAACCTTTTCAATCTCGTTACGGAAATTTCCTGTATTCAACATTTTTTTGGAAATGGTAAGATGAATTTCTGTAATTTCATCAAAGGCAATCATCACTCCTTTGAGATATTGTGTTTTATTGATACGTGCTAAAATTCCATTTTTAAGGTATTCAAAATTAATATATGGAATATCACTTCCAGCCGTTTCTTCAACAAATTGATCGACACCTTCCAATCCCGAAATGTATTTTATTTTTGGGGAGCCTACACCACCCATTCTTATTTTTTCAAAAAAGCCAAACTTGCCGCCGTATTTTTTTACCAAATGATATGGTGCGCTTCCTTCAGGTTCTAAATCGCAAACTTCCATTTTATTAATTTTGAATGATGAGTTTTGTCCCGATAGCTATCGGGATGAATATGTCCTATAATTTTGATACCCCATTTTCGATTTATTCAAAATTCAAAATTAGCTCTAACAAAACATTCCCTGCTTCATCCAACGTTTCTCCAAAAGCAAATAATCCTTCTCGATGACCTGCCATTGCAAAGAGTTTCGTTTTTATAACATCTGTATTTTTAAAAAGTTGAATAATTTCATTCGCCATTTCAGGACTTCCGTAAGGTGCAGATTCTGGAGTGGTAGGAATTTCCCATAATAGTTGTTCCCAAAGCTTTAAATGGTGAACATGAAAAACGGCATTCACCTGTGGATAATTTTTATAAATAACAGCATGGCTCATACTTTCTGAGGAAGCGATAGATGCGCCTTTACATTTCACCCAATTTCTTTTAATGTCAAAATCCAATACTTCTGAATAATGATTTTTATTTAATTTTTCAAAACATCCAGTTTTTGAACCGCTTATGATAAATTTATTTTCTTTACTCCGCTGGCTGACATTTCCAAAACCAATGCCATCAGGATAAACTCCGATAAAACTTACCTCATAAAGTCTTTGCCTCCAACTATTCAATTCTTGAATTTGGGAAAAATGTAAAGGTTTTGTTTTTTCCCAATCGCAATTAAATTTGATATAACCTTCGTCCATATTTGGTTATTGGATTTTTAGTCTTGATGGAATGAATATTGAGATGGGAACACGGATGACGCGGATTGAGCGGATTTTACACGGATTTTTTCGTAGTACGTATTTATCTTTTTTGTGAAAAAAAATCCACACACCTTAAAAGAAAAATCCGTGTAAAATCCGCTCAATCCGCGTCATCCGTGTTCCCATCTCAATATTCATTCCATCAAAATCAATCTTTTTTTAATGAAATAATTTAACCAATCCTTTTCTACTCGCTTCACATATTCCTTGTTCCGTAATCAATCCTGTTACCAAACGAGCAGGGGTTACATCAAATGCATAATTCGCAGCAGAACTTTCCTTAGGAGTCAACAACACTTTTTTAATTCCCCCTTCATGTTCCCCCTGAATATATTTGACTTCCTCCTCCCCTCTTAATTCAATCGGAATTTCTTTAAGTCCATCACTAATAGAAAAATCAATACTACTCGAAGGTGCGCCTACATAAAATGGAACACCATTATCTTTTGCAGCTAATGCTTTAAGATACGTGCCTATCTTGTTACAAACATCTCCATCTCTAGTTGTACGATCAGTTCCAACCAATACCAAATCTACTTTACCATGCTGCATCAAATGTCCTCCTGCATTATCTGTGATGATTGTATGTGGTACACCATGTTCTTTTAATTCAAATGCGGTGATACGAGCACCTTGATTTCGTGGTCGAGTTTCATCCACCCAAACATGAACGGGAATCCCTTTATCATGTGCGGCATAAATAGGAGCAGTTGCTGTTCCATAATCAATACATGCCAACCACCCTGCATTACAATGGGTCAGAATATTGACAGGGCGTTGTGTCTTTCTATAAATATCTTCGATCAAAGGAAGTCCATATTCTCCAATCTTTCTACAGCGTTCGATACTCTCTTTTTTTATTGTCAAAGCATTTTCTAAAAGTGTTGCAGGTAAGCTTTTAGGATTATTGGAGAGGAGTGACAATTGATAATCTACTGCCCAAGCTAAATTAACTGCTGTGGGACGAGCAGATTTTAGTTTTTCAGCAGATGCTTTTACATAATGTATAAACTCTTGATTATCAAATGCCTCGAGTGCTGCAAAGTACATTCCAAACGCAGCAGTTACTCCAATCAATGGAGCACCACGTACATGCATTTCTTTTATCGCTAGAAAAACATCATCAACAGAAGTCAAATCTTCGATGACCAATTGATGCGGAAGTGCCCTTTGATCTATTATTTGAACGATCTGTTCATCGTCTTCTTTTACCCAAATTGTATGGTGGTGATTACCATTAATTTTCATGGTGAGAATTTGATATGTGCTTGGACATCATTAAACATAATTTATTTTGAGATTATTTTTTTATCAGCCGAGGCAAAAAACGTAGGCGAACCCGTAGGTTCGGCGTACCGATAGCTATCGGTATTTTAACGAAGATTGATGAAAAAAGAGGCCAAAATAAATATGATTTAATGATGTCCAAGCACATCTTGATTAAAATCAAAACTAATTGAAAATTCTAAATGCGTTATAGTATTTCTTGTATTTATTTTTAAAAAAATATAAATATGTCCAGACCAATACTTCCTGCTTCTGTTTTTATTTTATTTATTCTTCCGTAGCTGTCAGGCTTCAGCCCGCAGTAAAGAAATCAAATTATTCGAAATAAAAGAAAAACTAATTTTGATTCTAAGGAATAGAAAATTAATAAATGCAGATTTTTGACGAGGGAATTTTTTTGTCAGTTTTTTCAAAAAAATCATTGCATAGCCTTTGTTACGGAATTATTTTTTTGGGAAAAATGGCGAAAA